>Ga0265297_10002454_pt1 | contig 37691 bp, 35 predicted proteins | sample Munlanlwell13791_FD_192502 | JGI IMG/M metagenome (GOLD analysis project Ga0265297, IMG submission 192502) | Leachate microbial communities from a municipal landfill in Southern Ontario, Canada - Leachate well 137-91 | ecosystem: Engineered > Solid waste > Landfill > Unclassified | place...
CAGGTTTAAGATTATAATAAAAATAGAGCTTGTTTGTGGTGTCACGTTTCAGATATTCGAACTTAAGGTCGAAATCGTCATAGAATCTGTCAGAAGGAATTGAAGATTCGTTCCACGCTCTTTTCTGATCCATTTTGAATGCAGTGGTAAGATGTTGCGCATTACGGATCATCGGGACAGGAACATCTCCAATCATGACTGCTCCCTCAAGATTATTGTTATCATATAGCCTTTTGAGTTCAGCTCTGATTGAATCGGGAGAATCCCATCTGTCAACAACAATAAATGTATTGAGACCATCAAGCTTTACAGCCTGAGAATAACTATCTATTGATGTGCGGCAATTCTCGTAAGTATTTTTGTCTACGACAATTGCGAAGGAGCGGGACATTGGTCTGGCACTTACAAAACCTGTAATTACAGTCATAAGTGCCACAAGGAAAATTTTTGTGGTATATTTCATATCGGATACTTAAACAGTTGATTCTTAATTTGGAATATTCCTTAAAAGGAACACAATAAAATCTCAGAGGATGAGTTTACCCTCCCCCGTAAAAATCACAAAATCAATTGTTGGTGCTTCTTATACAACGGGCCCGTGACTCGACGGAACAGGGCTTGAAATGTTTTTATCAATGGTATTGATACCGGCTGTATCGTAAGTACTTCCGGAAAAATTGGCAAGATTGAGATAAAGGAGTCCGGCGTTATCTGAAAGTCCGCGTTTGACTGATCCTGGTCCGTGTTCAGAATATGAAACTTCACTTTGCAGCAATCATCCTTACGTACCTCTTTTGAATGAAGGTGTTTTCCACAACAAGGGCAACAATGGCCGGGGTCTTTGTGGTGCTCTGCATCTGTACAACTGCACTTTGTGCTGATACCCCACAGAGCGATGCTTGAAGAGTGGTCACAATGACAGGAGTACCGTCCTATACCCATAAGAGATATGACATACATTGACAATAATGCTGCTGTAACTATGGAGGCACTTGTTCGCAATTGATTTCCGCTTTCAATAAAAGCAAAAATATGAAAAAAGATTAAAAATACAAAGGGCACCTGCTATTGCAGATGCCCGGATCATTCTGAAAAGAATTGCATTTTTTGACTATTTCAATCCTTATTGCGTTTTTATTCAATAATTCTCAATTATTGAAGATGAATTTTCTCAAGTATAACAATAATGCATAAAAGAATGAAACTTGACTAAAAATGATATTTTTTTTACAAATTCCACTCTGTACCATCTTTTGTGTCCTTGATTTCAATGCCAAGAGCTTTCAGATCATCTCTTATCTTGTCACTTTTTGCAAAATCTTTATTCTTCTTTGCATCAGTACGCATATCCAACACCATCCTGACCACACCATCAAGAACCTCAAGGCTTTTATCACCTGATTTCTCATCCTGAATGCCCAAGACACCGGCCAGCAATTCCTCGAAAATAAATACAAGCCTCTTTTTATCCTCATTACATATTGAGATCTGCTTATCTTTCACCTGGTTTACGATTCTCACTGCATCAAAGACATGGGAGACAGCTATTGGCGTATTCAAATCATCACACAAAGCATCATAAATATTCTCCACAATCTGAGCCACACCTGCATCGCCTGCTGTTTCCGAAACCGGCAGTCCTGCCGCATCTTTTGAGGCCTGAAGAAGTTTTTTAAGACCTTTCTCTGAAGCCAGCAATGCCTCATTACTAAAATCGAGTGTACTTCTGTAATGAGCCTGTAAAATAAAAAATCTCACAGTCATAGGAGTATATGGCTGTATAATCATCTTATGATTACCGGTAAACAACTCGTCGAGGGTGATAAAGTTCCCTAGGGATTTACCCATCTTCTGGCCGTTTATAGTTATCATATTGTTGTGCATCCAGTAACGCACACCGCTTTTACCCCTGCTTGCAGTATTCTGTGCCATCTCACACTCATGGTGAGGAAAAAGGAGATCCATACCTCCACCGTGAATATCAAACTCTTCTCCAAGATATTTTGCACTCATGGCTGAACACTCGAGATGCCAGCCGGGAAATCCGTCACTCCAAGGAGAGGGCCATTTCATTATATGCTCAGGAGATGCTTTCTTCCAAAGGGCAAAGTCAAAGGATGACTTTTTATCGTCCTGTCCATCCAGAGCTCTTGAGTTTGACTGAAGATCCTCAAGCTGTCTTCCTGACAAAACTCCATACCTGTATTTACGGTTATAGCTCTCTACGTCAAAATAAACCGAGCCGTTACTCTCATACGCAAAACCCTTGTCAAATATATTTTTCACCAGTGCTATCTGTTCAATTATATGGCCGGAAGCTCTTGGCTCTATATCCGGAGATAGAGTATTGAGCAATTTCATGGAGTCATGGTATCTGTTTGTGTAGCGCTGCACAATCTCCATAGGTTCAAGCTGCTCAAGTTTTGCTTTTTTTGCTATCTTGTCGTCTCCCTCATCTGCATCATTTTCAAGATGCCCGACATCTGTAATATTTCTTACGTATCTTACCTTATATCCGAGATTCCTGAGCAATCTTACCAAAACATCATACGTTATACCCGGTCTGGCATGACCCAAATGTGCATCGCCATATACAGTGGGACCACAAACATATAACCCCACCATTCCCGGATGTATCGGTTCAAATTTCTCCTTTTTCCTCGAAAGTGAATTGTAAATAGTAAATTCTCTCATTTTACGGTTATTTGAAGCCGTAAAATTACAACAAAATTTTTATTCCTTGCCCTCGTTGTCCAGTTGCTTTATATTTATTGCCACAATCTCGTATGTATGCCTTTCTGTGCCGCTCTTTGTCTGATATTGGACAGGCTTGATTCGCCCCAAAACAAAAAGGCGGCTTCCTTTCCTGATCTGTGAAAAATCGGGCATGTTTTTTCCACACCAGGCAATAACATTATGCCAGACCGTCTCTTCCTGAAGCTCTCCCTTACGGTTTTTAAAAGTCTCATTGGTAGCAAGTGACAATTTCATAAAACTGCCACCGTCCTCAAGGTCGACAATTTTAGGATCGAACCCCACATTGCCTCTTAACTCCACTCTGTTAACTGAATTTTCCATGATAAAAGATTTTAAATTTTCACATGGCTAATTAAGAGAGAAAACAATCAATAATTCATTTATAAACGTTTATATCCGATTAATCTGAATAGTTTATGATTCTATCTTTAGTTCAAAATTCTATCATCAGAAAAAGCAACTTTCTAATAGGTATATTTTTCTGATTATTAACACTATTAAAAGGCCATTCTCTTATCTTTAAACAAAAAAATGAAGTTTTGTATTGAATGTGGAAAAGGGGTTCTAGGGAGGAGTGACAAGAAATTTTGCTCGGAGATGTGCAGGAACTCATTTAATAATCAAAAACGGAAAATGGAAATGGTCATAAACCTTACCAACCGCGTACTTCTGAAGAATTACAGGATTTTGCAAAGGTTTCTGACCGGAGGAGAGAGGGAGATAACAGTCATCCGGGCCAAAAGTGAAGGATTTGATTTTAATCTGTTTACATCTGTGGAGTTTCACACTTCGGGTAATCCCTGTTTTTATTGCTATGATGTAGGATATCTGATCCTATCTGACTGTAAAATAAGGATAGTAGGTCCGACCGAGCTGAAAGAGACATAGGGACAAATTGACGCCAAGCAACTATTTTTCCTTACAACCAAAAATATAGCTACATTTGAGATTAATTTTATCATAAAATAATATCGGAACTACTTAATTAACTATATCATGAAAAAATTATTCATCTTTTCTTTAATGGCTATGTTTGCCATCTCTCTGACATCTTGTGTGGAGAGTTCAAGAAAATACAAAGCCCTTCAGGCGCAGATGGACTCTCTTTCTGTATCTGCATCAGCAAAGAGTGCTGAATTTGAAGAGGTATTCGCAACCCTGAACGAGGTTGAGAATGGTTTGAAATCTATCCGCGAGGCAGAAAATATACTCGTGCTCCAGTCTCAGAAAGGGGGTGCAGAAGTAAATGCCAGTTCAAGAGACCGTCTGATGTCTGACGTAACTGCTATTGGTGAGGCTATTTCAAATTACAAGAAGCAGATATCCAAACTTAAAAATGACAACAGAATAAAGTCTGCACAGTTTACAAAAAGGCTTAACGCCCTTACAGCAGAACTTGAGGCAAAATCAGAGCTCATAGCCGACCTGGGAAGACAACTCGAGGAAAAGGACAACCAGATTAAAGTTAAGTCTCAACAGATTGCCTCTTTGGATGAGACTGTGACTTCGCTCAAGAACGATGTTGCCACACTTAGTGCCGAAAGTTCATCTCAAAAACAGACTATATCTTCACAGGATGTACAGATTAACACTGCTTACTATATCGTCGGCACAAAAGCTGACCTTATTTCTGCTAATGTTATGTCAAAAGGCGGATTGTTCAGATCAGCAAAGATCTCGTATCAGGCCGAACAATCGGCGTTTGTAAAGATTGACATCCGCGAACTTTCGGAAATCAACCTTAATGCAAGCAAGGCAAAAGTCATGTCACTCCATCCGACAGGAACATACTCTCTTGAAGAGGACTCAGCCGGGATGCTGGTACTTAAGATTACAGATCCGAAAGCATTCTGGGAACAGACAAAATATCTAGTAATACAAACTCAGTAATATATGAACAAACTTGGAATTATATTAATCGGGGCATCCCTGATAGCTCTATATTCATGTAAACAAAAGATGACAGATAACCCACTATTGGTCAAATCGGATAATCCGTACGGAGCTCCTGCATTCGACAAAATCAAAAACGAGCATTTCAAACCGGCGTTTGAGGCGGAGATGGCTGCTGCAAAGGCAAAGGTTGACTCCATTGTAAACAACACAGAGGCCCCCACTTTCTCCAATACTGTGGAAGCATTGGAGTTTGCAAGCCGCGGCCTTAACAATGTTGCCTCAATCTTCTTTGCGCTGAACAGTTCAAACACCGATACAGTAATGCAGAAGATTGCACTGGAAGTGTCTCCTATGCTGACTGATTTCAGCAACGACATTCTCCTTAACGAGAAACTCTTCAGCCGCATCAAGTCCGTTTATGAGGCAAAAGACACATTAAATCTCAATCAGGAACAGATGAGACTGCTTGAAGAGACATACAAGGGCTTCACAAGAAATGGTGCAAATCTTCCTACAGATCAGAAGGAACAACTGAAACAGATTGATAACGAACTTTCTCAGCTTGGGCAAAAGTTTGACCAGAACCTCTTAAGCGCGACAAATAAGTTTTTCCTCCATATAACAGACAGCGCACAACTAAAGGGATTGCCTGATTTTGTAATTGAGATGGGAGCAGCTGAGGCAAAACAACGCTCTTTGAAAGGGTGGGTTTATACCCTTCAATATCCTAGTTACGGACCATTCCTTCAGTACAGCGAGAATCGCGAGCTGAAGGAAAAAATCTGGAAAGAATCGAATAGAAAAGCTTTCGGCGGAGAATTTGACAACCAGGAGGTTATAAAGAAAATTGTCGATCTCAGGGCAAAAAGAGCAAAACTACTTGGATTTAAAAACCATGCAGATTATGTACTTTCTGACAACATGGCGAAAAACCAGGAAACAGTTAATGCATTTTTAAATAATCTGCTCGACAAATCCCTTCCTTACGCTAAAAAGGATCTTGCCAGCATTCAGGCTTATGCAAATGCAAATGGATTTGAAGGCAAACTTATGCCGTGGGATTTCAGTTACTACTCTGAAAAATATAAAAATGAGAAGTATTCGTTAAACGATGAAATCCTTAAACCATATTTTAAACTTGAAAATGTAGAGAATGCTGTCTTCAGCCTGGCTGACTCACTCTACGGACTCAAATTCAAGAGAAACGACTCAATTCCGGTATATCACCCTGACGTTAAGGCTTTTGAAGTTTACGACGCTTCCGGCCGATTCATCTCTCTTTTGTACGTTGACTACTTCCCTCGTGAAAGCAAGAAGAGCGGGGCATGGATGACAACCTTCAGGGATGAGTATATAATGGGAGGAGTTGAATACAGACCATTCGTAACCCTTGTATTGAACTTTACAAAACCGACAGAAAACAAACCATCGCTTCTTACATTCGATGAAGTTTCAACTCTGCTTCACGAATTCGGGCACGCACTCCACGGGATGCTTGCAGAAGGCAGCTACCCAAGCCTTACAGGCACAAATGTGAAAAGGGACTTTGTTGAACTGCCTTCACAGATCATGGAAAACTGGGCAACTGAACCTGATTTTCTTGTAACTTTTGCCAAACACTATGAAACTGGCGAAAATATCCCACAGGAGCTGATCAAGAAGATTATCGACTCAAAGAATTACCTTAGTGGATACGGCAGTGTCAGACAGCTCTCTTTCGGCATAAACGATATGGCATGGCACACCCTTACAGCAGCTCCTAAACAAGGTGTTATGGAGTTTGAACGTGAAGCAACCAAGAAAGCACAACTTATGCCGCTTATTGACTCCACATGTATGTCACCTTCGTTCAGCCACATATTTGCTGGTGGTTACTCAGCCGGTTATTACAGCTACAAATGGGCAGAAGTTCTTGAAGCTGATGCATTCTCCCTCTTTAAAGAGAAAGGTATATTCAACAAAGAGGTTGCAGCATCTTTCAGGGATAATATCCTGTCAAAAGGAAACCTCATGGATGCAGATGTACTCTATCGTAATTTCAGGGGCAGAGATCCAAGACCTGAGGCTCTGCTTGAAAAATTAGGAATGAAATAAATTATTCCGGAAATAAATGAAAAAGAGGCTGCTTTATTACAAGCAGCCTCTTGTCATTTAATACATTTTCAATAATGATGGTTGCGGCAGCTTCAGGATCTTTCCTTTACTACCTTTATACTTATCGTCAGGATTATATTTAATGCCCAGTTTGTCCAACAATGGCTCCACTGCTACCTGATGAAGCTGCAAGCCAATATCCCACGGATCGTAACCTAATAGTAAGCCGGCCAGTTCTTCGTATGTAAGTACAGGAATCCCGTATCCGTTATCGCCATATATCTTCCCCTCCATTTCTGATATTACATATTGCCATCTATCAAGAAAAAACGTGCATCCGGGACAATTTGCAATTATCAGATCGGGATGGTAGGGCTTCATGGAATCCAGCTTCTTCTTTGTATTTGAAACAGAATAACTCCTGTTTGATTTTAAAAGATACTGTCTGAATCCGAATCCGCAACAATGCCGCCTTTCCGGATAATCTACCTGTGCCCCTCCCCATTCATCAATCAAACCTGCAAGCACATAAGGAAATTCTGCTCCCCCTATTCCCTCTTTGGGGAAAATCTTTGCATAATGACATCCGATATGATCCACAACGCTCAACGGCTGTCCGGTATTATTGTTCACCAGACGATATTTTAGCTGCGAAGAGATCTCTTTTCTAAACTTATATATCAAATCGCTGGCATGGACCAGGTTTTTTGGCAATTCAAATGTCCTTCCCGTAGCTCTCTTCAGAGCTTCTCTTATCTCCTTCTCCTTTTCAGGAAACTCTTTCCATGTTTCTAACGTCTCTGTATATAACCCGAAAGATGTCACGCATGAAACAACAAAATTCTCGTATCCGGCCTCTGTCATAAGCGAGAACTGCCGCGCGATTACCCCCATAGTTGTCTCAAACGGTATCACTCCTGAATGGTAAGCGATTCCGGTGCATGTTGTCTGACGGGCATCATCATAGATATCCTTTTCCAGATTATTTCTCATTATATCGAGGAACAACCCCTCTGCTGCAGGAAAGAAATTCTGCCTGATACAGCTTCTTGCAAAATAATATTTATCCTCGGCAATGTGCTTTTGATATGACTCCCAGGCAGAGTCCTTAATAGTTGATTGCATATCTGCTATTTTTCATATACCTCCATAAAATAATCATCCCTCCCCTCACTGAAACCAATTCCCATCCTGTTGGCAGCCTGACGGCTGAACTCCTCAATGAGATTCATCCTTTCAGTTCCGCCTGTCTCATCAAAAATCTTTTTCAAATCACCCAACGACTCCTCTGAAGTCTGCCTTAATGTACCACTTCCGGACTTATTATAATTTGTATTAAATTTGCCGAGAACCTCATCCCTGTTCTCCCTAAGCCAATCCCATACGGGTCCCTGCTCAGGGTACATTCCGGTATCAATCTCGTCAATATAAACACAGTAACCGTATTTTAGAATGTGGTCTCCCACTGTCCTCTTTATTGCCAATTGCTTCCTTCCCTGCTCACTGAATATAAAAAACCCTGTTTTAATCGAAAGAGCTCTCAAAGCCTGGACAATATAACCAGGGGTATTACCGCGCGGGCATCTTGTCTTGCAAGAGAGACATTCTCCGCAATACCAGATATCATCACTCTTTAAAAGCTTCTCAATGTCAGCCTCATTGCCATTCTGAACACTCTCCACAATCATCCTCGGATCATAATCACGGAACTCGGCTGCAGGACATATCGCAGTGCATGTACCGCAACTTATGCAAGCCTTTAATCCTTCAATAAAACGAAAATCTTTTTTTAGTTCTTTCAAAAGCTCCATCTCTTCAGCACCTTTATTATCTGACTTATAGTCTTTTTTGAATCAGGAATCATTATTAATTGTATTTGCAACTGATCGAAAAGCGGTTTTACCTTTTCACCAAAATCACCGGATATAACCGTCTTTGCTCCTTTTGCTGCTACGAACCTTGCAGATTCAAGACCGACACCATCCAGATTGTCTTTATTGGCGTTTGGTACAAATTCTGTTGAATCGGAATCCGTATCATAAAAAACAAAATAGGCACATCTTCCAAAATGCCTGTCCATGATTGATTCCGGAGTATTTCCCTGAGATGTGATTACTACTTTCATTCTCCTATTATATATATGGTTCAACTTCCGGAGAACCACAAAAAGCACATTTTTCTACCGGCAATTCCGGGTTTAAGTGGTTAAATGAGCATAAGCAGCTTTTGCAGTGATACCAACTACTGTCAAAATAAACTTTTCCACCCTCAAATACAACAGGTTTTCCGTTTACAAAGGCCTCTGCAATTTTTTTCCTTGCATTATCATAAATTCTTGCATAAGTAGGTCTTGAGACACCCATAACCGAGGCAGACTCAAGCTGGCTTAAATTCATATAATCACTCAGCCTGATAGCTTCATATTCCTCCAGATACATAATCACAGGAGAGACACTCTCGTCCTGCCCCACAGGTTTAAACACCTTAAATGAAGGCACATTTCCTACTTTTCTCAACAATTTCTGTCTGGCCATTATATGAGCATTTGTTCATTACAAATATATTGAACATTTGCTCATTTTCAAAATATCAGTTTTTCTGTAAGGCGGAAGCAATCCAGAGAGTCGTTGATACACTATGGGGGAAAAAAAAGAAGCCGCATAACGCGACTTCTTTTATCATTTTTCACTTTACTCTAAAAAACTATCTTGCAATATCCATCTCGTTGATAAGGTAGCTTGCACCTGCATACTTGTCAATAATCCACAGGATGTAGCGAATATCAACATTCACGCATTTGTTGTACCCGTCTTTGAAATACACATCTCCGGCCATTGATTCACGGTTGCCGTCAAAAGCAAGACCTATGAGCTCTCCCTTACCATTCATGATTGCACTTCCGGAATTACCGCCTGTAATATCATTGTCAGTAAGGAAATCCACATAGAGTTTGCCTTTTTCTCCCCATTGTCCCCAGTCTCCTTTTTCAATCAATGCTTTGATTTTCGGATCCAGTTTGAAATCATACTCTTTAGGATTGTATTTTTCAAGGATTCCCTGGGTTTGGCTCTGGTAGTGATAGTATACGGCATCGTATGGCCTTACAGGGCCAACCTCGCCATAGGTTATTCTCATCGTAGAGTTAGCATCAGGATATATTGCAATACCTTTTTCGCGTTGCATCTCGTAGAAGGCTTTTACATACGCTGTCCTCAAAGCTCCCATTTCTAACCCTGCATCTTTAAGAATCTTGTCTTCTGTCTGATTGTATTTCAAGATTCTGCTGGTATTTACCATTATCATGATAGGATCAGCCTCCATCTGCTTCAAGCTGACCTTTTTTGAGAAGAATTCTTTAAGCCTTTGCGGGTCAGTAATCACACTGTTATCAAATATGTAGTTTGCTATCTTTTCAGGATCTTTATCAAGTGAGTCTTCAAGATTTCTAAACGCCTTCTCATGGAAGCTCTTCGGAACCTCGTTTATATAGTAGCCAAGCATCACTTTGAACAGATCTCTGTCAGCCTCAATATTACACTCAGAATACACCTTGTCGGCAGCAGCCAGAAAGACCTTCAGATCTTTATTCTTAGGGTCAAGCGAGTCCTGTTTTGCCCTGGTCATGGAATTAACAAGTGAGCCGAATCTCTGACCCATCCCGACTATTTCAGAACCTCTGACTATTGATTCACGGAAATATTCTGTCACTTTCACAATGTTTGAAGTTATGTCATATCCCTTCTTCAAATCTGCCAATACGTTCCCATATTTTTTCTCTCTTTCAGGATTGGCTGCAATCCATTCAGCAAGTTCTTTCTCCTTGTCCTGAAGTATAGACTGAACATTAAACCTCTCAAGACACTTAGTTTCCCATTTTGCATAATCAGTATAGTTGCTTATGGAAAAATATTTATCTGCGTACATAAGTCTTATGGCAGGATCCTTCTCCATGTATTTCTCCCAAACATCAAGCTTGGCCCTGCGCACAGTATATATTGCAGGATTCAGCACCTCCTGTTTCTGTTTAAGTTCAAATGATGACATATACCTGTTTGTTCTTCCAGGATACCCTATAATCATAGTAAAATCATCCGGTTTATAGCCCTTTGCAGAGACTTTAAGGTGACGGTCTGCCTTTATAGCCACATTCTCTTTTGAATATTCAGCCGGTTTCCCTTCCTTGGAAGCATATACCCTATAAAGAGCGAAATCTCCTTTGTGCTGAGGCCATCCCCAGTTATCGGTCTCACCGCCGAATGCACCGACAGATGCAGGTGGCGCTCCTACTAAACGTACATCTGTATATGTCTCATAAAAGTAGAGGTAATATTTACTTCCTCTCCACATTGACTCAAGAGAGACTTCGTAATCAGAATTATACTTTTTTTCAAGTATTCCTGACACCTTTCTCATGAAGAAAATACCCCTGGGCCCGACTTTGTCAAGTGAGTCAATTACCTTATTTGTCTCATCTGTCACATCAAGAACCTTTCTTAAAAATGTAACAGTCTTGCCTTTGATAGGAATCTCCTGATCCCTGTTCATTGCCCAGAAGCCATTTTCCAGGTAGTTGTTATCCGGTGTGCTGATAGCCTGGATATCTCCGTAGGCACAGTGATGGTTAGTAATTAGAAGACCATCCGCAGAAATAATGCTTGCACTGCAACTTCCTCCGTCCAGGGCTACTATTGCATCAGTAAGTGCTCCGCCATTCTCGTTGTAGATCTCATTCGGGGCAAGTTTGAGACCTTTGGCTTTCATTTTTGAGCTCAATTGCTTATCAAGCATGTTTATGAGCCACATACCCTCGTCTGCCATTGCATACTGCTGCAATAAGAAAGCAGAAAGGATGATTAATAAAATTTTTCTCTTCATTGGGTTAATTTGGTTAATAATTATTTACACTCTTCCGAAGTGTCAAAATGATAAAAAAACAGATTCCTCTTTTAACTTTTTTAAAAAAAGAAGTCTAACTACAAAATTAGTTAAATTTGTACACCCATATTAAAAATAATTCTGATAATTTTTTAACCCTATAATTTATATTAACACCAAAAAATCATTAACTAAATGAAAAAACTCAAGAAAAACTGGTTACGCCACTTAATACAGTGGGGAACCCTTCTTGCAATTATCATCATTCTTACCAAGGTATTCGGAAATGAGAGCGCCGATCCTGAAGCTTATTGCCCTATGGGTGGTTTGGAGGCTTTAGGTACTTACCTTGTTGCCGGCTCAATGGCATGCAGTATGTCAATGGCCCAGATAATGATGGGTATTGTTCTTGCCGTTGCTGTAATCTTGTTCAGCAAATTGTTCTGCGGTTATCTGTGTCCTCTCGGATGGGGAACGGAGTATCTCGGAAAACTTAGAGAAAAAATGAAAATCAGGGAGGTCGTAATAAAAAGCGGATCATTCCTGGACAGAGGGCTGAGGCTTTTAAAATTCGTGCTTCTTTTTATCATTTTTTACTACACAATTAATGATTCAGAGCTTTTCTGCAAGAATTTCGACCCGTACTACGCTGCAGCAACCGGCTTCCAGGGTGAGATAACACTTTGGATGTCAATCATTGCCATTGCTGTATTCTTCTTGGGAAGTTTCTTCATAAAGATGTTCTGGTGCAAGTATATTTGCCCGCTTGGAGCAATAAGCAACATCTTCAAGTTCACAATAACATTCGTTGTCCTTGTCGGAATTTATGCACTTCTCGGCTTCAGCGGACTGGCTGTTTCATGGGTATATCTTCTTGCTGCGGCCTGCCTTATCGGTTATATATGGGAAGCAATCTACCTTGAATCAAAAATATTCCCTGTTCTTAAGGTAAATCGCGACACAGAAACATGTAACAATTGCGGTCTCTGTGCAAAAAAATGCCCTTACAGCATTAATGTAGACAAGCTGACAACCGTTAAGCATATTGACTGTACACTTTGCGGAGAGTGTGTGGCATCATGCAACAAAGAGGCTTTGACATTCGGAAAGAAAAAAGGGTTCAGATGGCTGCCGGCAATTCTCACAGTTATAATTCTTGCTGCTGCATTCATGCTTGGTAAGATGTGGGAATTACCTACCATAGAGGTAAACTGGGCTGATGAGTCAAAAATCGAATCCCTTGAGAAGACAGAAATCGACGGGCTGCATTCTGTAAAATGTTACGGAAGTTCAATGGCATTCAAAGCTCAGCTTGAAAAAGTTCCCGGGGTATATGGAGTATCAACTTATGTAAAAAGAGGTTCTGCCGTTATTCTTTTCAACCCGGCAGAGACTACCCCTGATAAGATTAAAGAGGCAATATACACTCCTGTTAAGTTTAAGATTGCCACTCCTCCTGCCGGAGCAATGGTTAAGGTCATTACTATATATACCGAAAAGATGTATGACAAGCTAGATCCTAACTATTTAGGCATGCAATTCAGACTGACCAAGAAAGGTTATTACGGACTTGAGACAGAATACTCTTGTCCTCTCACCGTAAGACTCTATATGGATGTCAACGAGCCTGTCGACGAAGCCTTTATCAAATCCACAGTAGAGATGAAAGAGTTAGAGATGCCTGTTCATGGCGGTGGTACAAAACTGACTGAGGTTGATTACGAATATGTAGGTATGTCTGATCAGACAGACACAATAACAAGGAGAGAGTTCCTTGAAAGACAAATGTACAAGTATAATAAGACCTTCAAAGACAATGCAGAAAAATGGGGAGGCAAAGAGGAGGCTGTTTACGAGCTGGCTTATGAAGATCTCGACAAGCCGCTTATTACACGAAGCATTCCATACCTTGCAAGTCACCTCTCTATGATTGACGGTGTCGTAGGCCTTGCTGTCGTCCTGAATGACAACGAAGAATACGCATTCAGAATAACATACTCAAAAACAGCTCTGAATGACGAGAAAATCTGGGCTGCACTTACAAAGGCAAAATGGACCATCAAATCAAAAGATGGAGAGATCAGTGAAGTAGATCCAAAATTCTCTTTCGAGAAACAAGGGGCCACAATTGATGTAAAACCTGCTACAACTGAAGTTAAGACAAAGAAATCCAAGTAATGAAAAATACAATCGTAAGGATTGTCACAATCCTCATGCTGCTCTCGGTATTCCAGATATCGAGAGCCGATGAGGGAATGTGGCTGGTAAATCTTTTAGATAAGAATCTTACCCAGAAAATGAAGAAATCCGGCCTCAAGCTGGATCCGAAACTCATTTATGACGAATCAGGGGCAGCAATCAGCAATGCTGTCGTTGCACTAGATTTCGGCTGCACAGGAAGTATCATCTCAAATGAAGGGCTTCTCATAACAAACCACCACTGTGCATACAGCGACATCCATGCATTAAGCACACCAGAGAAAAATTATCTTGAGGACGGGTACTGGGCAATGAATCGCGACCAGGAGATCCCAATCAAGGGTAAATCCGTCTTCTTTTTAAGAAAAGTGGTTGATGTAACAGATGAGATCAAACAGATTTCCGACTCTCTTAGAAGTAAAGGACAACCGGGCGGCATGAGAAAAATCTCGAGTATCATTGAACCGAGACACGCAAAAATGTCCGGATTGGAGACATCTTGCAACTCAATGTGGAGAGGCTCAAAATACTATATGTTCTACTATGAGGTATACACTGACATCCGCTTTGTCGGAGCACCTCCGGTATCAATAGCTGCCTTCGGCGGCGAGACCGACAACTGGGAGTGGCCTCAGCACAAAGGTGACTTTGCCCTTTACAGGGTTTATGGAGGCAAAGACGGAAAACCGGCCGCATATTCAACAGAAAATGTGCCTATTACCCCAAAGAGAGTCCTCACAATCTCAACTAAAGGTGTGAAAGAGGGCGATTTCACAATGATCATGGGATTTCCCGGAAGAACTAACAGATACAATAACTCATTCGGGATACATGAAAAAGAGAAGGTAACCAACCCAATTTCAGTCTCAACAATGAGAAACAAACTGGATATAATGGACAAATGGATGAAGAGTGACCCCGGAATCCGTCTTAAATATGCAGACTACTACTTCAGCATATCAAACGTGCAGGAGCTGCTTTCCGGTGAAGTTATTAACTTCAGACGCTTTGGGGTGGAAAAAATAATGCAGGAACGCGAAAAAGAGCTGCAAAGCTGGATTGACAGCGATCCCGACAGAAAAGCAAAATGGGGAGATCTTCTTGAAAAATTGTCTGTACGATATAAAGGAACCGAAAATGTGATGCGGGCTCAGAAGTATTTCCAGAACACTCTTGTCGGCGGATATGGCCTTATTGCAACAGGAAACAGGGCCGGCTCTCTAAAGAGTTCAATGGAGAGAGACAACATAGATACATTACGTGTCGGTTCTCCAAAATATAAGGGATTCATTAAAGAGATAGAGACAATCTACGCCCAGTGTGACATGCGTGTGGAACGCGATGTTTTTAAGTATTCCATGAAAACTTTTATGGAAAACGTTCCGGAGCAATACCGGGGTGATTATATCAACCAACTGGCAAAAGAGTTCAACAATGACGGAGAAGCGATAGCAGATTATGTTTTCAACAATTCCATACTCACTCATCCCGAGAAATTCAGGGAGGCTGTGAAAAAGGACCAGCCTGTATCTCTTTTCGGAGACGACCCTCTGTCTCACCTAAACAAATCTGTTGGCATGAAGCCATTTAATGAAGTGGTGTCAAAAGTTTGCAAAAAAGAGAGCATAAACGACCTTGAAGCTTATTATACAAGAGCCATGTATCAGATGAACCTTGATAAAAACAGGGTTCAGTACCCGGATGCAAACTCCACAATGAGACTTACATACGGAAATGTGGGACCAATAAATCCGTCGGATGGCATATATTACAGCTCACAAAGCACGACACAGGGATTATGGGACAAGTACAATCCTGACGATTATGAGTTCAACATGAAACCTAAAATGATCGAATTGTTGAATAAAAAGGATTGGGGTGTGTACGGTGAAAAAGGTAAAATGTACATTGACTTTCTCTCTAATAACGATATAACAGGAGGTAACTCAGGTAGTCCAATAATGAATGCAAAGGGTGAGATTATCGGTCTTGCATTTGACGGAAACAAAGAGTCACTTGCTTCAGATGCCTATTTCCATCCGGAAATGAATAAGTGTGTCAATGTAGATATCAGATATGTACTCTGGATAATAGATAAATATGCCGGAGCGGGACATCTTATTAAGGAGATGAATATAACTAACAAATAACGATCCTTTTAATAAAATTTATAATGACCCTTTTTAATAAAATAATTTGTACACTCATTCTTATTTTGGGTGTACAGATTGGTTACTCACAAAACCAGGGAGCAGCCACACAAAAATTTGACAGAAGCGCTAAACTTCCTACAGACAAAGAGTTTAAAATAGGCAAACTTGAAAACGGCCTGACCTACTACATAAGAAAAGGCACCACTCCGGCGGGACAAGCTGAGTTCTTCATAATTCACAATGTGGGATCTCTGCAGGAAAACGACAATCAAAGAGGTCTTGCACACTTTCTGGAGCACATGGCATTTAACGGAACTAAAAATTTCCCGAAGAAAAATCTGCTGGATTATTTTAACAAGGTAGGTGTGCAGTTCGGTTATAACATTAACGCATACACATCTATGGACAGAACTGTCTACAACATCTCAGCAGTTCCTGTACAGAGGTCTTCGGTATTAGACACAGCCCTTCTGGCTATTCATGACTGGTCTCACTATATTTCATGCGAACCTGCAGAGATAGAAGCTGAACGAGGAGTTATACGTGAAGAGTGGAGACGCGGTGATGATGCCAGGACAAGGATGATGAAGGGTATTCTCAAAGTAGTACAGACCGGTTCCCGCTTCGCTGAAAGAGACGTTATCGGACTTATGGATGTGGTAAACAATTTCACTCCAAAAACACTTACAGATTATTACCACAAATGGTACAGGCCGGACCTTCAGGCCGTCGTTGTTGTGGGAGACATAGATGTCAACGATATGGAGCAAAGGATAATCAAAAGATTCTCTGCGATTCCGACAACTCCAAATCCTGCCAAGAGAGAGACATACACTATTCCGGACAACGTAGAGCCAATAGTCGGGCTTATCACAGATCCTGAGAGTAAGTCATACTCAACAAGACTAATTATAAAGATTCCTAACCTTTCAACCGAACAAAAACAGACAAATGAACTTGTTTATACGGATGTAATGCAAAGTCTGATTGCTGACATAATGAAGGAGAGGACAGCTGTTACCGCACAGGCAAAAAATGCGCCTTTCAGAAACTGCGTTCCGGTTTTTGGACAGATGAACTATGCAATCACGACGTTCACCATGACAACCATGCCTCTTTCTCAGGCTGAGATTATGAAGGCGACCAAAGGAATGCTCGAAGAGGTTGAGAGATTGACATACTATGGAGCAGAACCCGAAGAGTTTACGAAAGCTGTTAAAAATGCAAGGATAAACTTCACAAAGAGCTATCAGAGAGGCAAAGATCCTAAGAACAGTGACCGGGTAAATCTGGTAGTTGAAAATTTCACCCGCAGCTATCCTCTTATAACTTCTGAAGGTTACTACAAGATTGCCAAACAATGTCTGGACAACATCACATTGGAAGATCTGAACAACAGTATCCGGAGTATGCTTACCAAAGAGAACAGGGTTATAGTGTTTTTCATGCCTGATGGTGACAAGAAGTATTTGCCGACCAAGGAGGAGGTCATAAAACTCGCTTCAGAAATTGATGGTAAGAACCTTAAAAGATTTGAACCGATTAAGGAACGTGGTCTTGAGTTTAAAAATGAGTTAAAGCCTAAAGCTCTCTCATCATTAAAAGCACTTACCAACAAGGATTTCAAGACTCCTGTATACAAACAGCTCGATTCCACAGTAGAGATTACCCTTGCAAACGGGACAAAGGTTATCTGGAATGAGCACAAAGGTAAGGACAAGACAATCCAGATGAAAGCATTCAGAAAAGGAGGCTATTCTACAGACATGGATGTCATGGATATCAAGTTTGCAGACAGATACGGCTCATTAATCAGTGTTGACTCACTTTCAAAAGACGAACTTACAAAATGGTGCTTCCAAAGAAATCTCTCACTTAAATTCTCTCCTACCGAAAGATACAGCACACTCTCCGGCAGTTTCGCACAGAGTAATGCAGAAGATTTCTTCAAACTTCTCTACACTTCGCTCTCAGAATGTACCATTGACAAGAAAGATCTTGAAAAATCCCTGCTAAACTCTATAAAGAGCCTTGAACAAGGAAAGTCTGAGAATACAATATATATGGACTCTGTAGCCAAACTTCGCTACACAACCAATAAGGGTGGCGATGATTTATCCAAAGATTATCTCAGGAAAGTCACTACAGAGAAACTGTCATCACTTTACGGAAAACTTTACAAGGGTATAAATGGCTATACCTTCATCTTCTCAGGTCCGATGAGTGCAGAGAACGCAAAACCATTCCTCGAGAAATATCTTTCCAATACTCCTGTCAACAATGAATTACCTGCAACAGGCGTCTCAAGGGATGATTTCAGGAGAAAAGGAGAGGTTAACCTCAGGTACAAAGCCCCTAACCAATTGAGCACAAAGGCTTCTGTAACCAGATATTACTACTCGGCCATGGATTACAACACCTTCAACTCACTTAACGGCAAATTCTTCTCCAATATCATGGGTGACAGATATATGGCGTCTATTCGAGAAGAGAGGGGTGGTACATATCACGTAGGTTGCGAGGTTGATCTTCAAATGAGGCCTGCTCAGACAGCTGAGTGCAAAGTAGCGTTTGACACAGATCCTAAGCTTGTTGACGAGCTTCTTCAGGTAGTTCAGGATGAACTGGACAAATTTGTCAAATACGGACCAACTGAGCAAGAGGTTGAAGCATATAAGATTTATCTGAGAAAAAAATATGCTGCCGTAAACAAGAACGATTATTCGTGGATATCTACTATCAGCAATGCATTGATGGGATATCCGTCACTCTCTGATCAGGAAGAGGAGTTTGTTGATAAAATCACCGTTAAGAGTGTTCAACAGTTTGCCAAAAATCTCACAAAAGAGAAAAACCGCATGACTTTTGTCTTTGAACCCAAATAACCACTCACTAATCACTAATCACTAATCACTATTCACTATTCACTATTCACTATTCACTATTCACTATTCACTATTCACTATTCACTATTCACTATTCACTATTCACTATTAAGTGATTTTAGTATAACAAAAAACTCCCTGTCGATCTATCGCAGGGAGTTTTATTTTGATTTTCGTTTACTCTAAAGTCAGATAATTAAGTTCAAGCACAGTATTATTGTATTGAAACAACCAGTCAAGAAATTCAAGTTCAATCTGAGTCACATTCTCAATACTCTCCACAAACCTATAATAGTCAAGCTCGCCTCTCGCATAACCCTCTCTGGCCTCTTTCTCAATCTCTGCACTCATCTGCCTGCCTGTGGAATAGTAATAATCAAGATGGCTCCTGTATTTCTGCAGTTCTCCTTTCAACTCTTCAATTCTCAATATTAGTGAGGACTTGTAGTGCTCTTCAAATTTCTCCGAAGCCTCTATACCGATCTTTCCACCCTTTATTCTTGCTTTCTGTTCAACAAAAAAAAGAGGTATTGAAATACCGGCTTCGTATGACGGGTAATTCTTTGCTCCGACAAACCTGTTTGATCCATTATAATATCCGAGTGTAATATCAGGCAACAATCTGTTCCTCTCCACCTTCAAGAGGTTTCTGTGCAACTCTGTCTCTTGCTTAACATACTTCAGACCGGGGTTGGACTCAATATCGGTATTATGCAGCTGAAGCTCCTTAATCTCTCTGTAAGGGACAACTATAAGGGTATCTGTATTAACTAAAAGCCGGAGTTTCATGTATGCCAGCCTTGTAGTATATGTGATGTCATTCATGACAATCTGAATCTGCTGGTGTTTAGCCTTGGCATTAATCAAGTCAAGACTACCGGCCTCTCCCTTCTTATATCGTTCTTCAACATTCTTTGTAAAATTCTGAAAGATTGTATCAAGCATACGATATCGCATCAATTTACCGATCTGATACTGAATCTCGTAATATGAACGGGTTACATTCTTAATAAGCTCTTTCTCCTTAATCTCCAGATATCTTTTTGACAATTCACTCTCTGAACGTGTAACCTTGTACTGGGAAGCATAAAGTGTCGGTAAGCTGAAGCTCTGCTCAATGCCGAAAATTGATAAAGGATGATTGTTTTCCGCCATGTTATTGGAATCATACGAATATGAAACAGTGGCCTTGTCAATAGTGAGAGCCGTCGGTATCAAAGCTTTGCTCTCCTCCACTTTCAGCTTATATGCATTATACTCTGTGTTATTCTGTAAAGCAAGCTGGATAGCTCTCTCCAAAGAGACACCCCTCTTCTGTCCGGCAACATTTAAAGGGATTGAAAGGCAAAAAAGAGCTATCAGGATATAGGAATAACGCAACTTAATCATTTTCTCAATTTATCAGATTTAAGGTTTTCAAATAAAATTTTCACTCCTCACTTTTCACTATTCACTATTCACTTTCTCACTTTTCACTCTTCACTTTCTCACTTTTCACTTTCTCACTATTCACTTTTCACTTTCTCACTCCTCACTAACCTCACTTCCCCAGCCTCCATCTTCTTAAAAACGATTCCGACTTAGGAAAAATCCCCTTCCTTTTAGATCTTACATCCTCCACAACAAAAAAGGCCTCAGGGTCATATTCGTTTATTAACCCTTCAACATTTTTCATAGCTTTTCTTTCGATAACTGTCTCCACAATATCTATCTGGATCTGAGAACCGTGTCCCGCAATAGATGTGGCGCCAAATCCATTATTATTCAATGATGTGACCATTCCCGCACCGCCTTTTCTTGTAAAGATCCTGACTAACAGAACCCCGAATGCAATACGCTGCTCAATCATGATTCCGACAAAGTTTCCGGTCGCATAACCTGCGGCATAGGAGACATAAGACAACATAGTGTTTGCCCTTGAGAATATTTCAGATATTACCACAATCCATATCAGGACTTCAAAGAATCCTATGAATGGAGCTTTGTACTTCTCCCCTTTTGAAACAAAAATGATTCTCAGGGTTCCAAGGGAGACATCCACAATTCTTCCGAAGAAGATTATTACCGGCAACAGCCATGGGTATGAATCAAGAAAATCAAACATTTTTTTATTTATTATATACAAAGATAAGATTTAAAACAAAAATTAATTACTTTTGCACTCCCTGACAAATTAGCCCAGATGGTGAAATTGGTAGACACGCTGGTTTCAGGGACCAGTGGCCGCAAGGCTGTGCAGGTTCGAGTCCTGTTCTGGGCACGATAAATTTCACCGACAAAAAGCGACCGACCCCGGTCGCTTTTTTTTGTGCTCGATAGCCGTTTTTTGACTGTGGAAAATACTGTCTCAGGGCTGTCCATCCTTGGTCGCTTTGAAGTCATAAGCCTTAAAGACACTGATTTTTCTTAACGTGATTTGATTTCGTGTTTTTCCTGGCTGCGAAACTCCTCCCTTCGGTTGTCAGACATTCTCGCCTTTTCCGGAAAAACACTTATAAAATCACTAAAAAACCAAGGTCTTTTCGACTTTTTGTCTGCGAATTTTTCTGCCTTATGACTGATGAAATATTAGTAAAAGACTACTATATAGACTACTTGAGGCCATACTTTGTTGTAAAGGTGCAGTGGAGCACTTCTTCGGTATATGGCACGGGAGCATTTGGATTACTAAGTTTGTTGTTCAGCCAGGTAAGATATAAAACAACCTTTACCGGAATATTCAGTTCAAACGTGACCGCCTCATCTATGAGTTTATGTTCGCCCATCGGAATACTGAACTCCACGCCATCTTTTGTCATGCTGATATAATCCAGGGGAATTCCCAGAAATCCCCCGGCATTTGCAGGTGTGTTAAACCCGGGGGCTATCACGGGATTCTCACCGGACTCTTTGACCAAGTTGTCGTACATGGGGCAACAGGTGATAAGGCTTGCCAGGTTTTCTCCGGCAGGACAACCGGCAAAATCCTTGTTGGCAATGAGGGAGATGCCTCCATCATAAAGGAGTGTAACAATTGAATACCACGGCTGGTGGAAACGGGCATCGTAGGATTCTGAGAATTCTTCGAAAATCCTTTCGAATTCATTTTTAACCGCTTTCCGATTAGTGCCAAAGGTCTCGAATATCTCATCAGAGGGTACATCCCGCCATTTCAAAGCCATTTCCTTATCGTCCATTCTTTCCTTAGAATGTCCCGATAAATCCATCGTAAACCCAAAGATAAAGCTATTTCTGTCAACCTGTTGTCCACTACTATTAGGTATATAGTAGGACAACTCTGCGCTAGCCAGACATTCTCCGGGCAACAAAGTCCGGGTTGAATCTGCAGGAGTACTCGAACCAAATTTACCACATGATGTGAGGCATACGGCCACACAGGCCATGATAAGTGAATGGATGTATCTCATAATGAAATCTTTTTAGTTTAACAATCTTAAAATTGTAAAAATATTACATATTATAATGCACTTTGACTGACCTATTATTATTCTGCGACAGTAAAGCCATAAGTCATGTTGCGATTATGATTATAGTTGTAAGTGCCGCCATTCGTGACAGTCCATCCCCCTGTTAAAGAATACCAACCATCATTTACTGGTGTACTATACCATTGAGAACGCCAACCCCAATTTATCTTAATACTAGTTAACTGTGGAGACGAATAGGTATATGTGTTGTATTCTTTTGGCATAATGTAAGGACCGGAAGGTATTTCATCCAAGACGAAATAGTGGTAGTGTGTGTACTGTGTGCAAGTTCTGCGATATCCATCTATCACAAAACAATGAATATCCCCATCTATCGGAATCATTAAATCAGAGGCGGAAACGATGACTGGCATTTGGTTCAATAGGCTCGTCTTTACTATATTCTCATCATAGCTACCACGAGAACAACTAATCCCCAAGTTTTCAAATAATTCTGTTTTGAGATTACTCGGCAGCGCCCACGAGTATTGGCCAAAAACACCATCACAATAGTGCATATTAACCGTCATCCCGACATAACCAATCATTATTGCCTCTGGTAGCGTAGTGGACGAGGACGATTGATAGTTTGTACTCATGGATGACCATACGGCACTATTTGAATTCATGAAATATTGCTCATATCCATCAATATCTCCGATGCAATACCCTTCGCTATATATATTTGCAGGTATACCTATTTTATTGTGTAGATAGAGTAGTAGTTGCGATCCTGCAATAGCGACACACCCGGCCGCTGCTCTATTGCTAGGAGTGCTTACATAATATGGACAGCACTGATTATATGGGGCATCTTGATCCCAATGGGCAACCATGTGATCTACGTGATCATATTCAATAGTCTGCGAGTATTCTATTTCCTCCCAGTGTCCAATAAGAAGGTCATCAGGAACTGGATCTCCAATGAATCGAGGCTGTTGTCCGGTCCAAAAAGCCTTATTGAATCGGATTTCATCTTCACTAAAAGTCAATTCGGTGTCTGTTGATTTGCGCACTCTGGCAATCTCTTCTGCAACGCACGAGATCCAAACTGCAACTGCGGGGCTTCCTTCTTCAAGGGAGAAGTAGCCGGCGTCTCCTTCCGCCAGAATTGCGGGTGTGCGTTTGTCTGATGAATAAATCTTCCACCCTCCCCCGTTTTTGTAATTGACTATGTACATGAGCGTATCTGACGCTGCATCCATATATGGAGAGACCTCAAACTGAACTTCTGAACTTTTACTCAGCGGAAAATCTCTTTTAACAATACTAAAAACGTCACACATCGATACATTATTGCCCGGCGTTTCTAAAGCAACTCTACTGAACACTTTGCTATTCTCAGCAACGGAAGAAGAAATGTCTAACTGCAGACTCTTTGTACAAGAGGTAAGAGCTATAGAAATAGTTAAGAAATAATAAATAATTTTTTTCATTGTTTGGTAGTCTTGTTCGTTATTATTGAAAAGGGTTACTATTTAGAATTATTTCTGCTTATGTATCGATAGCCATGAATACCATAGGCGTTGATTCCGCCTCCAATGAGGCGGTAATCAAAAGAAGTGAGGCTAGTAGAATGATAAACTTCTTCATATCATTGATGTCTTTTATAATAACAATAAGGAGAAAGAAGAATAATATTTGAATAAAATATTTTAAAATCTCCATAATAGAAGTATTAGTATACATCCAAAATTGCGGAATCATTAGTATTTATTAAAGAATCGCCAGAATATGGTATCTATAAGAGCATCATCAAGTTAAGCATTATTTGTAAATAACCAAACTTTTTTATTCAACCTTCTCCAGATACCGCACCATATACATCGACATCAAAGCGGACCTGATAGATAAAATATAAAAAATTACTTTCCCATTCCAATACATCGGGACACTTGGGACCAATTGTGGTTGTACTACCAATGTAAGCTACCACGATTACCGAAATATTCCGGATGTTTATATATATACCTCCTATTTTGTGAAAAACGCTTAAATACAAAAAGCAGCGTATAAAGGCACTGATCTTATTCCATTTTCAAACACAAAATTCTTTTTGGATATGCGGATTGCGTATGGTGATTTATATTTCTCCACAAAGAGCCCCAAACTTTTTGAACGATTTCTTCTTCCTTTTTTACTTCAACAGGAATAACTGCATCATTAATATGTTCATATAAATCAAACTAGTCTGACTTTTTCGAACATGCAGCAGAGTTTTCGATTAGCAAGCCGATTTCAGCCGCTTTTTTACTGAGGAAAAACTGTTTCAGGGCTTTCCATCCTCAGTCGTATTCTATGACTTTTCCAAATATAATTTTGATTTTTATTTCACTCCCTCTGGCTGAAATGCCCTGATCTAGCATTTTTCCACTTATTTGTAAGCGGCTTCATAAAATCACTAAAAATATGATTTGGGCTTTATTGCTTATATCCAATTTTATTTCGTGCATCACTCGATTTATTAGAATCAAACCCCCGAATCTTGTCAAGCAGATATTCAAATACACGATTAATCTTATCATCCAGCTCTTCACTCCTTTTATTAATATCCACGTTTTCAACCAAGAAAGCTCTGTATCTTGCAAATGCCCTCATAATCTCTATGTTCATCTCTATGGCCCTGTTAGATCTCAATACCGATGTAAGCATTGCCACACCCTGCTCTGTAAACACCATTGGATAAACGCTCGAATGCTTGATTGAAGATAACCGGTCACAATTTGTGACCAGTTGATTTGTCTTCCCATCAGTTGCAGTTGTCGCAAATTTTGCGACAACTGGAATCCCTTTTAATTCCTCTGTCAAGACATTGGCGATATGTTTTCCTATTGTTTTAATATCTCTTTCAAATAATGTCGAAATCTGCTGTCTGTTTAACCAAACAGAACCTTCATCAATCTTAACTTCAAGTCTTGTTGTTCCTTCATCAGCCTGATAGATTATGATTTCATCTTTCATTGGTTAATTATTGATGTTTTTTGAAAATTGATAATTGAGTTAGTTATATGCAAAGTTTGCTAACGGTAAAGTATATGCAAAGTGGGCGGCTGCGGGATTCAAACTTATCAAACCGAGACAACTTTGAAGCGGGCTATAAACCTTGAATTTACTGCTATTACGCCCATTTTGTATATATAGTGTTGGCAACTGGTGTTCATTCATATCCGTCTGTTTGCTATTTTTCTTCATTAATCAAGGACATTTTGTCTTTGATTTTGTCCTCGATAAACACCATGCAGCCTTTTCTTTATTTGTAAAGGACATTTTGTCTTTGATTTTGTCCTCGATAAACACCATGCAGCCTTTTCTTTATTTGTAAAGGACATTTTGTCTTTGATTTTGTCCTTGATTTCTAATTTTTAATCCTATACTTAATCCATCTATTTTCACCTACTTTTTCTAATAATCCTTTATCAAATAGTTTGGCTATACGTCTTTGAGCTGTTTTATCTGTTAACCCGAAATGGCTAGCATACTCTTTCACAGAAACTAACTCTTTCTGTTGAATAAAGAATAAGCCTTCTCTATCTTCCGGAGTTAAATCTTCAGGACTAACTCCTTTTAATTCTGGTATCAACGAAGAGTCTCTAACAAAGACAATTTCTAAAATATTTCCTATTAAATTGAAAGTTGGCAATGGGAAACCCCTATCGGGCAGTCGTTTCATGTTTCGCAAACCAATTCCCCTTGCTTCGGCTAGCCCCATTCGGTTATAAACAAACATAATCTTTGGATTTCGGCTAATGGATGGTAAATCCATCGTTCGAATATCATCAATGGTTAATGGTGGCATAGGAATACCCGGACTTCTTACTATAATCTTTTCAGAGCCAATATATAAGTAGTTTGTCGCTTCAGTAATAGTATAATCTCTATGAATAATAGCGTTAGCAACTACTTCTCTCAACACTTCAATTGGGAAATCGGAAACTATTTCTCGTTTTGCTGAACTTCTGTCAATAGTAAGCTTTAGCCCTTTATCTTTAATAAATTTCATTATCCTTGGCAATTGGGTTGCCACAGGACCACCAAAGTCTTCTATCTCAGCTTTACCATTTCCATAATCTAGCTCTATTTTGAAAATAGTGTGTGAAAGTGTATAGTCTGCATGTTCGCCAAACAACATCAATCCTAATTTTGTTGGCATAATTGTTTCGCCATCTTTTGTAGCTAATTCAAAAGACAAAGCCCAATCGTTGAATGCTTGGGAAGGATAAGTAAATGTAGCCTGTGAATTCTTTATAAACTCATCAATTGCAGTTTTAGAAAATTGAAAAATAGTAGTGTTAATTACGGCTTGTTTCAGATATGCAATCGGTTTGTCTTCTCGTTCTTGTTGTATGATTAATTTTTGAGCTTCTTTGTAATTAATAAATTCAGCAAGGCTTAACCGAATTCTTTCAGCTATATCAGAATGAAAATCTTCTACAATAATACCTTTTGAAATCAATTCATTAGCTCCTTCATTCTCTATAGCAATATCTGGGTCACGGATTCCAATATAAACTTTTGCAAGTCTTGCTTTATAAATATGCGTAGCACAACCTCTCTTGGGTGGTTTGCGAACCTTATCTATACAAGGTTCTAAAGTGACGTATAAATGACAACCTTTCAAATTGTCCGACTTTAGTTTTCTTTCAATCAGGGTAAATTCACAGTGTTCACCAATTCGTAATTCACCTCTATGTGACGTAGCCAATATCTTTCCATCAGATGTTGTAAGTATTGCTCCTACTAATGGGTCTGGTTTATGGTCGTGCTCAGGAATTGAAAAAAGACTTTCCTGATAAGCCATTTCCATTAACTCTTCAGGACTGTATTTTTTCTTTTTATCGTATTCTATTGCCATTATAATCTAAATTTTCTGTTGCAAAAAATAATTTTCATCAAGATATGTTCTTAGTAATACTATTCAAAGTATTTTATCAGCTATATTATTCTTGTCGTTTTCATAACGGCCTGTTGTTTGGCTCTTTACACTTGTTGCCACCGTTTTTATAGATTCATATTCATCGATTATGTCATTCCAAAAATGGGAGCGATGTGCATGTTTACAGGATAATATCTATATCATAAAACTATTATTGTTTCAATTGTCAAAATCTGCCTTATAGCACAAGTCCCAATTAAATATTTTGGCTATATAGTTTCTTTTATTTGAGTTTGAGTTTGAGTTTGAGTTTGAGTTTTCATTCTTTCGCGGAACTTGTAGTATTTATTATACAAACACCATAATTCCGCATTCACAAGAACGTCATCAAGTTAAGTATTATTTTTAATTATTCAAATCCCTATATCCCATCATCTCTAAATCCAAATCATTTATCAACTAAGCCACTTTCTCTGCATTACTTATATCCACATACTTCTTCATTTTCAAAAAAATAGGATCATCGGATTTCTATACACCTCAACCAGCGATATAATCATTCAAAATGTTCTCTGTAGCCGCTTACAAATTAGTGGGAAAATGCTGGATCATGGCATTTCAGCCGGAGGGAGTAAGGAGCGACTGAAGGCATAAAGACGAAAAAGACCTTGATTTTTTAGTGATTTTATGAGTGTATAACCATAAACAGGCATCGTCAATTTGTTCTCTGTGGCCGCTTAATATCAAGCGGAGATATACCTGAGCAGGGCAATTTTCAGCCGGAGCGAACAACGTGAGTGAGGATGGACTGTCCTGCTCAGGTATATCTCCAATGTAAAAAGCGGCTTCAGAGAAAAATTTGCGCAACTAAAATATTTTTCCATACCTTTGTTTCGGGATTTCCCGAAATGATTTTACACATTAAGAATGGCAAAAAAGAAATATTACACACCATATCAGGAGAAGGTGGCAAGATATGCAAAGGCAATGTCCCATCCGGCAAGAACATTTATCCTGGACTATCTGGCCAACAATCTTGACAAATGTTGCTACAGCGGTGATATGGCAGTGGAACTTCCAATTGCCAGATCCACACTTTCAGAGCACCTTAAGGAGCTCAAGGCAGCCGGGCTGATACAAGGTGAGATAAATCCTCCATATATCAAGTATTGCATAAACAGAGAAAACTGGGAGGAAGCAAAGGCTTTGATGTCAGACTTTTTTAACAGATAAAAATTTTAAATCAACATTTCGGGTTTCTACGAAATCGTAAATGAAGAGACAAATAATAGAAAACAGTATTACAAATATTTAAAAATGGAAATAAAAATTTTAGGCACCGGCTGCCCTAAGTGCAAGACACTTGAGAAGATTACCCGCGAAGTTGTTGAACAAAACGGATTTGATGCAAACATTACCAAAGTAGAGGATATCATGGACATTATGAACTACAATGTTATGTCTACCCCGGCTTTAGTTGTAAATGAAAAGGTTGAAATCAAGGGACGTATTCCTTCTGCAGAAGAGATTAAACAAGTATTGAGTAAATATTAAGATAAAATATAAAACAATGAAAACTATTTCAATCTGGATTACATTAATCCTTGCTTTATCTGTTATTCCATGCAGCGCACAAAATGTAAATAAGAAAAGCGTACCTGCCGCTAAAACAGCAGCTTCAGCAATTAGTGCCGAAAAAGTCGAGGCATATTATTTCCATCTCACTTCACGTTGCCCGACCTGTATTGCTGTTGAATCAGTAGCAAAAAAGACAATCGAGAGCCTTTATGCAGGCAAAGTTTCATTCAAATCGATCAATCTTGATGACGCTTCAAGTAAAACAATCGCAGAAAAGTTAAAGGTACCCGGACAGGCTCTTCTTATCGTTAAGGGAGGCAAGCAATTGAATCTCACAAACGAAGGTTTCATGTATGCAAAGAAGGATCCCGAAAAATTCAAATCTATTATAAAAGAGAAGGTTGATGCTCTTTTGTTGTAAGAGAATATGGATTTACTGAACAGCATATTGGAGAACAGCACAATGCCGTGGATAACGGCATTTGTGCTTGGACTTATGACAGCCATAAGTCCCTGCCCGTTAGCCACAAATATTACAGCCGTCGGGTTTATAAGCAAGGATCTTGAAAACCGCAACAAAGTATTTATAAACGGTCTTCTGTACACTTTAGGACGTGGTATTTCTTATACAGCAATCGCATTAATTCTATTCCTGGGCGCAGATCAGTTTAAGTTCTCCGGATTTTTCCAACAATACGGGGAAAAGATACTCGGACCGCTTCTTATAATAATCGGTTTTTTCATGCTGGATATTGTAAAGATTAAATTCCCCGGCCTTGGAAGACTTACTTCAAAGATGGAGGAAAAGAGAGGATGGGGATACTTTGATGCTATTTTGCTAGGGATGTTATTTGCCCTTGCATTTTGCCCTTATAGCGGGGTTCTGTACTTCGGGATGCTTGTTCCGATGACCATAAGTAGTGCATCAGGGCTATACCTTCCACTTATTTTTGCAATCGCCACCGGTATTCCGGTAATTATATTCTCCTGGGTACTTGCATACACATTATCAGGAATCGGAGGTGTATACAACAAAGTCAAAGCCTTTGAAAAGTGGTTCAGGAAGGTGATTGCCGTTCTGTTCATTCTTGTAGGTATTTACTACCTTATTAGGGTTTTCTGATTTTTTTTGATTTAGCAATTCGTCGTTTTACGAAATATTTATATTTAAAAATGGAAAATAAAAAAGAGTTAAAAATTCTTCTGTCAATAATAGTATTATTCGCGGCAGCCTTCTTCCTCCCGATTGACAGTGTGAGGTTCACTACTGCAATCTCAGCTACGCTGGATCTTGTCAAATGGTATGCGCGGGAACATGTGGTCTTGTGTCTGCTGCCGGCATTTTTCATAGCAGGTGTAATATCTGTTTTTGTAAGCCAGGGTTCAGTCCTCAGATATTTCGGTGCAAACGCCAAGAAGTGGCTGGCATATACTGTGGCTGCCGTTTCTGGTACCATTCTTGCCGTTTGCTCGTGTACAATCCTGCCTCTTTTCTCTAGTATTCATAAGCGCGGAGCCGGACTCGGACCCGCAATTGCATTTCTTTACTCCGGACCTGCAATAAATATTCTTGCAATAATACTTACTGCAAGAATTATGGGATTTGAGATGGGTGTGGCAAGAATAGTCGGAGCCGTATCTTTCAGCGTAATTATTGGAATGATTATGGCTTTCATATACAGAAAAGAGGAAAAAATAAAGAAAGAGGAGCAGATGAACATTGCCCTGCAACCGGAAAAAAGACCAATGTGGCAGACTGTTTTTCACTTTTTCACACTTGTCCTGATTCTTGTATTTGCAAACTGGGGCAAACCTGCCGCAGGAGATACGGCCAGCACATGGTATTATATCTGGGCATACAAGTGGTACATCACAGGAGCCTTCGCTCTGATGCTAGGTTACTCTCTTATAAAAATCCTCAGGATAAAATGGCAATGGGTAGTTGCTGCGGCAGTCATAACAGCAGCATCGGCTATTCTTTCAAACAATTACATTGAAAACGCCAAACTGAGCCCTCTTGTACCTATGATTGTGGGAATAGCCTCATTAAGTATAATTACGCTCTTTGACAAGAGAGACGAGGAGAACAGAGAGTGGACATTATCTGCCTGGGGATTCGCTAAGCAAATACTTCCCCTCCTCGCCTTTGGAGTAATCACTGCCGGTTTTTTACTGGGTTCAACCCATGACGGGAAAACCATTGCCGGGGTAATTCCTAATGAGTGGATCGAGTGGATGGTCGGTGGTAACTCTGTGTTCTCAAACTTTTTTGCATCTATAGTCGGCGCATTCATGTATTTTGCAACTCTTACGGAAGTACCAATCGTTCAGGGTCTGCTTGCCGCAGGTATGGGCAAGGGGCCGGCTTTGGCATTACTACTCGCCGGCCCGTCGCTCTCGTTGCCGAACATGTTGGTTATCCGCAAAGTAGTAGGAACAGAAAAAACAATCGTGTATGTCTCTCTTGTAATTGTGATGGCTACGATTTCCGGGCTCATCTATGGAAGCATTTTTTAACAATAAAATATTAAAGTCAATATGGAAAACAAAACCTGTTTATGCGGTTCAACAGAGTATGTAGTGCTCTCTTGTTCCGGAGCATGTGATCTTGGCTATATAACAGACATCGTCGCACGTCGGTTAAGAGATAACGGCGTTCGTAAAATGAGCTGTCTTGCCACACTTGGCGCCGAATTGGGTAAACCACACGATGAATTGAAGAAAAAAAACATTCTTGTGCTGGATGGTTGCCCTGTAGATTGCGGAAAGAAAATTCTTGAAAGAGAGGGCATTACTGATTACAAATATTTACGCCTGACTGATTTAGGATACAAAAAGGGCGAAACACCTGTGAATGAAGAGGTAATAGGTAAAGTATATGAAAAAGCCGAAGTTATCTTCTAAAGCCAGGGAGTATATTAACTGGAGTTTTATCATTTTCTCTATCCTGTTTCTTGTCTCTTTATTTGTTTTTAAAGACAATCTTACCGGATATGCTTCAAAAGTTAAAGTGTCAAGTATTGATTCATTAACTGCATCTTCTGAATCTAAGAGAATTGACTCTGCATATAATTACGCAAAAAACGGGCTTGCTTATAAAGTCACTTTTCTGGAATTCGGTGCAACAGGTTGTTCCTCTTGTAAGGCCATGGAGGGTGTGATGGAAGAGATCAGGAATCAGTATCCGGACATTGTAAATGTCGTATTCACAAATGTCAGATTAAAAGAGAGTAAGACTATTATGGACTTTTTCGGGGTCATCACAATACCGATGCAGGTTTTATTGGATAAAGATGGGAAGGAATTTTACAGACATAACGGAGTACTCTCACTAGATGAGTTTAGCAAGATATTAAATCAGATTCAGTAATTTAATTCAAATGAACATACTTATTTTATGTACCGGAAATAGCTGCCGCAGCCAAATGGCTCACGGGTTCCTCCAATCTTTTAACCCCGGGATGAAAGTTTGCTCGGCTGGCACCGAGCCGGCAAAAGAGGTGAACCCGAAAGCAGTAGAGGTTATGAAGGAAGCCGGGGTCGACATCGGCAAACACACTCCTAAATCCGTAGACCAATATCTCAATGAGGAATGGGATTATGTCATTACCGTATGTGATAATGCCAAAGAGAGCTGTCCCGCTTTTGCCGGCAGAGTAAAATCAAGAATACACATGGGCTTTGAAGATCCGTCGCATGTTATTGGAAGTGATACTTTTATAATGAGTGAATTCCGGAGGGTGAGAGACGAGATTAAAGAGCAATTCTCAGATTTTTATTTAAGAAATATTAAAGCGCAATTATGAAAACAGAAGATTTGAAGTTTATTGTAAAAGAGAAATATGGTAAAATAGCAAGAGAAAATCAGGGGGATGTAAAATCTTCTTGTTGTTGCTCCTCTTCATCCTGCACCGATTCAGAATTTATCAGTATGATTGGTGATGATTACTCAAAACTTGACGGTTATAATCCTGATGCGGATATGGGGCTAGGATGCGGAATTCCGACTCATTTTGCAGGTATTAAAAAGGGGGACAGCGTTCTTGACCTGGGGAGCGGCGCGGGGAACGATTGTTTTGTCGCCCGCGCCGCCGTCGGACCAGATGGTCATGTGACCGGACTGGATTTTACCGAAGCGATGATTGAGAAGGCCAATAAAAATGCAGCCAAATTGGGTCTGACGAATGTTGATTTTGTATACGGAGATATAGAAGATATGCCTCTCCCTGCCAACTCGTTTGATGTCGTTGTATCTAACTGTGTTCTTAACCTTGTGCCGGACAAATCAAAGGCGTTTTACGAGATTTTAAGAGTGTTGAAACCCGGAGGACATTTCTGTGTTTCAGATGTTGTTATAAAGGGAGAACTTACAGAAAGTGCCCGCAAAAGTGCAGAGTTATATGCAGGTTGCGTATCAGGGGCACTGAAGATGCAAGATTATCTTTCAATCATAGAGAAATCAGGATTTGCCGACATCACAATACATAAGGAGAGAAAAATCGAAATGCCTGAAGGCATACTGACTTCCGAAAATGATAATAACGGAATATTCAGCATTACAGTCTCCGGTTATAAATTATAATCTATATAATAATAACATGGCAAAAGTAAGACTAAAATTTTTAGACAGATATCTGACCTTGTGGATTTTCCTGGCAATGATTGTAGGTGTATTTGCCGGATGGACTTCACCTTCAGTCGCCGGATTCTGGAACAGCATGTCTTCCGGCACAACAAACATTCCTATTGCAATAGGGCTCATAGTTATGATGTACCCGCCCCTTGCAAAGGTGAAGTATGAGGAGTTGGGCGATGTTTTCCGCAACACGCGTGTCTTGGGTCTTTCTCTCGTACAGAACTGGGTTATCGGCCCGGTTTTGATGTTCCTTCTGGCGATTATTTTCCTGCAGTTTAACATTGATTATATGTATGGTCTGATACTAATCGGGCTTGCACGATGTATTGCTATGGTAATTGTATGGAACGACCTGGCTAAAGGAGACACACAGTACGCAGCAGGTCTTGTGGCATTCAACTCGATATTTCAGGTGCTATTCTTCTCTGTATATGCGTATATCTTCATTGCCGTACTTCCCGGCTGGTTCGGCCTACCGGTAAATGATGCCGTATCTCAGATAACAATAGGACAAATAGCGAAAAGTGTCTTTATCTATTTGGGTATCCCATTCATTGCAGGATTTCTTACCCGTTTTATTCTCATACGAGTTAAAAGCAAAGAGTGGTATAATAATAAATTTATACCTAAGATCAGTCCTCTGACCCTGATTGCCCTTCTATTTACAATCATTGTAATGTTCTCCCTTAAAGGAGAATATATCGTCAAGATTCCTTTGGATGTGGTAAGGATAGCTATACCTCTGGTTATCTATTTTATAACAATGTTCGTTGTCTCATTTTTCATGAGCAAGCGAATCGGTGCAACATACGAACAAGCCACGACTCTCTCCTTCACCGCAGCAAGCAATAACTTCGAACTCGCAATTGCCGTTGCGATAGCCGTATTCGGTATCAATTCGGGAGAAGCCTTCACCGCGGTTATAGGTCCGCTGGTAGAGGTTCCTGTAATGATAGCTCTTGTGAATGTTGCATTTTGGTTTAAGAAAAGTTATAAATAATGAAGTGGACAAAAGCTGATATCCCGAACCTTGAGAAGAAACTTGCAGTAATTACCGGAGGGTCAAGCGGAATCGGATTTGAGACAGCAAAAGCACTTGCCTCCAGGGGTGCGAAAGTGATTCTTGCCGTCAGAAATCTTGATAAAGGTGAAATTGCACGAAAAAGAATAACTGAAGAGTTCCCTTTTGCAGATGTTGAACTGATGCACCTTGACTTGAGTGATCTTAGCAGCATAAAAGAGTTTGCAAACAAATTTCCGGAGAAATACACACATCTTGACCTGTTGATAAATAACGCCGGGGTCATGACTCCCCCTCATAGATTTACAAAAGACGGCTTTGAGCTTCAGTTTGGCACAAACCACCTGGGTCATTTTGCACTCACCGGTCAAATCCTTCCTGTCCTTCTGGCGACTCCCGGTTCAAGAGTAGTAACGATAAGCAGCATTGCCACACGAAGTGCAGAGATACACTTCGATAACCTTGACGGCAAAAAAGGATATAGCCGGTTTAAATATTACAGGCAAAGTAAATTAGCAAACCTTCTCTTTGCCGTTGAGCTTAACAACAGGCTCAAGAAAGCCGGAGCATCAACCATCAGTCTTGCCTGTCATCCCGGCGTTACCGTGACCAACCTCGCCTCAATGGGATCCGGCAAGAAAAGCGGTTTTTTAGTAAGAATGATTTTCAAAATGGTCGGACAACCTACTGAAATGGGTGCCCTCCCTACCCTTTTTGCCGCAACCGAACCATCTCTAAAGGGAGGTGAGTATATCGGACCGGATGGAAAGCTGAATAAAAAAGGCTATCCGGTTATAAGTGACGAGGTCAATACGCTTTTCAAGGAAGATGTCGCACAAAGATTATGGGATCTCTCTGAAAAGCTCACAGGAATTAAATTGAAGACATGAGGCCGAAAAAAACCAGTGTCTTTAAGGTTTATGACTTCAAAGCGACTGAGGATGGACTTCCCTGATTAGGCATAGCTCTAATATAAATAGCGGCTTCAGGAGCTATTAAAGTTTTTCTTAAATTTGCGGCTTTAAATTCTTAATTATGAACAGGGGACTCTTGAGTATATTGCTGCTTGTAGTATCTAACAGCTTCATGACACTTGCATGGTACGGCCATCTGAAATTCAACATCGCAAGCAAATGGGGAAAGTGGGGATTATTCGGTGTCATTGTAATAAGCTGGGGGATAGCACTTTTTGAATATTGCTTCCAAGTCCCTGCAAACAGAATCGGCTATAAAGAGTTCGGAGGCCCGTTCACGCTCATGCAACTAAAGGTAATACAAGAAGTTATAACGCTCACGGTATTTGTGGCATTTTCATTAATCTTTTTCAAGCAGGAGAGTTTCCGGCTGAATCATTTCATAGCATTCGTATTTCTCGTGCTCGCCGTCTTCTTTATTTTCAAGGATTAAAGCAACTCCGCAACAATCACAGTATAGTTCTTACCGTACTTTTTGGCACACTTAGGACACGTTGTGTACCACATATACATCTTTCCGCTCTCCCTGCCCATAGCCTTAACCCTTTGGGCATAATCGCGACACCAGGAGTCAGTATTTCTGAAGTCTCCCTCATAGACTTTGCAATAGAACTTTCCGGTGATCCTTACATTTTTCAATCCCGGAACATCTTTATCAACCGCAAGAAGAATATCCATATTCCATCTGGAAGTATGATCCGACAGACATAAATTATCAAATTCACATCCCGCCTCGCTGGCCGCTTTAATAAGTTTTGTAATAACAGGACCAAAATTCAGAGGCATATAAAAGAGAGTGCGCACACTGGATTTCACAAAAATCTTGTCATGCCACTCAACCATTTTGTCGTCCCACGGTTCAGGATCGAACGGTGGACAACACTCATAAGTTTGCTGGTTCGTTTCCATGATTATATTGTATTACGGGTTTACTTTGAGTTTGCCTTTTCTGATAATTGCCTTATCCTCTGATGAAAGACCCGATTTATAGTCATAAATGCCCTTTTCCCACTCACCATAAATAGCATTCGGAATCACTATAAAACGACGACCCCACTCCTGTCGCATATCAACCGCAGCATCTCTCCTCTTCTGGTTATCTTTAACCTCAAAACAAGCAGCAAAGTCATTGAGATTGTCACCCAGAAGCATAACTATCTTATAATCCTCTGCAACTTTTGCTCTTCTAGGCTCCTTAGTTGAGCCATCAGCCAAAAACAGCATGTGCTCCTCATCAGCAAAAGGAAAGTTTAAATTCTTAAGATTTTTGACAGTTCCCGGAATATCACGGGGAGTTCTGTTACTTATATAAAAGACAGTAACACCATTCGATTCTGCCCACCTCAAGAAATCAACAGCACCCGGGATCGCTGTTGCCGAGGCCTCATCAATCCAGGCAGTCCAATCCTTGAAGTTATATGATTTTCCATCAACAATGTTTCTCGCTTCAGAATAACTGTTATCAAGCACAGTCTCATCAATATCAGTAACGATAGCCAGCTTTTCACAGCACTTTTGATTCTTCAGTTCCCTTTCCAGATTCGACTGCGCGACATTGAAAGCTTGGTAACACAAAGCCATATATTCCGGGGACAACTGATGCCAGAGAACCGGATATGTCCGCAGATCCTCGCCGACCGGAGCCTTTACCGCTACTGCATCCTGAGCAAAAGAGTGAAGCGATATAAAAAAAAAGGAGATAAGTACTATTTTTTTCAGAGTCATGATACAAACATCTATAATTATCGCTAATGTAGTCATTTTTTCAATGTTTCCATCTCATAAAAAAAAGCCTACCTTTGCACCCGGGAGGAAAAAGGCTAAACTATGAATATTGACCGTATTGGGCTCATTGCCGGCAAAAGTGAAATTAGTGCTGAAGATCTGAGATACATGCTCACATTGTCAGGAGATGACATGAAGAGATTGTTTGAAATTTCTGCAGCCATAAAGAAAGAACATGTAGGCAACATTGTATATTACAGGGGCTTGATAGAGTATTCAAACAGATGCTCAAAAAACTGCTATTACTGTGGCGTGAGGGCCGGCATGAAACAACTTCACAGATACAAACTATCAGACGAGGAGGTTATTGAGGCTGCTAAGTTTGCCTGGCAAAAGAGGTACGCAAGCATTGTAATACAGGGCGGGGAACGTGCAGACAAAGGACAGGTTGCAAATATCTCACGCTTGTTACAGAAAATCCATCAGGAAACCAACAGTGAATTACATATAACTCTCTCCTTGGGAGAACAAAGTGAAGAGACATTTCGCAGATGGAAA
>Ga0265297_10002455_pt1 | contig 37665 bp, 33 predicted proteins | sample Munlanlwell13791_FD_192502 | JGI IMG/M metagenome (GOLD analysis project Ga0265297, IMG submission 192502) | Leachate microbial communities from a municipal landfill in Southern Ontario, Canada - Leachate well 137-91 | ecosystem: Engineered > Solid waste > Landfill > Unclassified | place...
CGGTTTCAATATTCACCATCCCGGATTTATCGCGGTTAGACGCCTCCGGATGCAGCCAATAAGTCAGGCTGTCCTGCCGATTCGCGTAATTTATGAAATTCTGATATGGCAATATACCCTGATCGCCATTATATTGATCAAATAAATAGCTCCTGAAAGGAAAATTATTGGCCAGGAATATAAAGCCTACCGCGACCAACGCCAAACCGGCCTTACGCCAGCCCGAAGAAACCGGCCCCAGCTTCCTCCCATACGCGTCTTTATAATCATAGGCCTTTTTACTCAAACAGGCCAACCCCGATAGAACGATCAATAAAGGCCAGAACAAGAACAGATCCCGGAGGCTTACGCCAAAGCTAAGGCCTTTTTTATTGCCTATTATTGGCAGGCGGCTGTAATCGCCGGCATCCGCCAGCCCTACAGTGAGGATATGTTTATGCCAGCTCTTTAAAGAGAAACCCTTCTTAAAAACAGACCCTTCCCAGAAATAGAACGGCGCCGATTCTACGCCGGCCAATATTATCATATCCGGGTTCCTGTCCCTGATCCGCTTTACCTGGCCGAGATACCTTTTGATCCCGTATTTGAATATTGACCCGGTCTCTACCCGCTTTTTTATTATGTTTCGCAGCGGCCATATCCCGTACTCCCAGCGCATCAGATCGCGCTCAGCCGTGATCACAACCCTGACCCCGTTATCCCGGGCAGATGAAATTATCCCCTGGAGGGTATATTTACCGTCGCTGATCTGTGAAGCGACCTGTATAGCAGCGGGGACCTGGATATAATCCTGGGCAAAAACGCGGCTGCCGCAGATCAAGAACAATATCAGTAATAAAACTCTATGCCCTGGCATTTTTTTCTTTAAGGACCTCCTCATACATCCGCGTTACCTTGTCAACCATCGCCTCCGCCTTGAACCTATCCCGGCACCAGGCAAGAGCGGAGCCGGACATAGACCGCCTTAGCGCGGGATCGCTCAACAGCTTAAGCATTGCCTGAGCCAACGCGTCCGGGTCAGCCTGCGCCACCAATAACCCGGTCTGCCCATCCTTAACCACCTCGGGAATGCCGCCGACATTGCTGGCGACAACAGGTATGCCCAGGGATTGCGCTTCGATCAAAACTATCCCCACTGCCTCGTTCAAAGAAGGCAATACCAGCATATCCATCGCGGACATGATCCCCGGAATATTCTCCTGCCAGCCCAAGAAAACGATCTGCTCGCTTAACCCCCAGGAAGCGACCGCTTCCTCTAATTCACGGCGTAAACTGCCTTCACCGCTTAAGACAAACTTCACGCCCTCCCGCTTTTCCAGGATCTTTTTTGCCGCTTTTATGAAATATTGCGGCCCCTTGACCGGCTCCAATCTTCCGACAAAACCCGCGACCAGAAAATTACCGGATATGCCCAAGCTTTCCTTTACGGATATATTATTCTTATTATCCGGATCAAATCCCGACAGGTCCAGGCCCTGGCTGATCAAAACTAATTTTCCCCTGTTGGCAACGCGGTACTTTATATGATCGCTCTTCTCCAACTCGGTCAGGACCATTATCCTGTCGGTAAAACAACCCAGGAGTTTTTCTATTATCCGGACTAATCCGGAAAAAAAAGCGTTGAAATACCCGTAAAAATTGTGGCCGTGCGGAGTATGAATGATCGCCGGGACCCCGGCGAAATACGCGGCGATTCTGGCCAAGGCGCCGGCTTTGGCCGTATGGGTGTGCACCACATCAAAACCGGTTTCGCGGAAGATCCGGTAAAGTTTAAAAAACGCCATTATGTCGTCAAACAGCGAGATATCCCTTTTTAACTGCTTTATAACCGTAACCTTTCCTTTAAACTCATCCAGAAATACCCTGGTCTTAGCCGAAACATGCCCGGTCTTCCCGATGATCAAACTTACATCGAATACAGCCGGATCAAGCCCGCGGCAAAGTACGCGCAGTATATCCGGAGACCCTCCCCAGTCCATTCTGGTGATGACCTGACAGACTTTTATTTTTCTCATCTTAATACCTGTACAATTCCGTGCAGCGGCCGCACGCGGGGAATATTTTATTCGTCTTCAATATCCGGCGGAAATGTTTAGCCCGGCTGTTATTCCAGAGTTTTATCAAACTTTCCTTTTTGACATTACCGAAAGAATAGGTCAGGTTCAAACAAGGCCTGAGCTCGCCGTCAGGGAAAATATAAGCTGAAAGCCAAGGGCTGAGGCAACGGCAGTTCGACGCGGGAGGCCGGTAACAGGTATTGTTGTAATAATCCGAAAGCTCCGCCGAAGAAAAATTAGGGTAAAAATCAACGCTGAAACCGTATTTTTGCCCGAGGATCTCTTTCTCTTTTTCAAACAAATACTGCGGGTCTATCCCCGGCTCAAAAACAAAACCTTCCCAATCCCGGGAAGAACAGGCGAGCAACTCATCACAGGCCCTTTGCCTGCCGAGCATCTCCCGGCTCAGGAATATCAGGTTATGGAAGGTCAACGAATTTGCCTTAGCCTGCTTTGCCACTTCCAGCATCTCTTCTAAATTACGGTAATTATACCTGGTGATCGTGCATTGCAGGTTTATTAACGGGCTCTTCCGGCCGCAGCCGGCTTTAATGGAATTCACCTTTTGCAGGCCTTCCATGATCCGGCCGAATAAACCCGGCATTCCGCGGATATCATCATGTAATTTACCCGCGCCGTCCAAAGAAACATTCAGCTCATCCAGGCCCGCTTCCACTATCCTTTCGGCAAATTCCGCCAAAAGCGAACCGTTGGTGATCATTAAACAATGCCTGCCTTTCTGTTTGATATGCCGGATCAGCTCCGCACAACCCGGGAACAAAAGGGGCTCTCCGCCGAACAAAGTGATATTCGGCTTGAAATAAGCCGAGTCATCGACTATTCGCTTTAGTTCCTCCAAACCAAGCTCCCGGCTTAAAACACCCTGGCCCTGTTTCCTGGTCACTCCGCCATCGCCCCACTGTCCGCACATTTTGCAGTGCAGGTTGCAACGGTAAGTTAAAAACAAGGTTATAGCTTCAGGCAGGCTGCTTTTACCCGGATATAGCCAATAAGACAGATACGCCTTAGAGCGCTTGGCCAGGACCTTAACCGCGTATAAAGGCTGTCGGACCGCTTTGGCGGATGATCTTTTCAGGTTTCGTAAAGGCAGCATGTTATTTTCTTATAACCTCGATCATCTTTTCCAGATACTGCTTCTTCAATAAAGGATACACCGGCAGGGTCAGCAAATGCCCGGCCAGATAATCCGCGTTGGGAAAATCCTCTTTTTTGTACCCCAGCTCGAACATATGGTGCAAAGGCATATCATACATCCGGGAGCTCTCAATGCCTGCATCCCATAATTCCCTCTGTTTGCGCTCAAGCAACCGCGCATCCCTGAATAAAAGCGGCAAGCGGTTAAATACCGCATAGATCCTCCCGGATATATCCGGGAGGATAACGCCGTCATTGCCTCTCAATCCCTCAATAATGAACGCGCCGTTCTTATGCCTGGCGGAAAAATCCTCCCGGCAGCCTTCAAGAAGAACAGAACCCAGTCCTGCCTGAAAATCGCTTAAGGGCCGGGCCGAAAGATCCATAGCCGGGGCTATATCCTTAAAACGGGATATGAACGGATAGCCTAACCCGTAAACCATAGGGTTTGTGGCCAAGACAAGGGCTGCGGTCTTGAATAACAGCAGAGAACCGGATAACGGCCCGGCTTTTCTCAAACCCCGGACAGCTGACCGGACGCCAGCGGCAATATCCTCATTATTGGTGCATATGCATCCACCGGAGAAAACGGATAAGTTCTTGCCCCGGTTAAAACTGAAGAACCCGGCGTCGCTGAAACAGCCGACAGGCAGGCCGGATACCTTAGACCCCATCGCCTGGGCGCAATCCTCTAAAAACCATGTCCCTTCAGGGATCATTGCCCTGAACCCGGCGATATCCCGGACAGGGATACCGAACATATGCACGGCCACCACCGCCAGAGTATCCCCGGAAAGCGCTCCGGATAAAACATCCTTATCCATATTGAAATCCTTCAGGGAAATATCGCACAGGACCGGTTTTAATCCCGCCTTTCTTACCGCGGTGATAAGGCTGCCTGCGGTATAAGCCGGCAAGACCACCTCTTTTGTAAAGGATTTTTCCTGCAATGCTTTAAGCAGGATATAAAAAGCGGCTAACCCGGAATTGACCGTGCAGATGAACTTCGCGCGGGTGAACCCGGACAAGACGGCAATGAACTCCTCGGATGAGCTGCCTGCGCAAAGCGATTTAAAACCGCGGATAATATCAGAGGCGCTTATATCGGGGCGTATGATCGGTATCTTCCTGATCATCTTTTCCCCGCTTTCATCACTATAATAGGGGCCCAGGACCTGCAAGGAAAACCTACCGGCTTTTCATCAAGCATCCTCAAGCCCAATTCCCTTAATACACCCTCTATCTGGGCAGGATAATATGTGTTCAAGGGCTGCCCTTTGACGGTCCCGTCGTAATACGGGGCGAGTTTATACTTAAGCCTGAGCAACTGGTTCAGGGAACTGCGAAAATCAAAGATCAGATACCCTTGTTTCTTGCAGACCCTGGACATGGTCATTAAAAACCGCCTTACGGCTTCGATAGATTCCAATATATAAAAAACATTGATACAAACCACGGCATCAAAATATTCATCCGGAAAATCGATCGATTCGCCCCCCTGAACCTGCAAAGTTATATTCTTCAACTCCTTTTGCCGGAATCTCTCCCTGGCCCTTTCTATTCTGCCGCGATTGATATCCACGCCAAAAATCCGGGCGCCGGGATTGTTCAAAGCGAGCTGCGATAAAAACAGGCCTTCCCCGCAGCCGATTTCCAGTATATTACCTTCTTTTACCATATTACAGTATAAAAGCGCCTGATGCCTGACCATACTTTGCCAATGTCCGCTGGAATGCTCGAACCGCTCATCAGCCCGCGCAGTCAGATTATGCATCCAGTAATAAATTTTCTTTAACATTTTTTCCCCAGAATAGTTACCGCCGCTTCAGCCACTGCATCCGGCCGGATGTCCCTGAAACAGCTTCGCGACTCGCACGCGGAATTATAACAAGGCCCGCACGCGGGATACGAATAAAATACTGCAGCCTTATCCGAGATATGCCGAGGGTCGAACCTGGCCAGGTCTCCCGGGCCGAATAAAGCGATTTGCGGCACATCCAGCACCGAGGCTATATGCATTGAACCGGTATCGTTGGTAATATACAGGTTACATCTTTTGATCAATACAGCCAGTTGCTTAATAGTGGTCTTCCCGGCAAGGTTTACCGGCTCCGCTTTTAACATTTCCTTAAAGCGCATGACCGCCGGCTCCGTTCCTCTAAAGCCGGTTATGACTATTTTACATTTGATCATCTCCTGCAGGCGGTTTATCGCCGCCGCAAAATTCTCTGCCGGCCACTGCCGTGATAAAACAGGCGTGGAAGGATTGACCCCGACCAGGATATCCGCGTCATTGATCCCGCATTCGGACAAAAGCCCGTGTATATAAGCATTATCCCCTGCGGATATGCTGATCTGCGGCCGCCGGTATTGCGCGTCTATTCCCAAAGCCTTTACTGTGTTCAGATCATATTGATACTCCGGCATACGGCCCTTAATAGTCTCCGGGATCCTTATATCGAAGAAAAAACCCCTGCCGTCGGTATCGCGGCCGATCCTGCATCCGGCCTTAAGCAGATGAAAAATAGCCGCCATCTTGAAAGCGCTGGCCCAGGAATGGATGCTGCGCATATTTAAAACCAGTTCGAATTCCCTTTGGCGCAGGTAAAACAAAGTCCTGAGCGTGCTGATCATACGGAAATCGAAAAATACCACCTCGTCTATGCAGGGGCAGTCCTGCGCGAACTGCGCGGCCCGCGGTATGCACCAAAGGACGATACGCGCGTTCCGGTAGAAAGCGCGCAAAGCGCAGAGCGCGGGTTCCGAAAGGAGAAAATCGCCTAACCCGCCGAGGTTAATGATCAGGATATTGCGCACATCCTGCGGCGCAGGGAGCTTTTTTCTTTTTTTATCCATAAATTCTTAAGGCTTACCTGTTCTGCCAAGCAACGCCCCAACCGCCTCTTCCATTTCCTTTACCGTGATAGACGACATACATTTATGCCGCGAACAGAACGCCTTACTGCACGGGCTGCAGGACAGGTCCTTGCGGATAACGCTATTCCTTTCGCCTGCAGGATGCCACAAATAAGGGACAGTCGGTCCCATAGTAGATACCGTGGGTACACCTAAAGCCGCGGCGATATGCAGCGGCCCGGAATTATTACAGACCATAAGGCCCATCCTGGATATAATCGCGGCCAGCCTATTCAAAGGCAAGCCGACTGCCATAAGAGGATGCGGCGTTAACAAAGAGGCAAGCTTGCCCGCGGATTTTCTTTCCTGTGAGTTTGCGATCAAAATTATCCTGGCCTTATGTTTATCGCTGATCTTATCCGCCAAGGCTGCAAAATTCCTGATCCCCCAGCGCTGGCTGGGAAATTTCCCTCCTGGGGCTACCCCCACTATAAGCTCGCCCTTTTCAACCGCCCGGGTTTTCAGGAAATCATCGGCAAATGAATTATCCTCATCCGATAAAAAGATCCGCGGCAAGGCATCCGCGGCAAGACCGCTATCCCCTCCGGATAAAACGGCGAGTTCCCGGGGGATATCCATCAGGCATTCGCACATCCTCTTCTGTCCCGGCACGGGCTTAAGCGCTACGTTAAAAAGCCTGCCGCGTCCAGAGATATCAAAACCCGCGCTGACAGCCGGCCGGCTTAAAAAAACGAGCAATGCCGTTTTAAGCGTATAATCCATAAGCAGGTCCGTTATCAGGTAAAATCCTTCTTTTCGCAGTACATTTACGGTCCCCCAAAACCCCCGGTAAGGGATCAACCGGTCTATCCCGGGAATATTCTCTAAAAGCGGGACAAGCGAAAGAGGGACCACCATAGCCAATTTCGCTTGCGGGAATATGGACTTTAAAGCGCGGACCGCGGGCAAAGACGCCACAACATCGCCTATACGGTCGATCCGGATCACCGCTATGGATGTTACCTGTTCAGGCTTTATGCATTTTATCCTTCCAGGCACAAAGAACAGCCGAAGGAACCATCCGCGCAGGCGAAGATATCCGTCTTTCAATAAATACCTTATGCTCATTCTCCCCTTTGCCTATCCGCGCGTTCGCGCATATTGCCGAAAACATGGGACAAAAAATACCAGGCGATCAGAAAAAACATCCTGGATCCCAAACAGAAAGCCTTTATCTTGTTTCCGGTTATTGTCGATACGCCGCTCCTGGCGCTGTAATTCACCGGTATCTCGATGAACCGCAACCTTATGATCGCCATCCAGAGTATGAATTCGCAGTTAAAACGGGAATCGCCGATCCGGAACTTGTCCTTCAGCTTATCGTACGCCCCGCGATTGATGAGTTTCATAGTGCATCCCATATCGGTAAGCTGGGAGGTATTAAAAAGGAACTCCAGGAACTTAGCTACCAGAAAATTCCCCCAGCGCAGCGAGAAATCCATATTCGCGCCCTGCCAGATCAGTTCACGGGTAGTCCTGGTCCCCATAACCACCTCAAAGTCATCGGCGTAAGCTAAAAGCTTGATGATATCCTTTCCCTGGAATGTCCCGTCAGGTTCAGCCACGACCAACAGTTCGCCCTTAGCCTGGCTTAACCCCTGTTGGATAGCCCAGCCATACCCCTGCCTTTTCTCATATACTATGCGGGCGCTGGTCTTGGCAACCTCTTCATCGGTGCCGCACTCGGCGTTATTATTGCAGACCACTACCTCATCCACTAATCCGCCAGCGCAAAATTCTTCGATCACCCGACGTATCACATCGCGTTCGGTATAAGTCGGCAGGATTAACGATACAGTCTTATCATTCCACATAATAACGCCCCTGTTTCCTCAACCACACAGTATACGAGCCTATTTGAGAGGATGTAAAACCATTCTCCAGAAATTCCCGCACTGAACCCTGATTAAAGATATTCCGGTATTGGCTCAGGCTGTTGCCGGTAACCCCGTAGACCAGGCAGCTTATTTTGTGCTCTTTCATAGCCCGGATGAACATATCCCTTCCTTTTAGATCTTTATTCAAAACATAAGAAAGCAGATTATCATTCGCCAGCCATTTTATCTCCGCCGGAGCGATTATCGGTTCAGCGGCATCGGTGTTAGCCCGCACAAAAGCCGCTGTTTCCCTGACCCCTTTCGCGCCGTAGCAATAAACAGTATTATACCCGGCCTTTGCCTGGACAAAAGACAATGCCAAATTCGAGCTGACCATAGTCAGGAATAAAACAAGCAGGAATGGACGCTTTGATCTGGCTGACAGGAATAAATAAGCCATAGGCAAAACCGCGATGATCAGCAAAAAACGGGCCGCCTCCTTAAACAGCACCTGCCTGGCCATTAAGCCGCTGTTCAGGATCAAAGCCTCTTTAAGCCGGTAATTTATCCCGTACAATGGATCGCCTACCACGAAAATATTATAGAGCATAAGCCCGGACGCGCAAATGAATAAAACCGGCATTTCTTCTTTCTTAAAACGCAGTTTCTCCGATAAAAACCATCCGATAAATATGGAAAGTACCGGCATTACAGCAGCATGGTACTTAGGGAAACTATGCGTGACACCTCCGACAAAAAGATAAATAACCCCGGCGGCGATCCCATACAACGCCAATTGCCTTGCCGGCAGCGGCTCATTCCCCCCGCTGCCCTGCTTAAAAAACGCGATCAGGGAAACAACCGAGAGGATAATGAACGACGGCGAGGCCCAGATAAGGACAGACCAGGCATTCCGGGCAAAAATATCCCATCCGCCAGGACTGGCTGCACCGGTATAGAAACGGCTCAACACTGATAACGGGACAAATAAAATATCCCCGGGATCCCGGGCATTGGCCCAACAGTAAACAAACCAGGCCGACAAGAATAAAATTACCGCGCAGCAGCTTATCTGGATCAACTGTTTTGCCTTTTCCCCAGCCTTTCTGAAAAGCAAATATGCCAGGAATGTCCCTACAATCAGCAAAGGAGCGGATAATTTAATGAACATTACCATGAACAAAGAAAAACCCAATATCAGTATCTGTTTCGCGGCCAATCTCGGATATTGCGCGCGGGAAATAAGCCAAATAAAGAACAAGGCCGCCGTGTTCAATATAGTTCCGTCCATATCGATCAAAAGCGAACCCCGCTGCGCCAAAGGGTTCATGGCATAGATCAAACAAGCCCATAAACCCGCTGATCCGGCATTCTTGCTTTTCTTGAAAATTTCGCCGCAGATCAAATAGATCAGTATCAACGAAACCAGAAAACAGGTTATCCCGGGCAACCGGCCGGAAACCTCGTTAACGCCCAGCACCCTGCCTAACGCCCCGATCGTCAGGACAAACCCCGGAGGATGCCATATCCCAAAAAGCCTGTCACCGTGCTCGACAAAGAACACGGTTATCCCTTTCTGGAATACCGCGCGGCCGGCCAGCATCAACCCGACCTCATCGCCCATCACCGGTTCTGTCCAGGAAGGTAAAATAAAAACCAGATACAGTAAAAAACACGCACAGATAAAGGAAACCGGAGATCGGAGTATTTTTTTAATCATTCAACCCTTTCTTTCGGGCAAAAACCTCGATAACCGTCCCGTTCGCGCAAACCATATTTACCACCGATATAAAAATAGTCAAAACTAACGTTAAAGGCAGCAACCCCGCGATCAGGAATATCGTGTAGAGCCTGCGCAAAAAACAGGTGTCATACAAAAGAACATCCCTTTTGAACATTTTGTGCAACAAATTATGCTCCCCTCCCAAGAAATTAAAAAGGCTCTGGCTGATGAACGGGAAATTATATTCCAAAGAGTTATAGCTTATATCGGTAACGCGGAAGCCGTTGCCATCGATCAGCCGTATCAAATTCCGGGCGCTGTACATATAATGGTGTCTGGGCAATTCCAGGCCCAACCAGTCTTTCAGGCTCATCCTGGCCTCAAAACTCCGCACATTCGGCACAGAAATGAACAAACGGCCGTTATCTTTCAAGATGGAGCGCGCTTTATTAAGCGCCCGTCCCGGCGCAGCGATATGCTCGAAGCTGTGCCAGAAAGTTACCGCGTCGAAATAATTGCCGGGCAGATCAAGATCCGCGACATCCCCCGGACAGAAGCGTATATTCTCCTTTGTCCCTGCCGCATCAAGCGCGTAAGCGGAGATATCCGCACCCCAGCAATCCCAGCCTCTGCGCGCCATTTCCTTAAGAAACGAGCCCTGGCCGCAGCCCACATCCAGTATCGCGCCTTTCCGCGCCTTTTTTTCGATCTTTCCTGCCCGCAGCCGCATGAATATACCCATTAAGAAAATAAAAGCCGTAAAAATCATGCCTTTCCCGCGTTTATCCGTATAGAAACCGCCTTTGTCAATATCCCGGAAATCCACTTTCTCCGCAGCAGGATATAACCGGATCAAAGAACAGCCGGGGCATTGGATCAGGCCGAATAATTTATCGCCAAGGATATCCACGCCTTTCGCCTTGAACAGAAAACGGGCATCCTGACAGCCGCAAATAACACAAGGCGGATATTGCTTTTGCGCTAGCATAATTTATACCCTTTATCCAAAAGCGCGTCCTGGTAGACTTTCTCAAGCCTGCGCGCCGCGTTAGAGGCGTTGAATTCCCGGCGGCAGTATAGATACGCCTTTTCCGCGAGATCATTGCGCGCTGCGGGGTCGTTTATCAATGCGTTCACCTTAGCCGCCAGATCCCCGGGGTTTTTCTCCTGAAAGATCACCCCGGCCTTTCCGTTATCGGTGATCCTGAGAAAAGCCGGAACATTGCTGGCGCAAACCACAGCCTTGTTAGCCATTGCCTCAATCAAGGTATTCCCGAAAGACTCCCGGCATTCGCTCCAGGAAGGCTGGATAAGCATATCGAATGCCGGCATTATCGAATCCATATCATCCATAAAACCGGAGAATTTTATTTTTCCGGAGATATTATTCCGGGCTGCCAGCGCCTCCAGACTTTCCCTTTCCGGGCCTTCCCCGGCTACAAAAAAACGCGCCTGCGGGTTCCGGCCGATTATCTCCCTGGCGGCAATAATAACATCACCGTACCCTTTTTCCCGGATCAGCCTGCCGGCCAGACCTATAAGAAGGTTATCTTCTGAAAAACCAAGTTGTTTTTTTAGAGTTGTTTTGCGCTGATGGTCCGGCAGAGTCCTGCGCGAAAAATCCACGCTGTTATGTATACATACGACCTTTGCCGGATCGATCCCCTGACGCCGGATATAACTTTCCCTGGCCTCTTCCGATACCGCGATAACCTTATCCAGGCAATTATTAGTAGCCATATGCCCCAGGTTGTGCAGAAAAAAACGGACAGGCCTATCCTTAAGCCAGCTATGCTCAGGGTCATTCATATGTTCGGTCAGGATAACGGCCGGGACACCGGTTATCCTGCCTGCCAAACATATTAACGGCCCTACCCTTCCCATCCTGCCATGCAGGATATGATATTCGTTCCGGCGCAAGATATTGATCAATTGCCAGAGTATCTCCAGGTCGCTTTTTAACCCGAATCCCAAAGGGAAATACTCTATCCCCGCGTTCTTGATCCAGGATTTGAATTCCCCGACAGGAGAAAACGCGCTGCTGATATAAAATTTGTTTTTATCTAAATTAGTCGCCAGGGCGAATGAGCTTCGGTTGGGCCCGGTCAACCCTCCGGAATGGGAGACCATTAACACGCGGATAGGGTAATTTATTCTTTTATCTTTGCTCATCGGGCTAAGGCTTGGGCCTTTCTTTGGATCTCCCACAATTTAATCTCTTTCAGAAAAATAGTCAATCCGGTCAGGAAAGCGATCACCAGCCCCAAATAACCGTCTATGAATCCCTTCTGCAAAACGAATCTTTTGGAAGCCTGCGCCAAAGGCAAAAATAAAACTTTGGCCGGTAAGGTCAGCGCGTTAAGCCTCTCGCCTTTTTGCCAGGCCTGCCAGGCCAGTATGCCGGAATAGCGGTTGACCTTAGCCAGATATTCCTCAAGATCGGAACAGGTGTGATGAATGATCTGGTTTTTCAGATAACCGTAACCGCCTAAAGGCAAGATCGCGGCGTGTATCTCCGCCGGAAACACCACGCTGCCCTTCCTGAACAGCCTCAACACATAAGCCGGATACCAGCCTGCGCCCTTGACCCATTCACCCAGGAATATATTCCTGCGCGCAACGTAGAACGAGTTTTGCCTGACGCCTGAATCCAATATGCCCCGGATCTCGGCCCTTAATTCCGGAGGGACCTCTTCATCGGCATCCAGATAAAGGACCCATTCGCATGCCGCGTGTTCGGCGGCGGTTATCCGGTCGGGTTCGCAAAAGCCCTTGGACGGGACAGTAAAAACCTTATCCGTGTATTCCCTGCAGATAGCCGCGGTATTATCCTGCGAATCCTGGTCTACCACGACCATCTCATCCGCCCATTTTACCGAATCCAGGCACCTGCGGATATTGGAGGATTCATTGCGGACCACCAGTATAACTGAAAGTCTCTGCTTATCCATATCTCAACCCTATTAATTCCAGGTAAATATCCTGGACCTTCCGGGCATTAGTCTCGATCTTAAAACAAGCCTCTGCCCGCGAGCGTCCGTTCTGCCCCATCTTTTTGGCGAAATCCGCGTGTTCGATCAGGAAAATCATCCTTTCAGCCAGGGCCGTATGGTCCCCGGGCCTGAAGAAATACCCGGTTATCCCATCCTGGGCCATCTCCGTGGTGCCTCCGGTGATAGTCGCTATTAACGGTTTAGCGCAGGCCATAGCCTCCAGCACCACTCTTCCGCAAGGCTCGGCATCCGAGGCCAAAACAAATATATCCATAGCGGCGTAAATCTCAGGCATATCTTTCCGCAAACCCGTAAATATGACATTCTGTCCCAGGCCGAAGTCGCTTACCAGGGATTTTAAGAAAACATCCTCTTCTTCTTCCCGCTTGAATACCGCTCCTCCGGCGACCAGGAATTTCAATCTGTTTTTCAGCTCCGGCAATGCCGCGATCACCTCTGCGGCAGCCTTCAAAAAGGTCCGCTGGCCTTTCTCGAGATTGAACCTGGAAGCGATGCCGACCACAATATCCTTTTTGCCTATCCCAAACTCGCCCCTGATATTCTCACCGCTTATATCCGGGCTGAATTTTTGCGTATCCACGCCGTTATGCACCACACGGACATTGCCCGGCAAGCCATTCCTGCTCAAAAATCTATCGGCTATTGCCCGGGAATTGCAGATTATCCTGTCGGCGAATGACGAAAACAACCTGTCAGGATCAATGATCTCGTCAGTCAACAAATTGCGCTGATGCCAAACCACCGGGACTTTAACGATCCTGGAGGTTACCGACGCGTAAAAATGCGAGCGGATACTGTTGGAATGAATGATCCGGATCTTCTTTTCCCGGGCGATCCGGAAAAGCTTTCTCACTGTTTTGGTCACCCCCAAAAGAGATCTGACCCTGGGGAATCCAAGATAAATCACTTCTACGCCCATACGCTCCAATTCATCCGCTAACGGCCCGGATCCGGGCAGAACGAATAGGGGCCGAAATCTCTTTTTATCCAGGTTTTTCGCCAGGTTAAGCAGGCTGTTTTCCGCTCCGCTGATCACAGAAGTCTCATGCAGGTATAATATGCAGTGTGGTTCAACGACAGGCAGACTGGAAAACTTCCTAAACAAGTCCCTATCGGAATAGACCTCGGTTAAGATCCGTTGTTTTCTCCGGGACCTGATAACCTCCGGGATCTGCGGCAAAGCCATAAAAAATCCCGCGCTGAATTCTTTTTTCCCGATCAAAGGGCAGATCAATAATTCCGGAATAGTAAAAAGCAAGTGTTTTAGGAGCAAGCCCCGGTCGGAAATATCCTTCCAGGTCATCAAAAACCTGTTCTTCCAATGGATATTGCTTATCTCACTGCGCTCATGATATTTCGCGATAGTCCCTCTTTGCTTATGAATGACGCAACTGTCCGGATCGATCAAAGAACGGTACCCCTTTTTCCAGGCCCGCCAGCAGATATCCCCGTCCTCAGCGTAAAAAGGCCGGAAGAGGATATCAAACCCCCCCAATTCCAGGAACTTCACGCGGTCAAAAGCGCTGTATCCGCCTGAGACGCAAAAAGACTCCGCGGCTTTAGAGCACATATCCAGGCACTCATACCAATACCAGAATATGCCGTATTTGAATTTTACAAAATGCGGCCATACCTTTTTACCGGGGGCGATGTCCTTCAACCCTTTTATCGCCACTGAGCTGACCGCGAACACCTTGTCGTCATCAAAATGCCTTATCAGAGGGGACAAAAAACCCTCACAAACTTCCACATCCGAATTAAGCAGGTAAATTATCTCGCCTTTGGCCTCACGGACGCCATAGTTGACCGCGTTGGCAAACCCGCTGTTCGCCCCCAAAGCCAGGAGGCGCACGCCTTTGATCCCTTTGACGAACTCCGCGCTGGAATCGGTCGATCCGTCATCAACGACAATAACCTCCGCTTCTCCCGGGTGAACGGATAACCGTTTAAGGAGGATCGGAAGGTTCTTCTGCAAAAACTCCCTGCCGTTATAATTGGGTATGATTACGCTTACTGATCTCATCTTTATATATTTTGGCGATCTTATCGACCATTTCCCTCTGGCTGAATTTGCTTTCCCAGGTATTGCGCGACTCGCGGGACATCTTGCGCATTTCATCTTCATGCCCGGCCAGATATATGATCTTCTCGGCCACAGCCGTGCTGTTTCTTACCGGGACGATAAACCCGTTAACCCCGTCCTGGACGATCTCGGCATTGCCGCCTATATCGGTAGCGATAAGGCACAAGCCGGCGGAAGCAGCCTCGGCCAGAGCCAAAGGCAGGCCTTCATGAGTCGTGGAAAGCTGAACAAAGATATCCATACCTGAAAGGTAATCTTCCGCGTCCTGCCTGGCCCCCAGGAAAATTACCGTGTTTTCCAACCCCAGTGACTTAACCCTGTTCCTTAATCCGTCCATTGCCGGTCCGTCGCCGATTATGACGCATTTACAATCAAGGCCCCGCCTGAGACATTCAGCTATGGACTCAACAAGAAAACTATGGCCTTTATGCCCTTCAATCCGGCTTATCGATCCGACGACAAATACCCCTGGAGCCAGCCCCAGCCCCTCTCTGACCTTACGCCTCAAGCTATCCGATGACCGCCTATCCTCGGCGCTGTTATAAACCAACGCTATCTTTGCGCAAGGTATCCCCAAAAACCCGATCAGGCATTTCCTTACCGCCAGGGACACTGCTATGACCCGGTCTGTAAAAGCGGCTACCGTCCTGACCTTGATTTTATCCTTCCAGGAAATACCGTAATACTGGTTCTGGACATGCATTATCACTACCGCTACCCCGGCCATCCTGGCGGATATCGCGCCCCAAACCGCCGGATAGAGCCCATGGCAATGAACGATATCGAATCTTCCCTTGCGTAATTCCGCGGTAACCCGCATTATGCCGCGGATGCGCAGCCTCCCGGAGAGACTGAATTCCCTTACCTCGATCCCCCGGTCTTCCAGAAACTTTACCAAAGGGCCTTTGGCCCTCAGGCAAAAAACAACATGCTTGAATTCCCGGGCATTAAGGACAAACCCGATCAGCGTCTTTTCCAAGCCTCCGATATTCAAGGCATCGACTATGTGGCATATACTTATCATTTTTTCGCCAAAACCGCCCAACCTAAGGCGTCCCGTTGATCAATACCATCCCCTAATTTAGCCAGGATATAAAATAACAACGAGAACCCCAGGCATAAAGCCGTAGCCGCCTGCTCGGCAAACTTCCCGCCTAAAGATCCCAGACAATTCCTGATGACTGTCCAAGCCACATCAACCAGACGGACCCCTGCCAGGGAAAAAACACCGCCGATCCTGCGCATAGCCACAATCTCAAAACCCGCTTCTTTTACAAGGGTTTCTATCCCGTATCTGGTAAAACGCCAGTAATCATCAGGCTCATAATGCAAACACCAGCTTTGGGGCACGGTAATATAAACAATTCCGCCTTTTTTAAGCGCCTTGTTTATCTGCGCCAAGCAAGCCTGGGGACGGAGGATATGTTCAAGCACTTCAGTACAAATCACGCTGTCAAAAGAACCATCCTTGAACGGCAAGGGATCGCAGCGAGAGCGGATATCCGGCTTCACTTCAGCAAGAATATCGATACCTACGTATATTTTAGCCCGGAGATACCTGGCATAAGGCCTTAAACCGCAGCCGATATCCAGAACCCTGCCTTTAATAAACCCCGAATACCCTGATAGGGCCTCAATCTGCAGTTTTTTCAATATAAAAAGCGGGTTAGCCGCCAATTCCAGCCAGTATTTCATCTTCCTTACGCCCCTTTCAGGGAATTCCGGTACTCTCGCCACATATAACTTACCATGCGTTTAAAATATCCCCAGTCGCGCGGCCGGCGGATCAAAATATGCGAAAAACCGAGCAAACCATATACGACGAAACTGCGCAGGGCCAGGTTAAAAAACAATACTACCATGGCCTGCCTTCCGTAGTGCTTGTTGAAAAAAGCAAGCCTGCTGCGCAATTTCCAGGAATGACAGGCATCGGGGACCTGTTTGGAGCTTTGATTGCCGTGATGTATCACCCGTATCTGCGGCAAATAATAAATAACCCCGCCCGATTTCTTAAGCCGGTAGCACAGGTCGATTTCGTCGTAATACATAAAGAAACGCTCGTCCATAAAATCCAGCCTCACCAGGTCTTCTTTGCGGAACAATAAACAGGCGCCGTAAGGCTGGTCAACCGGGCCCATCCGGTCAAATGAATATACTCCTATCCTGTACCAGTTAAAGATCCTGTTCCCCGGAAATGCCTCATCCAGATAAAGGCTCTCGCTCAGATCCGTAAAGAAAGACGGAAAATGCCGGCAGCTTTCCTGCAAAGACCCGTCTGCAAAAATAAGCCGGGGAGCGATACAATCCACCTGCGGATGCCCGTCCATAAAATCCGCCATTGCCTTTAAAGAATTATCTACCAGTTCCGTATCCGGATTAAGCAGGATGCTGTAACGGCCCCTTGCCTGGCGCAGGGCCTGGTTATTTCCGGCCGAGAAACCCAAATTGCGGCTGTTCGCGATCAGGATGGCCCAGGGAAATTCCTTCGCCACCATCTCCGCGCTGCCATCTAAAGAACCGTTGTCCACCACGAACACCTCAAAGCTTATGTCGCTGGTAAAACGATACAGCGAATCCAGGCATTGCTTCAACATAGAGCGCACGTTCCAATTCACAATAACCACCGAGATATCCACGTTCTTTTCTCCGGCATTCATAGTCTAATTCCCATACAATCTATTTAATAGGCCCCGCATAAAAGGGCATTTCTGCCCCAGAAAATCAATATCAGCCGCATTGAAGAATTTGGCGTAAAAGATCACCGCCAGATATGATATGGTGAAGGCCGCTCCCTGGATGAACAGGCTGAGTAACGCGCCGGGGCGTCCCGGGATCACGCCTGTCACGGGAAAGATCATATTCAGCAGAAAGGTCAACAATGAGGCAAATAGCCCTGCCCATAACGCCGGCCGGATCACCCCGATAATCCGGGAAAAAGGCATATTAAGCTCTTTGTTCAGCCGGGCTACGTAATAAACGGTGCCGGTATTCACCGCGAGCAACGTTCCCCAGGCTACGCCGTAAAACCCAAAGATCTTTATCAGAACAATGCTCAGGATAATATTGAGCACCACCATGATCACCGATCCGCTGGACATTATCTGCGGCTTATCGATAGCGATGCAGACCGTCCCGGCGACCTGGGCGAACGCGTTCATCATCCAGGCAACGGATAAGACCCGGATTATCAATACCGAGCTTTCGAACCCTTTGCCCATCCAGGCCAGCATCAATTCAGGCGCCGCCACGATCAGAAAAACAAATAACGGCAAAACAAAAAAAACCATGTATTTAGTGCTGCGCAGGTAAGCCTCAACCAGCTTTGGCCTCTCGCCCTTAGCTTCGATCTCCGAGAACGCCGGAATAAGCGCGCTGATAAGCAGGCTGGGGATAGTCATTATATGGTATATTATACAACTGCCCAGCTGGTAAAAGGTTACCCATATAAGGCTGAAAAAATGCGCTATAAGCACCTTGTCCGTCTGGGTATTGACCACCGCGGAAAGCCTGGCGATCTGTATCCTGTACCCGAACTTGAATAATGTAATAAAAACAGCCCTGTCGCAGTAAGACAGGCGGAATTTCAACCCCGGCAGCAGACGCGAGGCTATTATAATATTCGCAGCGCCGTGGATTACAAGGACCAGCGCGTTATTCAGGATCAGCCCTCTCAGGCCCCACCCTCTCTCCATAACCAGTATTGTACCCAGGATATTGACGATAGACAGAACAAAGCTTATCTTGTTCGTTATATCCTGGCGCTGCAAACCGGACTGCACGGCGGCAAAAGGGCTTAAGGCGTTGGCTGACACGAAAATAACGGTGCCTACAAAAAAGACAAAAACCGCTTCCTGGTACAACCCGGACGGCACTTTAAAGATACCGGTCAGGGGATTGATGCAGACTGCGGCTATGGCAAGGATCAGCCCGCCAAGCAGGCTGTAAAAAACAAAACCCGTGCTGATTATCCGGTTGACCCTTTCGTATTCTTTCCTGGCAAAGAACTCCGCCATATATTTCACGAAAGATATCCCGATCCCGAAATCAAAAAGGCTGAAATATCCGGTTATCACGCTGACCAGAGACCAGACAGCGTAACGTTCGATGCCGACCCGGCTGACAATATAAGGAGTAAGGAACAAACCGACCAGAATGGACCAGAACCTACCGGCGGTATTATAGGCGGTGTTCCGGATCACCTTATCCGATATTGCCAAAGATTCCTCAAACTTTCGTTCCGGCATATTCCAGACCTTTCTCTTCGGCCACGATCTCAGGCAGGACAGTAACGATAGCGGCCAGGAACCAGAAAGGCTCCATTATCCTGATCAAGACAAATACCGCGGCGCCCAGGGACTGGGCTAAAAGACCGACAAAACCGCACATAAGCCCCAAACTTACCGCCTTGGAAAAATCATCATCCATCTCCCGGTAAGTCTTATTGGCCAGGCGAAAAAGTAATAAGACTATCCAGGAAAAGGTCAAGAACCCCAGCGTACCGGTCTCGGTCAAAACGCGGGTATATTGGTTATCAATGGTCCCGCCTCCGGGCACCCCTGAACCAAGTATCGGCCGTTGAGCCAGCTTTGTGAAGCCCTGCTCCCAGGCATCGATACGCGCGGCGGTGGATTCCGAAACCGTAAAACTCTTTCCCAGTAAATGATACGTCTTATGCTTCTCAAATGTATCCTGAACCCGGTCATAGACCTTTTTAGGCATAAAATACGGAAAAACGATCACGCCGACGATCAATGCCATGATCATCAGGAACCTTGATTTTTTATGCAGGAATATGAAAGCCAGGATCATAGGAAAAAAACTGAACCAGCCTTCGCGGGAAAGGGTGAATACGAACGGGATAGCGGCAAAACAAAAAAAAGACGACCAAAGTAACTTGTGATTGTGCCTTTTGGCGTAGAACAAAAAAGCCAGGATCATCGCCATCATCAGGATCAAATAACCTGCCAGGGTATTGGGCTCCCCTCCGCCCTCTTCAAATGGTGTCGAAAGACGCTGGCCCGAAGGCATCTGCAGCCAGGCAAGAACACAAACCACAAAGCAGGTAACGAACAAAAGAAAAATGTATATCCTGGCCTGGCGGGACGTCCTAAGGTTGTTGCTCACCATGAAAAAAAGCAGGAAATACTCAAAATACTTAAGCAGGTATAGAACGGATTCCTTTAATACTATCCTTCCTTCCATCAACCCTAAGAGGGACGAAATTACGCAAATAGTGCTGTAGATCAGGATCGGCGAGTTCAGCGGGTTTTTCCTCAGAAAACCCAGTTCTTTCCTGACCGCCATCTTGGCCATCCATCCCAGAAAAACAACGAATATAAGCATATCCTCGACCCGGATATTGATCGCCCGGCTGGGAACGTCTCCCGCCCTTAATTCAGGGGATAACAACATCGAGAAAAGGATTATGACCAAAGCTATATCTGTCCGGAAAAAAGATATAATAAAAACAAAAAGCGCAAGAAAAACCACAAAGGTATGTTTGTAAGGCAATCCCAGGACAAGAACGCTGAATATGATGCAGACAAGAACAACGAAGGTTACGAGAAATATTAAGGCCTGGCCGTTTTTATTGCTCATCTCATATTTATCTAACATAAAAGGGACTTTAGTCCCTTTTTTGAAGAACAACCGCAAGATCGCCTATCCATATGAACTACGTCTTCTTTTTTACCTCCGGATCACGATTAGCCTTAGGGACCTCCCTGCCGTAATATTTATATTTATTATAATAAGGATACGGGCTTATGGCCTCGGTCTGCATCTGAGTATGGTTCAGGACCACGCCGGAGATCTTCGCGCCTACCGACTCCAGCTGGACCTTGGCGCGCATCAAACCTTCCCTGCTCGTCCTGCCTATCTCATATACCAAGACGACACTGTCCACCTTAGGGGCCAGGAGGTTTGCGTCGGTTACCGGCAAAACCGGAGGCGAATCAAAGATGATCACATCAAAACGCGACTTTAGGATCTCAATAATGGCGGCGAATGCCTTGGATTCCAGGACCTCCACTGGATTAGAAGGCAGATGCCCGCTGGGCAGGATCCAGATATTCTCTATACCCGGAGTTTTACGGATATCCTCAAAACCGATATCCCCCAACATTATGTTGGTTATATTATTCAGCACGCTGTCCAGCGGCATCGTTCCGCTGACCAATTCGTTCAACCCGGGTTCGCGTTTTATCCCGAAGACCTTTTCCAGAAGCGGCCTGCGCAGATCGGTCGAGACCAGAAGGGTCTTTAAACCTATCTGTGCCATGACTATTCCCAGATTGCTGACCACGCTGGTCTTGCCTTCCCGCGGCCCGGAGCTGGTAACCAGGATGGTTTTACGCCCCGGAGAAAGTTTCAAATTGGTATGGATATTGCGGTATGCCTCGGTATTCGGGGAATGCGGCTGGTAATGGGCGAAAAGATGCACCAGGCGCTCTTCGGAATCGCTCCTGTTCTTGGGCGAAAAACGGTTTTTTATCCGGTTGATAAACCAATTGCTCCGGCCCAGTTCCGATTCGATCGGAGGCACTATACCCAGGACCGACAGCTTGATCACATTTTCGACGTCCTCAATGGTACCGATCGAAGTATCCAGGGTCTCAAATATGAACGCAAAAGCGATACCCAGGATAAGCCCCATGAACGCGCCGATAACGACCTTTATGCGGTTATCCGTGGTAATGGGATTTCCGGGCATAACCGCGGGGTCAACGATAGTCACGTCGCTTACTTTCTCCCTTTCGGATATCCTTGCCTCTTCAAGTTTTTCCTTGAGCATGGCATAAAGCTTGCGGTTGATCTCAACTTCCCGGTGCAGCCTGGCGTATTCCATCTGCCTTTCCGACAATCCCTGGACCTGCGCCTCCATGCTTCTGATCTGATCCCTGATCTGGATTATCTGCGGATGCTTATCGGTGTATTTCTGACGCATCTCCACCAGCTTGAATTGCAGATCCGTTAATTTCTCCTCCATCGGTCCCGCCAGCTTCACCTTATTTGAGTCATCGCCGAATTTATTCAGTCTTTCTTCGGCATCCTTGATATTCCTTTCCAGCTCCCGGACCTGCTCTTCAATGAATTCCCGGGCGTGCCGGACCTGTTTATTCTTGCTTTTCAGGTTTTCCGCTATATACGATTTAGCCACTATATTGGCAAGGTCCATCGCCTCCTTAGGCACGCTTGAAGTCGCGGTGATCTTGATCATGTTCGTGTTTGTAAGGATCTCGGTCTTGACCTTTTCCTGGAGAGAAACAACTATCATATTGGCGTCTTCCACATACTCCGGCCTGATATTCTCCGGGCCCAGGTCCCGGTTCTTGAAATCAACGGCCTTATCTTTAGGGTCCTCAAACCATGATTCCTGGATAAGGCCTTTTTCCACGCCGACCCGGATCATTACAGGGAAACTGGTAATGAATCTCCCCTCCGATTCCATGACATCTCCCGGGCTATATACTATCCATTCGGTCAAAAGCCCGGCGATGGTCTTGCGTTCCTCTATCTTTATAGTTGTACTGGCGGTATAGGTAATGGACTGTTTAGGCAGGAAAATGATCGTGGCAAGCGTAACAAGGACAAAAACAAGGATTATAGTATATTTACGCTTCTGGAATATCCGGATATAGTCTCTTAAATTAAGCTCATATTGCGGCATAACTTTCTCCTTTACAAACACTTAGGATATCACATAATAATATATTTATCAAGGTTTTTAGCAAAACACGCTATCATACTTTTGCCATATTCGATATTATTCTTCCAAAAAGAGACAACTGCCGCGGTTTTTTCCCGATCGATGCGGATTCCAGGGCCAATACATCCTTTTGGGGGAAGAAAGTCCGCAGGACAAACCTGCTTTTTGAAATAATCCCGGGTTGCAGCATTAAATAAACCGAATAATTGAGGATGTATAACCGGCGCTTATCTCTTTTGAACCGTTCAAATAACGCCTTCTGCAAACGGCAATTCCCGGGTCTTAACTTTGCCAGTCCGGGGATCTGCTCGGAAAAGATCATGCCGGCAAAGAACAGGCTATAATAAACAACCTCGCTTATCCCGGATCCCCGGCATATCCTGATGACCTTTTCCCAATCCAGCCTATCCTTATATTTTCTGAATGACTCTATCAGGTCCACGCTGTGTATAAGCTTCTCAAAACAGTGGTTAAAGGCATGCAAGGCCAGATAGATAATCTGATGCTCAATGGAAAGGCCGCGGGTCCCTCGGGCGTGCCCTGTTGTATCGCGCCAGATATCCTCCATATTGATCCCCGCTGTCAACCGGCCAATAGGCCAGCTGGAATTAACAATATGCCAGTGTAAATGCACAAAATACCCTTTGCCGCTTTTTTTATGGTACATGGCGCTGTTCAAGGAAGATGTGGGGCCTCTAAGGATATCCGCTGGATTTATAAACGAATAATACCCGCTTTCCCTGAGCGCCTTATCAGCTTGCGCAAGGTCTTGCGCGCGGACCAATATATCCATATCCGTGGTTTTCCTGAGAGCCAAGTTTCCGTAAACATCTTCCGCCAGAAATATCCCTTTCAACCCTATTGTCTCTATTCCTTCTCCGGCGAAACATCGGATAACCCTTTCCGACTCATCCGCCAGCAGGATATTACGGCTGGATACCGAGTAATAGTTTTTTTTCAGGTCCCGGACGATCTTCTCCGGGACATATCCCCAGTAATCCCCCCGATCAAGACTGTTATACAATAGACAACTCAACCCTTCCTTATGGGCGGCGCTTACGATACAATCCCAATCGATCTCACCGCGCAGACACCGGTCCGTTTCTTCCCGTCGCCAACGATCAGGATGAACACAACTGAACAATAATAAAACCTTCTCTTCTTTTAATCCTATTTTTGCCATCTTAAAGCTTATCCTGCCCGCTGAATAAGGCGCGAAAACCCTCATTATTCGCCAGCAGCCTCTTAGGAGCGTCTATGACCAGATCCTGCGGGGACTTAAGATAACAGACAGTATCCATCTTCATGACGATTGAAAGCCGGTGAGATATGATTATCAAAGTGACCTCATCCATCCGCTCTTCTATTGCGGAAATGATCCGGTTCTCGCTGGCAGAATCCATGGAAGACATTGCTTCATCAAAGACCAGGATCTTCGGCCTTTTGACCAGAGCGCGGGCGATGGCTATTTTTTGTTTCTGGCCTTCGGAAAGCATTACCGCATTTTCGCCGATAACCGTGGCAAAGCCCTTGGGCAATTCTCGGGTAAATTCATCGACCCCTGATATCCGCGCCGCCTCCATCACCTCATCCATAGACGCCTGCGGATAAGAATACCTTATATTATTTTCTATTGTATCGTTCCACAGGTAATGCTCCTGTAAAGCCACCCCCACCTGCCGCTTATAGAAATTGATCTTGAAGTCGGAGATATCCCGGTTATCCACAAATATCCGGCCTTGCCGGGGTTGATACAGCCTCAGGAGCAAATAGATCAAAGTTGTCTTGCCGCAGCCGGAATAACCTGCCAGGGCGATACGGCTGGCAGGCTCTATGGAGAAGCTCAAAGATCTCAGGACATCCTTTCCTGGATCATATCCGAAACTTACCCCATCGAACCTTATTTGCGCCGACGATATAAGTATATCCCTTGCCAGCGGTTTATCCGCGATAACCGGTTTTTCATCAAGGATGCAGTTTACCCTTCGCAAAGACAGCCATCCGGGCATTAAAGAATGCAGTATACCCCCCAATTCGGCATGCATGCCCGATAACTGGAATAAATAAGCGGATATGGCGGATAGGCTTCCCAGCGACATATCCCCTTTTATGACCCGGAATAATCCGTAGCATATGACCAAGCCGGCCGCGCCTTTATTGGCCAGATCCGTAAAGAAAACACCTTTTGCATCCATGCGCGCCATCCTCATTTCAGCGCGTATGCCGTCCGTGAGATTTTCCCGGAACCCTTTCATGCTCAACCGTTCAGTGCCGAAAACCTTGACCATAAGCACATGCGAGAAGATCTCCTGTAAACGATGGAATCTCGTTTGGGAAATATCGATGATCCTCCCGGAGGCCCGGAACATTTTCCTGCTTAAGCAATAAGCCGGGATGTAGATCAAAGGCACGGATATAAGGATAAACGCCGCCATCTTCCAATCCATCAATACCACGATCACGGTGGTCAAAAACATCCGGGCGCCTATCTGAAAAAACTGCGGCAGCAGCGAAATAACGAAATCCGTTGAGCATTCAATATCGCGGGTTATTTTGTAAATATGTTCCCCGGTGGATTTATCCTGGAACCAACTGAAGGAAAGCTTATGGATATGTCCAAACACCCTCCTGCTGATATTCAGATGTGTCTTGGCCCGGGCATACTCAAATAATAAGCCCTTAAACCTGGCGGAAATTTCACCCGCCAGATATACCCCGGCAATGATCCCGGAAATTACAAAAAACCCGGCAATGTCCTTTTTGGCTATGGCCTCGTCGATTATGGCCTTTATCAGTAAAGGAGAGACCAGGCTCAAAAACATTACCAGCAGCCCCAGGGAAACCAGGGCGGCCCAATGCCTGGCAAAAGGCCTTAAAAATTTCGACCAGCGTTCCCATAAAGGGTACAGTTCTTTAACGTCCTTGATCGGCATTTTCCACATGGGCTAACTCACAGTAATATTCCACCGGCGTCTCCATATCCCCTTTCTCAAGATAGGCCCTGCCTGGACAGGACAGGCAATTGTATCTTAGCCGGCAACCGCGGCATCGTGAAGCGGTCTGGAATTCTTTATGCCTGGCATATTTCAGCAACTTTCCCAGGTTTTCCATTACCCCTGCGCTCTTAAGGCCATACCGCGGATCTCTTAACAAACTGCACAGGAACATCCTGCCTTCTGGATCGATATGATAACTATCGCCTGAAACAACCGAACAATTGAACAACTGTTTTCCCTTTGCGGGATTCACGAGAATACATTCCTCGGATACTCCGGTCCATTCCTTATTCATCCTTACCAGCTCCCGGGGGGCTAGCCGAAGATCACAAGGGAACAGATCCCCGTCTAACCGCGGGAAGAGCGTATACCCCGGTAAAAAATCCAACCCCAGTCCCTCAACAAATTTCTTTACCCGGGGCAATTCCTTATGATTGTCCCGGGTCATCTGGGTCTTGATCCGGAAAGGTATTCCCATTTTATGCATCAAAACGATATTATCCCTGACCTTCTCAAAAGAACCTGTTTTGCCTGCGATCTTCTCATATACCCGCTTGCTCACCGCGTTCAGCGTCAACTCCAGCATAAAAGGAGGGAATCTCGCGAATAATCCCAGGATTTTTTTATTCAGGCGCAACCCATTGGTAAAGACCGTGATCAAAAAACCTTTTCGTTTGGCATAAAGATATATTTGCGGGAAATCCGGCCTGGTTAAAGGATCACCTCCGGTAAAACATAACCACAATACCCCGCTTTTATGCACTTTATCCAGGATATGCTCAATATCCCTGGTAGACAGCTCCCTGTTAAGGTAATTGCGTTTATTATAACAGGATATATAACAATACCGGCAGCGGAAGTCGCACTTGAAAGTAAGCTCAAACTGGCAGACACTGGGTTTTCTCCGCCTTAAGTTGCCCTGATGGGTCTTCAGGCTGAAATCGCGATATTCTACTTTACGCACGGATCTTCCTCTTTAATGCCCTGGCCACTTTTTCAAAAACCAGATCAACCTCCCTGGGAATGACCTTCTTGCTTTCCGACATTATCCTCTGTATATTCTCCTTAGGCGCAGAAGAACGCCGGATCTGCCGGACAAAACAGGCAAAAAGGTTATTCCGGGATCGGTAATCATACCAGTATTCGGCGTTAAGGCGGCGGCGGAATATACCGATACAAGGCACGCCTAAAGCCAATGCGATCTGTAACGGCCCGCCGTCCGTACTGATAAAAAGGTCACCGGCGGAGATCACCGAGCTATAGCCCCGGATAGGTTTTATGCATATACTATGCAGTTTATTACGGGAGCCGCGCATTATCTTTTCGGCAAATGATCTTTCGTCTTCACTGTATGCGATAAATACATCAGCCTGGTATTTCTCAATTATCTTATCGCAAAGCGCAACATGGTTCTTTATCTCCCATAAACGAAAAGGGTTCCTGCCTCCGGGATGGACAATGATGGACAAACCCGCATTGCCTCCCTTCAATTTGCGCAGGTATTTTTTGCCGAAACCCCGTTCAGCCTGAGAAAGGCGGATCTGCGGCAGGGCAAAACCGGGATATTTTATCCCGAACACCCGGGATATCTCAAGTAACTGCCGGATCCGGCTGGCCCCTGCAGCAAGGTATAGATTATTCTCAAAGCGCACTTTTTCTACTATACCCGCAGAAGGAGAATAGTAAAACACATACGGTATGCCCCGAAATCTTGACCGGACAAAAAAACCGGCGCCGCTGATTTTCGTTATTAATTTAGATGTGGAATTACCGCAGAGATCGATGGACAGGTCATACGGGGCTTGCTTTACGAGCCTGGCCAGGATCGAAGGGCTTGACCTTATCAAATGCGTGACATAAGGGCTGCCCTTCAGCAGTTCCAAACCGGAAGTTTCCGGCCCGCCTTTGCCTCCGGCGACATAAGTGACCTCTGCCCGGGGGAATATTTTTTTTAATACCCCCAGAAACGGAATAGTTACCAGCACATCCCCCAACCCATCCCAGTAAACGATCAATATGCGCCTTACCTTCATTTTCAGGCGTTTTCCTGCGGCATCAGGCATATCTTTCGGGGAAAAAGCATTATTCCGTTTTTTCATCTTGAAGATGCTCCTCGATCCTGCGCACAAAATCAATTATCCTCTTATCCTTGGCGAACCCCATCAAGACGCACTCGGTATTTTTGGCCAGTTCGCAGCAAAAGGATATTATATTCCCCAGGATCCGGGGATCCCAGAAAACCGGGAATATCGCCGGATACAAAAGGCTGAAAGCCTGCTCAAAACCGACGCGCCTGGCAGTATTTACCCTGGAATGATGAATAAAGAAAATCCGGCTGAGCAAAGCGCGTTCCATTTTCGATTCCAGATAATCGCTGAAAGCCCCATGCCAGGGCGAGCCGTAAATAAAGAACCCTCCGTCTTTCTTTCTGATGATCACCCGGTCGTCGTTCAGCAGCATCGCCCGGCTGTAACGGTTCCATATTCTTACGGTTGTGCTTTTCCCGCAGCCGGACTCCCCGGCAAAGACCAGGCCTTTGCCGTCGATATCCCGCATACCCGCGGCATGCGTAAATATCCCGTTCTTTCTCACGGCAAAATAATTGATTAAAAGCACCTGCAGAAAATCATAAATAAGGTCGGTTATATGCCAGCGGAACCCCCATTCGGCCCGGGCAGGAATATAAACCTTTACCTTATCGAATTCCTTGTTGATATAAGCTGCCAGGCTGCGGCCCTTGACCAAAGATTCATACCTATAACCTGTCTTTATCCTGGCTAACCGCCAGTTTTGACTTTGATCATACGGGTGGATAACGCGGAAAACCTCGTTTTTTGCGGCGAACGGCGGCAATTCCTTGACGACATCCACTTCGATCTGGATATCCACCGTGCCGTTCTTCCGGCAGAAAAAATTGCTGTAGCGCCTCTGGAATTTATCCTTATCGGATTTACGCCTGAATTCAGTCTGCGAAAAACTGCTGCGCATCTCAATGATCGTATCTGCGATATTAAGTCTTATTTTCTCCAACGTTGTCCCTCCTTAAATCGGCTTATTACTGCCGGGCCAGCTCTTCAGCCCTTGCCCGGCATCTTTCATCACAACCGTAAAAATCATTACTTATAGCCCAGGACCTGGCCGGGCACCATTTACAATAACCCCTGAGGTCACAGCCCCGGCATTCGCCGGCTGCCGCTGAACCTATTGCGCGGGCCTTCATTTTAAGCTCTTCCCAGCATCCGCGGAACGATCCCTTGATTATATCCAGCCCCGGATGATCGATCATCAGGCAGAATTTGAGTTTTCCCTGGGGGGTTATTGCCGCCTGGCTCCTTCCCGCGCCGCATCTGAAGATATCATCACCCGCCGAAGCCGGGCATTCCTTTTTTGCGCTCTTTATTTTCCTGCTCAAAGGGGCAGCCGGAACCGCTTTAAAAGTATATTTATACGGTCTTTGAGAACCGTCAAGGCAGGCAAATAACAGGTCATCAACGCGAAGGGTTATCCCCGCGGAAGAGGCGAAATTCCTTATCTTTGCGATCTCCAAATAATTGCGTTTCAACAAACAGGTCTTTAATCCTAAAGCTACGCCATAATCCTTCAGCATATTAACGGCGCAGAAAACACGTTCCCGCGAACCCTTAACCCCGGTTATGGATTCAAAAACGCCTTCGGTGAACGCAGGCAAAGTAATATCGACTTTATTGGGCTTGAGCGCTGCCAGCGCCCGGGCTTTTTCATCATCTATGAAATAACCGTTGGTGTGGATAATAACCTCAAAACCGCATTGCCTGGCAAAATCCAGTATTTCCATCAGGTCTTTTCTTAAAAACGGTTCTCCTCCGGTAAAACCAAGATAGAAACAGCCCGCCTTTTTGAGTTGTTTCAAGACAGAAATGACCTGCCCTGTGCCCAGTTCTTCCCTTCTGTTGTACCCTTCAGGTATATAACAATGCCCGCAGCGGAAATTACAGCGATAAGTCAGCTCGAACATCATCCTCAACGGAAAGCCTGACTGTTCAGCTTGTTCTTTTATTTTATTATTAAAATTACGGATGGATTCAAACTTCATGCCTTACTGCCCGCCTTCCTCTGCTGGATGGTCATTTCCGCTATGCGCCTGGCGATCCGGCAATAATACCCGACTTTGCGATAAGGGCTTCCGGTCTCCAGACGCGCCCTTACCGGGCACCATCCGCAAATGGTCCGCAACGAACACCGGGAACAGGCCGAAGGCCGGTTAAATCTCTCCCGGCGGATACGCGAATAAAGCATGTTTACTGCCTCTTTTAACGGGTATTCTTTAAGGTCCACGCTAAAATCCTCCGAGAATACGCAGAACTTCAGTTTTCCGTCGAGAGATATCGTCGGCTTGAATTTGGAACAGGCGCAATAATAGAGGGAATCTATCTTTTCCGGGGGATCAGGTATATCTTTCCGCAGGTCCTGACAGAAGTTATTCCACAGGTCTTTATGCCTCCGAAGAGCCGAGGTAATCTGGCCAAAATTAAGCCTGTATCCGCAAGGCGACTTATCCCCGTTTATCCGCGGATAAATAAGCGGGTCGTATTTAAAAAGATACTCCCCTTGAGTCTTTTTCAGGACAGAATCAGCCCATTCCTTTATTCGCCAGAGCTCATTCTTATTCTGCTTCATCAGGTTGGCTTTGATCGATAGAGTCAAACCTGCCTCTGCCAGCCGTATTATATTACCCGCGCATTTCACAAAAGAGCCCCTGGCCGCGCTTATACCTTCATATGTCTTGCTGTCACTTCCGTTCAGGGTGACTTCAATCGCCTGCGGAGGATTCCGGGCAAGGTATTTTATGACCCGCTCAGTGAATAAAGTCGCGTTGGTGAACAATACGACCAGAAAACCCTTTTCCCGGGCGTAAGCATAGATCTCCAGAAAATCATCGCGGATCAGGGGCTCGCCTCCGGTAAAAGTAACCCATAAACATCCCATCCGGGCCAGTTGGTCCAATATATCCTTCCAGACAGAAGCGGTTAATTCTCTGCGTTTATTCCCGGAATCTTTGGCATAGCAGTGGATACATCTCAAATTACAGCGGTAGGTGAGTTCAAGCAGCGCGTCAGGGGTTAAAACACCGGGTTGAGCGTTTATCTTATCATAAAAAAAAAGCGGGCTGCGGTTGAGCATTAAGGTATAGAAATAAGCTGGATTTTCTTAACTGGATACCGCGGTGCTGGTGCTCTTCGAGTTTGAGGTGGATTTTGTAGGGCTCAAAAAGCATGTATTGGATTTCCTGGCCCCGCCGCCCGACATATATCCTCCGCTGAAACAGGCGCAGGACAATACCGCCTGTTCGGGGTTCAGTTTTATGCGCGTGATCACCGGTTTAAACTTCATCTTCTGGGCCATATCTGACTCCTTTCTATATTATCGCTTTTATCTCGCCTAATTCCTTTAGCAGTTTTTCCAACTCCCGGTCAGCCGCGGCCGCTGAAACATCGAATTCCTTCAGGACCCTGCGTTTAAGCGCCGAGACCCGGGTCTTTCCTCCCAGCATTTCCCAAACCCTTGCCGCCGGCTTATTCAGGGTATATATGCAATTTATCTCTTCGGAAGTCCGGTAAACCGGCAGCAATACTGTTTCATTGCCGATAACCCTAAATATAACCTTAGGGTTGCGGGAGATAGTCCTGTCTGCTACCATTTTCTGTCTCCTTTTTTAAATGCCGTTACGTATAAGGACTCATTTAATTATATCATTTTTATCCCGGATACGCATCCCAAAAGACATTTTTTCGCCGCCCTTGCGAAATGCAGTATTGCGGCTGCCGTCCGCCCGAACAAACGCGCCTCAAACGAAGAGATATTAATGATCCGGCGCCCTCGGATAACCGCGACCGCCTTGCCCCAGAGTTCATCCTCAATGACTATATCCGGGCCTTCGTTCCAGGCATCAGCCTGAGCATATAGAATTATTTTTCCATTCTTCTGCTCTTTTTTCAGTAAACGATGGCAAACCCCCGGTCCTTGCCTTGCCGGATAATAAAGTATTATATCCCCGGTTCGCAGGTCTTTCGCGACCGCCCTTCTGGCGAGAAAACCATCGCCCTCCCGAATAAAAGGGAACATACTCGGGCCTTTTACATTAAAGAACAGGAATTCCCTGTCCCCGGAGATCTCTTCTTTTTTTGAGCGATCGTTCACGATCAGACGCCTATTAGCCATTTTATCGTAAACCTTATGCGCTTACCGATTTGCAGGCAAGGTAAAAACGACGAAGTTCTTAAGAACGGGGGTTATAAACAAGCTGCGAGACAGCTTTACCACGACCTGAGTTCCCTGTTTGTATAAGCGCCTTTGGAGAGAGGGTCCAGGACCTGGCTAAGGAAATAATTCACGTCGGAGATGAATTTCCTGGGGATGAAGATTATGTCCTGCGATTGCAGGATAATATTCTTGCTTAGATCGCCTTTAAACACTTTGGAGAGGTTTATTCTCTGCGCGTCAGGCCCTTTAAACCCGCCCCTTATCAAAACGGTGCTTGACGGGACAGCGTCCCGGGTGAAACCGCCTGCCATTCCGACAGCCTCCATGATCGATCTCTTACCGGCGACAGAATAAACTCCGGGGCTGGATACCTGGCCCAATATAACCACTCGGCTGCCGCCGATCGTTTTGATGGATATCGAAACCTCGGGATACTTTATGAATTCCTGCAATCTTTCCGTAACCGCGTTATCTAACTGGGTTATTGTAAGTCCGGTGGCCTGGATATCGCCTATCAGAGGAAATGACACCATCCCGTCAGGGCGGACTATAACATCCTGGGTCAGGTCCGGGTTCTGCCACACGGATATATATAAAATGTCTTCGTCACCGATAAGATACTCTACTGCCCCCCCGGTTTTCGGTTCCGCCGCCGCAACAGCCGGGGCAGACGAAACAGCCGCCACTTTATTCGCAACCGGTTGTTTATCCGAAACAACCACCGCTGCAAGATCATTCGCCTTCATCAAATCCATCGCCTTTTGATACTGCTCTTCGGCCTCCGTATACCTTCCCTGCTGGTAATAGATATTACCCAGCCGGTAATAATCCTTGGCCTGCTCCTGGTCGTCAGCGGCGTTTATAAACGCCGGAACAACCAGGACTATCAACGCCAATAATATTATATTCTTTATTTTTGCATTCATTTTACCGCACCGGGTTCATTATTCTGCGGCTCTAAGATCACCTCGATCTTGCGCCTGAGTTCATCGGCCTTGTCTTTGCCCGCGGAGCCCGCCTCTTTCCTCGGCAAGGCGCCGGTTTTGCCCTCTTGCAACACGGCGTTCAATTTTACCGACTCGATCAGGTCGTCAAGGGTCTTCTTTTGCCGCTCTTTCGCGTCCGCCAGCTCCCTTTCCAGGGCGCTTGAACGCGACTTCAGCTCCGCGATCGCTTCTTTCAAAGATGCGCCTTCTTTTCGCCTCTGTTCCACCTCCGCATCCTTCTGGTTCAAGGCGTCGGAAAACTGAGCCATTTGAGTCTTAAGACTGGCGTACAACAGGTTCATTTCCGCGTACCGCGCCTTTTCCCGCTCCAATTCCTCTCTGGAAGAACTATCTATGCCTCTCAACCGGGCTTGAGAAGTTACTAGTTCTTCTTCCTTCCTGGCTAACTGTTGGGTCAGGAAAGCCAGGTTTTTCTGCAGCGATTCAGCGAGCTCCAGCTTCTTGTCCAAAGCCTCCTGTAATTCATTCATTTTCGCCTGCAGGGAAAGGTTCTGCTTCTGCATATCCTGGAGCCGGATGTCATTGCCCTTGCTGGCGGAAAGACTCTTTTCCAGATCCGATAATTTAACCTGAAAACTGAATAATTTCTCTCTTGCCCCCAGCGCCTCTTCCCTGGCTGAATCTATCTCCTGTTCTTTCTTAAGCAATAAGTCGGTCAAGCGGCTTACCTGGTCTTTAGCGTTCTCATAAAGCCCGGACATCTTTTTTACCTCCCTGCCGGACTGCAGCCGCATCGCCTCGCTGCGGGAAGAAGCTAATTCCTTTTCCAGTTCGGATATCCTTTTTTTAAGCTCCTTATTAGCGGATTCCAGGCTCTCAAGGAACTTCTGTCTGGCTTGAGATCCGGAATTAGCCTTAAAAGAAACATTGTCAAATTGCGCCAATTCCTGCTGCAATTGCTGGATCCGGCTGTCTTTTTCCTTTAAAGAAGATTTGAGTTGTTTTATGCTTTCTTTTAATTGGCTGGCATTCGCGCCGGACACATCTTGGCCCGCGGATGATTGTTTGCTTAGAGCGCCTTTTTTATCCAGATCCCGCATCCCCTTTTCCAGCTCATTATTGGCTTTCAGCAAATTATCATTCTCAGCCTTAAGCTCCTCTAAACCGGACCTTAATTCCGCCAGTTCCCTGGACCTCAGCTCCAAAACCTTTTCATAATCGTCGCTTTTCTTTTTCCACAACCCCTGGTTGCCGGATTGCGACTTTTCCGATTCGCCTTTAACGTTTTTCAGTTCTTCAACAGCCTTGGCGAATTCCCTGGTGGTATTTTCCAGCCGGGTCTTCAGATTTATATTGTTCTCCTGGATCGCGGCGCGGTCACTGATCGCCTTAGCCAGGTTCTTATCAAGATCGTCTATAGTCTTGCGGGCGCTGTCCAAAGAAGCCCTTAAGGCCTGGGCATCGCCAAGCTGATCAAGCCTGGCGTCCTTATTCTTGATCTTATCTTCCAGCTGAGAAACGCTGTTCTGCAGCTGCTCTTTTTCCCGGATCGCCTCGTTCAACAGGCTGTTCAACTGTCCGCTGATCTTTTTCTCGTTATTCAGGGCTGAAAAAACGGATACAACCAGGATTATGGATCCGACGGCTGCAAGCAGAAAATATGTGTCTTTTTTATTCCCCATTAGGTCTCTTGAAATACTCCAGGCATTCTTCAATATAAAGCAACGGCGTTGTAAGCAGGTCCACGGACTTTACATCCTTAAGCTCCTTGCCCTCTTGATCGAACATTACGCTGATCTGCGGCCGCAATGGCGATGTCGGGTTATTCTTATATACCTGGGCGGTTTCCTTCGTGTTCAAACGCACCAGGAACCCGACAGGGAATATACCGAAGCTCTCGATCAACGCCTTTATTATCCTGGCCGAAAAAGCTTTTTTATTGTTCAGTATGACATTGATCGCATGAGCCGGGGTATTCTTATTCCGATAGGGGCGGCGATGCGTCAACGCCTCGTAAACATCCATTACCGCGATTATCTGGGGATATTCCGAGATCTCCGTGGACTCCAGGCCATCAGGATAACCCGTGCCGTCCATGCGCTCGTGTTCCTGCGATACGCCCGCGATTATCCCCGGGGTAAGCGCGGGTTCGGCCCTTTTCAGGATATCCTCGCCGATCTTCGGGTGTTGCTTGATCCTGTTATACTCCTCGGGATTGAATTTATCCGCCCTGGATATTATATCTTTGCATTGAGCCAGGCCGATATCATGCAGAAAGGCCGCTGTCCCTAATTCCAAAAGCCGCGTATGGTCATACCCCAGGGCCAGGCCTATCTCCAAAGACATAAAACATACATTAACGACATGGTAATAAAGGAACTCCTCATTGTTGGGATATTCCGCCAGGCATAATCTCAGGGACTCTTTGGCGCCTACTTCTACCAGTTCGGACATCCTGGCCACCAGGGAATCAATATCTTTTTTTACCCCCGGCTGGAATTTAAGGTCGTTGGAATAAATCTGTTTGGCCTGGTCATACGCCTGCGCGTATATCTGGCCAAGAAGCCGGATATTCTCTGCGATGCTCTCTTTCGTCAACACGCTGGAAAGATTTATGCTGGTCTTACCGGTGAACAAAGACGCCGTCTCTGCGGAACGATCAGACAGCGCAGCCCCTTCCATATCGGCCTGGCCGGGATTCAAGCTGTTATCTTTTTCCGACTCCAGCCTCTTTTTTTCCTGTTTGCTTTTTTTAAGGATATCTAAGATACTGAACATTTTTGTTATTTTTTACGCGGTTTACTGTCGAGGCCCAGATTCTCCAGGTTACTTTTTACCTGTTCGGATACGCCGGAAGAGGATGCCGGGTTGGTGAACGGCACGTCGAAATCAGCGGAACCGAGGTCTTCGTTTATCTTGGAAATGGTCTTCTTGTCGATCATAGCCGCGCCGTTGCCAAACCCGACCAAAAGCGCCAGGTCGCAGATCGTATTTATCCGCCTTGGCGTGCCTGAGGTGCAGAAATAAACCTCTTTCAGCGCTTCTTCCTCGAATATATCCCTGGTTGCCCCGCCGACTTTAAGGCGGTGCCGGATGTATTCTTTTGTCTCATTCTCATCCAGCGCTTTAAGGTGATAACGCACCGCCAGCCGCTGCATAAACTGCGGCAGGCTCATCACGCTGTATTTGAGCTCGGGCTGGCCGATAAGTATTATGGTGAGCAGGAACGCGTCATCCAGCTGAAAATTCAACAAAAGCCTTATTTCCTCGAATATATCCTGGTCCTGGATCGCCTGCGCCTCATCGATTATTATTACCGTGTGCTTGCCGGCGTTATGATTTGCGTAAAGTATCCGGTGCAGGGCATGGAATAAGTCGATCTTGTTCGACGCCGCCTCGGAGTTGCTCAGCTGATGGACGATCTCCTGGATGAATTCCAGGCCGGAGAGCCGGGGATTAAGGATAAACACCGACTGGAACCTGTTTTCCTGCTGAAGCTCATGCCAGAGGACGCGCGACAAAAGGGTCTTTCCGCTGCCGTATTCTCCGGTAAACAGCGCCGCGCCTTTGTGTTCGCGGACCACATAAAGCAGCCTGGCGACCGCCTCTTTATGCTGCTTCGAATAATAGATGAATTGCGGGTCAGGCGTATTTTCGAACGGCTTCGCTTTTAATCCCCAAAAAGAAGTGTACATAATACCCTTATTCCGCGGAAACGATATTTTTTGCCGTGCTCACGAAAGAATATTCTTCTTTCGCCTTATCGCTGATCTGATGGCTGAGCACCCCGCGCATGCTTTGCATATCAGCGGAGATCTCTCCTCTCCAGAAAGCCAGTCCGGATTTCTCCGAAGACTGCATAGTTTCCCAGACAAAGTTTCCGTCGCCCTGGATACTTAAAGAGTAATTAGTCGGCTGAAAACCTTTCTTCACATAACCGCCGGCGAACACCTGATTCGTCTTAAAGGTCACCGTATCGGTTTCTTTCTTGCCTTTGCCGGTAAGCTTGGACAAATCTATAGCCCACTCGGTATTGTTCATTTCTCTGCGTTTTTGCTCGATCAGAGCCCTGTGGGCCTTATCCGCTTCGATCCGGGCTTTATCAGACGCGCTCGCGGCTTTATCCGCTTCCTTCTTGGGTTTAACGGATTTCACCTCTCTTGGGACACCGGCAGCCGCCGGCTTGCTGGCGCTCGCCGCGGCGTCTTTCTCAACAGTAGCTTGCTCCGCGGAATCTTTATTCCAGAACCAGGCGAAAGAACGGGGAGAAAATGCCAGAATAAAAACCAGAACCAGTAATCCCAACGTTATCCTTTTCATAACCATCTCTCCTTTTTTACGGTGCCTTTTTAATCCATAGGTTTCTTGCCTGCCCAGGTTTCCCAGGTAAGTATGTATTTCTTCACCCAATCCACATCATTATCTTCGGTTTTGCACAACTGGAGGAATTTACGGAACTGCTCGATCGCCTTGGGCCGGTTGACCATATATTCGGCATAGATATACCCGAGATTATAGTGCGCATACGGGTCATCCGGGTTAAGTTCGATCGTTTTCTCGAATTCGGCCATTGCCCGCTGGTACTCCTTGTTCTTTGTGTAAAACACACCCAGGTTATAATGCATCAGGGCGGTCTCTTTTACCAGGACTTTGTTCTGCCTGGAGATCTCGGCAAAACGCGCGGGCAGCTGTTCAAGCTTCTTTTCGAATGTCCGGTTCTTGGCCAGGGCCTCTTCATAACGCTTCTTATAATCCACGATCTGACGGCGGTAGATCTCGCTTTGCGCGTACTGGTTCAAGCGCTCATCTTCCATACGCTTAAACTTAAGCTCCATCAGGGCTTTGCTTTTTTGCAGGTCTTTCTTCTCCCGTTCCAGCTTGCTGATGACCCGCCTTGTCTCTGGTAACATTTTATACTCAATCTCCCATCTTTCAAGCGAATTCTTGAGCGTTTCTTTTTCCGCAGAGGATGTCGCAGTCTTAGTTTCCATATCCACGATCTTTTCTTC
>Ga0265297_10002456_pt1 | contig 37657 bp, 28 predicted proteins | sample Munlanlwell13791_FD_192502 | JGI IMG/M metagenome (GOLD analysis project Ga0265297, IMG submission 192502) | Leachate microbial communities from a municipal landfill in Southern Ontario, Canada - Leachate well 137-91 | ecosystem: Engineered > Solid waste > Landfill > Unclassified | place...
GATCGTGCATAAATTAATTTAGGCAATTACCATGAAGAGCATGAAGGACATGAAGACTTAAACCTTTCATGCCGCTTCATGTCCTTCATGGTTAAAAAATGAAAAATAAAACTTGCTCAAGTTATTTTATGCACATTCCTTAATCCGCGTCATCCGTGTTCTATTTTGTAGTTACGTTGAACAAACTTTGTGGCCAGATAACTTGGATCGCCCATGAGAAATTTGATTAAAGTCATTGCAGTCATCTGGTTGTTTTCCAACAACTGTTTTGCAGAAAGCACCCTGTTGGCAACCATCAGTTTGGATGAGGCGACCAAACAAATAATCGAGGGTACCTACAACAAGGTGTTGGGCGCGCAAACAGAAATAATCGACGGCAAGGAAGTCCATATCATTAAAGTCCTGACGCCTGACGGACGCATCCAATATTACAAGATCGATGCGGAAACCGGGCAATTAGTCAGTTAACCTCGGCAGACGAAAAAACATGCGTATCCTAGTTGTTGAAGATGAAGTCAAACTCTGCGAACAGATCCAGCAGTTCTTCGCCGATAAAGGTTTTGCCGTCGATACCGCGAATACCGGCAGCGACGGCTATTACATGGGCAAGGAATATCCGATCGATGCGGCCGTTATCGACATCGGCCTGCCCGACTTTTCCGGCATCGAACTGATCAAACGCTTGCGTAAAGACAAGGTGACGGTACCCATCCTGATTTTGACCGCCCGTAGCCGTTGGCAGGAAAAAGTGGAAGGTCTGGAGGCGGGGGCCGACGATTATCTTGTCAAGCCTTTCCATTATGAAGAGCTGCAGGCGCGGATTAACGCGTTGATCAGGCGGTCGGTCGGGCAGGCGCATCCGATCTTAACGCATGACAATATCGAACTGGATACGGTGGCCCAGGAAGTCACCGTATCCGGCGTTAAACAGGAATTAACCGCTTACGAATACAAGGTGCTGGAGTACCTGATGTTCCGCAAGGGCGAAGTCGTTTCAAAATCCGTTTTGACCGCGCATATATATGATGAAGACTTTGACCGTGACAGCAATGTCCTCGAGGTTTTTATCGGCCGATTGCGGAAAAAACTCGATCCCGACGGTACGCGCAAACCCATTGAAACCTTGCGTGGGCGGGGTTACCTGATTTCCGCCAAGCAGGGTTAATTCGACTCCCAAATTTCAATGCAAATTAAATCACTAAGCTTACGCTTGCTGGTTTCGGCAGGCCTTGTGCTTGCCGCTTTCTTCGCGCTGGCTTCGGTGGTGCTTGAACAGGGCTTTCGCGAAAGCGCCGAACAGGCGCTGATGGAAAAATTGCAGGTTCATGTCTATTCGCTGCTGTCGGCCGCGGAACTTAAAAACAACGGCGACTTATACATGCCGATGAGCTTGCCGGAGCCCAGGTTTGCAACGCCGGGTTCCGGCCTTTACGGCTTTATACAGCTGGCCAAAAAGAATCCGGTATGGCGCTCGCCATCGGCCATCGGGCTCAATGTGACGCCGCCGCCGGAATTAAGTCCAGGCACCATGCAGTTTTTATTGACCGAGCAGGGGCGTTACGCGCTGCATTATGATGTCATCTGGAAAAATGTAGTGGGTATCGAGCGCGAATACATCTTTACCGTGACTGAAGACGCCCAGTTTGTCGTCAATCAGGTGGAGCGGTTCAGGAAAACCTTAAGAATCTGGCTGCTGGCTTTAGGCCTGGTTTTGATATTTATTCAACTGGTCTTATTGCGCTGGGGCTTAAAGCCGTTGCGGATTATCGTAAAAGACCTGGAGGCGATAGAAAAGGGGCGCAAAACCCATCTGGACGGGGACTATGCAACGGAACTGGAAGGCCTTGCCGGCAATCTTAACGCCTTCATCAACAGCGAGCGTGCGCATCTGGAACGGTACCGCAACGCCCTGGCGGATTTGGCGCACAGCCTGAAAACGCCGCTGTCGATATTGCGCGGCTGCACCGAGTCGTTCAACGACAACAAGGAGTCGGTAAGAGAACAGATCTTGCGCATGGACGAAATTGTCGAGTACCAATTACAGCGGGCGGCGGCCAAAGGCGAGCATAAAACCGCAGGATCCGTCGATTTATCGGGGATTATTAAAAAGATAAGCGCGTCGCTGGCTAAAGTTTATATCGATAAAAACATAAAGTTCGATATAACAGTGCCGGAACAAGTCCCGGTTTATTATGAAGAAGGCGACCTGTATGAAATCGCCGGAAACCTGATGGATAATGCCGGCAAGTGGTGCCGGAGCACTGTCAAAGTCAGCATTTCCGTGAATCAGCGCAAAGGCAGGCGGGATTTTGCGGTGTTGTTGGAGGTTGAAGACGACGGGCCGGGAATCCCGGTCGAAAAATTGGCCGAGATTTTAAAAAGAGGCGTCCGCGCCGACGAAAACATCCACGGACACGGTATCGGCATGGCCGTCGTTTATGAATTGGTCGGGCTGCTGGGCGGGGCGCTGGAAGGCAAAAAAAGCGAAGCGCTGGGCGGTATGAAGTGGAGTGTTTATTTGCCGTGAGGACTTGGTTCTGCTGAGCGCAAAGCCAAGCTACGACGCCTGCTTCAACATGCCCATGCCGTTAGGCTTTTTGACCACTTGCAGCTGGGCTTTAAAGCGTTTTTGGACGCCTTCGACATGGGAAATAACGCCGACGGTTTTGCCGTGGGTATGCAAGCCTTCCAAGGTGCTGATGACCGTGTAAAGCGTGTCCGCATCCAGGTTGCCGAAGCCTTCATCGAGGAATAACGAATCCACGGATTTGCCGTTATTGGCCAATTCCGAAAGCCCCAGCGCCAGCGCCAAGCTCACGACAAAACTTTCGCCGCCGGATAAGGTCTTGGGCAGCCGGTGTACATTGCCCTGGTAAGTGTCTTCAACCTCCAACGCCAGACCCTGCTCACTGGGCGTTTGCCGCAGATAATAACGGCCGCTGATTTTTTCCAGCACCGCATTGGTTTGGGAGAGTAACCGGTCGGCCACCCGTTTTTGCACCCGGCGACGGAAAGCCATGCCGCTTTCTTCGGCTATCTGAGCCGCTTCGGCGTTGCATAGCCGGGTAATTTCCTGTTGATCCTGTAATTGGGCCAGGATGGCGTCGGCCTTTTGTTGGTATTGTTTTTGCTCTTTCAGCAGCTGTTCCAGGCGCTGTACTTCGAGCTCGGTTATCGCCAATTTCTCGGTAACGCTCTTTAGTTGGATATCCAGTTGTTCAGAGCTTATGCCGGTTACAATGGACGTATTTTCAGCTTCCAGCTCAAGCAGGCTCTGTTCCAGTTCTATCGTTTTGGCGTCGATTTCCTGTTCCAGCTCGGCCAGATGCCGCTCCAGTTCCGGCTGGTGTTGCAGCAGCTCCAGCGTTTCAGTCAGCTGATGCAGGTCGGCAAATTGCGTTCCCAGTAACTTGCCTTGCAACGCCTGTTTCAGTACGGCGAGCTCGGCTTCCAGCTCGGCAATCAGCTGTTCCTTGCCGACAATCAGTTTTTGCTTTTCAATCAAGGCTAAATGCAGGCCGACGATTTCTTCGGCTTGTAATTGACGGTTGAAGCGCTCAAGCTTTTCGTTGCATGCGGCTATTTCAACGCGGCAATGATCGGCTTTTGCCTTCAATCCTTCCAGTTCCTCGGCTAAGTTTTTTTGACGGAAAGCATAACTTTGATACTCCTGCCGGCGCGCATTCAGCCGGTCAAACAATGCATCTTCCTTGCCTTTGGAGGGCATTTTTTCGCCCAATAAGGTTAATTGCGCAAGCACCTTGTCGGCCAGTTGTTGTTCTTCCTGTTGGCCGGCGGCCAATGCGGCTTCGTAATTGATTTCGTCCTGGGGACGTTCCCGCCATTCGGCGTCCAGTTGCCGGGTATTGAGCTGCAAGCGTTCAATCGTGGCTTCGCCCTTTTCGATCAGGGCTTTTAGTTGATCGATGCCGACCTGTTTTTTCCGATAGCCGGCGACTACGCCGGTAATGGTCTTTAATTCGCTTACTTGTTCTGTGAGCAGGCGTCTGTGCAAGCGCAATTTGCTGATGCTGAGGTCTTCGCTTGCCGTGTATAGCCGGTTGCTCAAGGTTTGCCATTGGGAACGGATCTTAAGCAGCTGCGTCTGGTTGGCCTGATTTTTCTCCGCCAGTTTTTGCGCGGTTTTAATCTGCTGAGCCAGTTTGCCGCCGGCCACTCTTAAGGCTTTTAGTTTCACCTTTTGATCCGCCAAGGCCTGTTGGGAATTGGCCTCTCTCGGCGGATGTTTTGCGTAGGGATGTTCCAGCGCGCCGCATAGAAAGCAGGGCTCGCCATCGTCAAGATACTGCCGGTCTGAAGCCATTTTTTTCAGCAAGGTTTCGCGGAAAACCGCTGTTTCCAGCGTGAGCCTGATATTGTCTTCCCGGCTGATTTCCCGTTTTAATTCGTCAAGTTTGGCTTCCAGTTCTTCAATGTCATGATTCGGTTGCTCTTTACGGCCAAAGATGCCGAAAAAACTAAAACCGCTTTGGCTTAGCTTTTGGTTCGCCCTGGCCAGATTGTAGAGTTCCCGAAAATCCTTGACCCGCTCCCGCTGTTCCTGCAAAAGTTCTTCAAGTTCGGCCAGATTTCTTCCCCGGGCCAACTCGTTCAGTTCCTTTTCCGCCAGGGGTAACTTGCGCGTTAATTCGGCAATCCGTTTGTTTTCCTGGGCAATGGCGGATTGGCTGTTTTTCAGCGATGACGTGGTGTTTTTCGACCACTTGGTGAATGCTTTTTGCTTTTCTTTTAACTCGGCCAGTTCGGCGCGGAGATTTTTTAGCCGTGCTGTTTCAGGAAAACTTGTCAGCAGCGATTCGTCCGCAGAATGTTCTTCCAGCCATTTTGACACGTTGGCGAGAAGCGAGGTTTTATCGTCAATCTGTAGATTTAAAGATTGCCACAAGTCGGATTCCGACTGTTGCTGCGCAGTCAGCAGACCTATCTGGGTTCTGAGGTTGGTTAGCGTCTGCCCCTGTTCCGTAACCGATTTAGCGGACAAACCGGCCGGTGCGGTTGTGTCTTTGCCGATGTAATCTTGTATCTGCTTAAGTTCGCTTTGAAGGGCGGCTAGTGCTGTTTTATCCTGATGAATTTCATGATGCTTTTCCTTGATCGCCAGCACGTCGTCCGAAAAAAGCAGCGCATCCTGCGCCGACGCCAGCTTATCCAGTTTTTGCTGTTCGGTCGCCGCCAGCGCTTTGGTTTGTTCCAGATTTTTTTCCTGGCCGGCAATCCGGCCTTGCAAGTCCAGCGCATTTTGCAGCGAGGCTTGCTGTTGTTTCAGGCTGCTTTGTTGTTCCCGCAGCTCGGCCCTCTGGTCAATAAAGTCGATCAAGTCATGTTCGCCGGCTTCCAGTGTTTCCGGTTCCATGATCGGTATGATCGATAAATCCTGTTTTAAATTATCCAGGCGTTGTTGCGCATCGGCGGCCTTGGCAATGACTTCATTTTTATAGTCGGAATAAATGTCGGTGCTGATGATTTTTTCCAGAATATCGATGCGCTCGGTGTCCAGCGCATTGAGAAACGCGGCAAAATCGCCCTGAGCCAACATGATCGAGCGGGTGAAGTTGCGGAAGTTCATCCCGGTAATTTCGGTAATCCGTGCGCATACCTGCTGGACTGTGGCGGCCAACACTTCGTTGTCGCTTAAACGGGTTAATTTCATGTCAGGCGGCGCCAGCTCGCCGTCAGGATTTGCATCGGCCCGTTGCACATGCCAGCTGGACCGGTATTTCACCTTGTCCAAAGTAAATTCAACTTCGGCGTAGCACTCAGCCGTGTGTTGGGTCATCACATGTTTGGCCGGTCGGTCAAAGCGGAAAGTTTCGCCATACAAGCCCAGCGTGATGGCGTCCAAAATACTGGACTTTCCCGATCCGTTAGGGCCGGTAATCGCAAAAACCCCGGTATCCGAAAAAGGCGACTGTTCAAAATCGATCCGGCTCTCGCCTTCCAATGAGTTGATATTTTTAAAATGAATATTAAGTATTTTCATTGGCTGACGGCTTTGCTTTGCAGCGGCTTGGCGATTAAATAATTCATTATAACGCTGTCGGGCGATTTTTTCTCAACCTATGCGCCGTGGTGTAATAAATGGAAAATATAATCGCCGGTACAGGCATAAGCTGCATTTTTTGCGGAAAGGGAGAAAAACGAAGCGCTGAGTTATCGGGATGATGCCATAGGACAAACAGAGCGGCCTGCTCCCATGATTATTCTGGGTAAAATAAAACATCTGCTAAAATGAAACGAGGAGGAGGAAACTTAAATGCTGAAAAATATTTTGCGCTGGCTGCTGACCTTGATTTACAAGGTCGAAATAAGAGGATTGGACAATTACCACAAGGCCGGGAAACGAGTCCTGATTATATCCAATCACACGTCCTTTCTTGATCCCTTACTATTGGGTGTGTTTTTACCCGATGACATCACATTTGCGATCAACACCCATATTTCCCAAAGCTGGTGGTTAAAGCCTTTTTTGGGCTTGTCACGCGTATTTCCGATGGATCCGACCCATCCCATATCATTGAAGGATTTGATTCATCATTTGCAGACTGACACCCGCACCGTTATTTTCCCAGAGGGCCGCATTACGGTAACCGGATCGTTGATGAAGATTTACGACGGTACCGGCATGGTCGCCGATAAATCTGGAGCGGCCATATTGCCTGTACGCATCGAGGGCGCCGAATATACGCATTTTTCCAAGTTGCGCAATATCGTCCGCATGCGTTTATTCCCCAAAATCACGATCCAGATTTTGCCCCATACCTTCGTTTCGCCTCCCCCGGAGTTAAGAGGCAAAAGCCGCCGTAAATACAGCGGACATATTTTGACCGACATCATGACCGAAATGATGTTTGCGACCAGCCATTACCGGCAAACCATTTTCGCCAGCCTGCTTGAAGCGCGCAAAATACACGGCGGCAAACATACGGTCGCCAACGATCTGGAGCGTATGCCGCTAAGCTATGACAATTTGATTACCCGCAGCATTGCGATAGGCAACGCCTTAAAGCAGGTGACCGCCGAAGGGGAAAAAGTCGGGGTGTTTTTGCCCAACTCGACCAAAACCCTGTCAGTCATTCTGGGCCTGCAACTTTACGGCCGGGTGCCTGCGATGTTGAACTATTCAACCGGTTCGGCCGGCATGGTTTCCGCTTGCAACACTGCGCAAGTCAAAGCCGTTTTGACGTCCCGGCGCTTTATAGAAATGGGTAAGTTAACCGAGGAAGCCGAACACTTAGGCGAACAGGTCAAGCTGGTTTACCTGGAAGACTTGGCCGCGCGCCTGTCTGTATGGGACAAATTCCAGGCGCTGGCGCAATGCAAAACCGCCAATCTCTGGTACAAGCACACCCAATACAATCCTGACAGTCCAGCCGTGGTTTTATTTACCTCCGGTTCTGAAGGCGCGCCGAAAGGCGTGGTGCTGTCCCACTCAAACATCCTGTCCAACCTTAAACAGCTGGAAGCCCGTATCAATTTTAATGCGCAAGACGTGGTGCTGAACTTTCTGCCGATATTTCATTCTTTCGGCTTTACCGTCGGCACCATGCTGCCGGTACTGCACGGTATGACCACTTTCTTTTATCCGACGCCGCTGCATTACGCGGTCATTCCTGAGATTGCATACGAAACCAACGCCACGATCATGTTCGGCACCAACACCTTTTTGGCCGGCTATGCCAAAAAAGCCCACGCCTACGATTTTTTCAATATGCGTTATGTGGTTGCCGGCGCTGAAAAGTTGCAGGAAACGACCCGGCAGCTGTGGGCCGATAAATTCGGCATACGCATCCTGGAAGGTTACGGCGCGACTGAAACGACGCCGATTGCCTCCGTCAATACGCCGATGGATTATAAAGCCGGTACCGTGGGCCGGTTGATGCCGTCCATGGGCTACAAGCTGGAACCTGTCGATGGCATTGAGGATGCGGGCAGGCTTCATCTCAGCGGACCCAATATCATGCTGGGTTATCTGTTGCCTGATAATCCGGGGAAATTGGTCCCAGCCAAGTCGATTTATGGCGAAGGCTGGTATGACACCGGCGACATTGTGCATGTCGATAATGAAGGCTTTGTCAGTATACGCGGCCGAAGCAAGCGTTTTGCCAAAGTCAGCGGGGAAATGGTTTCATTAACCGCGGTAGAACAACTGGCGTCTAATGCCTGGCCGGATGGGCATCACGCGGCCATCAGCCTGCCGGATGCAAAAAAAGGCGAACAAATTATTTTGTTGACCACCCAGAAACAGGCGACTGTTAACGATTTGGCGGCGGCATCCAAAGGCGTGGCTTCTATCGGCCTGCCCAAGAAGATTTTGATCGTCGATTCGATTCCGGTGATGGCGACAGGTAAAACCAATTACCTGGCGGCTACGGAGCTGGCGGCCGGTAAAGTCTCTTAAGTATTTTATACAAGGAGCTTGTGAGTGATTCATCCAGAGAAAAAAATTGCAGTTCTCATTGATGCAGAGAACACTCAGCAAAGCGCTCTGGTAGCAATTATCACTGAGCTATCAAAATACGGTTACCTTATTGTTAAAAGAGCTTATGGTGATTGGAGTAGCTCAATGCTAAAAAGTTGGAAAACGCCGATGAACGAGTTGGCAATTCAACCCATCCAGCAATTCGCTTACACCTCAGGAAAGAATTCTTCTGACGCAGCAATGATTATTGATGCTATGGACTTGCTGTATTCAGAAAGATTCAACGCGTTTGCATTAATTTCTAGTGACAGTGACTTTACAAAGCTCGCTACACGACTGAAAGAATCGCATATTTATGTATATGGCGTTGGAGAACGAAAAACTCCAATTGCCTTTCGGAATGCTTGTGACGATTTTATTTATATAGATGTCTTGAAGACATTAGATATGGATACTGAGAAAACTGATTCTCTAAAAACAGAAGAACTGAAACAAACAACAGAAAAACAAAATCAGCTCTCTCGGCAACAGCTTTGTCAAAATACTACACTGATGAATATGTTGCGTAATGCCGCTAATGAATGTAGTAATGAAGAAGGGTGGGCCGAACTGGGGGTTTGCGGCTCATTAATCAAAAGACAGCACCCTGATTTTGATTCCAGAAATTTTGGTTATGCCAAATTATCAACCCTTATAGAAACAACAACTTTGTTCGAAATGAAGAAAATTGCTATGAAAGGAACCAATGCTTTCAAACTTTTCTACAGAGATAAAAAAAAGAAATAAAAATTGAACGTTAAATTTCTGTCCACCTTAATGTCATTACCATGAACAAACAAATCTATCCCTTACTGATCGCCCAGTTTTTATCCGCATTTGCCGACAACGCCATATTGTTCACGGTGATTGCGATGGTGATGCAGTCAACGCAGCTGCCCGGCTGGTATGTTCCGGCCTTGCAAAGCGTGTTTCTGGTCGCCTTTGTAGTACTTGCGCCGTGGGTGGGCGGCTTCGCCGACAACCATCCCAAATCCAGGGTGCTGATTATCGCCAATCTGATTAAAGCGGCGGGAGCCGGATTATTGCTGTGCAACGTGGAACCGCTGATTGCTTATTGCATAGTCGGTGTCGGCGCGGCCGTTTACAGTCCGGCTAAATACGGCATCCTGCCTGAGTTGGCCGGGCATGAATTTCTGGTTAAAGCGAACAGCTGGATCGAGGGCTCCACTATTTTGGCCATTTTAATGGGCATGATAGTAGGTGCTAAGGTGGCGGATTATTCGATAGTCTGGGCGTTGACAGGAACTATTGTTATGTTTACGGCTTCGGCTTTGATCACCTTGTCCTTGCCTGTCCGAATACTTAAGCATGAGACTATCCCAGGTTCCAGAATCATGGCTTTCTGGAAGGAAATAGGAGCGTTTTTTATTACACCGCGTTCGCGTTTCGCTATTTTGGGCGGCTCCTTGTTCTGGGCCGCTGCGGCAACCTTAAGAGTGATTATTGTGGTTTGGGCGCCGCTGGTTTTATTGTCCAAAAATGCGACCGAAATTGCGGAACTGACCTTGTTTCTCGCTGTCGGAATTATCGCCGGATCGGCCTTGGTGCCCCGGATGATTCCGTTGGAGCATTTGCGCCGCGCGAGAATCCCGGCGTATTTAATGGCGGCGTTCATCATTGTGCTGAGCCTGATGGACAGTATCTGGCCGGCTCGTTTTACCCTGTTTTTCATCGGCATGATGGGCGGCATGTTTATCGTCCCCGTCAACGCCGCGTTGCAGGAAATAGGTCAGCAAAGCATCGGTAGCGGCAGTGCGGTGGCTCTGCAAGGTTTTTTTCAAAATCTTGCCATGCTGTTGGCGGTCGGCGGCTATACTTTTGCCGCGGCGCATCATATAGCTCCTGTCGCTGCAATGTTTGTGCTGGGGGCGTTGGTCTTTGGCGCCACTTTTCTGGTATCGTTGCATCTGCCTGATAATCAACAAAAATAAGAAACGGTTAACAATAATATGTACGCTTTGGATTACAATAATAGAGGGCCGATTAAATGAATCTGTTTGAACTAGGAAAAATCACCATGACTCCGTCGGCCATTTCGATTATTGCCGGTTTTAAGGTGCCTATTGGCGACTTATTGGACAGACATCAAAGAGGCGATTACGGGGAAGTATCGGAGACGGATTGGCGTGAAAATACGCTTGCATTACTGCCTGAATCGGTGGAAAGGGTCATGTCGGTTTATTACGTAGGTACTGAAAAACTGTGGATCATCACGGATCCGGACAGGCAGTTGACAACGTTATTGACAGAGGAAGATTTCTAACGATTCGTTTTTGCTTCGTTACGGCACACCTCGATCCACCCAGACGCTCCACGCAGTGCGCGGGAACGGGAAAAACGGAGTACAAGACTGAATGTTTTCATGGATTAACGATTTACTGGCCGGCACCGGTAGTTTTATGCCTCACGGCGCCTGCTATCTATGGCTGCCGTCAATTTTGTGGTTGCATATTGTCAGCGACAGCATTATTGCGCTTGCCTACTATTCCATTCCGTTTGCATTATTCTATTTCGTCAAAAAACGCACCGACTTGGCTTACCGCTGGGTGTTTGTGCTGTTTGCGATTTTTATTTGCTTGTGCGGCACCACGCACTTAATCAGCATCTGGACAATTTGGCATCCCGATTATTGGCTGGACGGCCTGATAAAATTCGCCACGGCGCTGGTTTCGCTGGTCACGGCGGTGCTGATTTGGCCGTTAATCCCAAAACTGTTATTGCTGCCTAGCCCCAAAGAGCTGCAAACAAGCGAAACCTATCTGCGCGCTATCTTCGACGCCACCCCTGATGCGATGCTGATCAGCAATGAACAAGGCATTATCACCATGGCCAACCAGCAGGCCGAGCGCTTGCTGGGCTACCCGATTAACCAGTTGCTCGGCTTATCGATTGAAGTGTTGGTGCCGGAACGCTACCGCGAGAATCATCCGGCATTGCGGGCGCAGTTCGCCGCCTCGGCAGTCACCCGGCCGATGGGCGTGGGGCGTGCGGTCAAGGCGCTGCTAAAAGACCGCAGTGAATTGGATGTGGAAATCAGTCTAAGCCCGATTCATACACAACAAGGCTTGTTTTTCGCCAGCGCCTTGCGGGACATCACCGAACGGAAACAAGCCGAGGCTACGCTGCGGGCAAGCGAGGAACGTTTTCGCCGGATGGCCGACAGCTCCCCGATTATGATCTGGATTACCGATGCCTTGGGAGAGCCCACTTTTGTCAACCAATCCTGGCTTGATTTCACCGGCCTGGATTCGGCGCAGACTATGACTTATGAGGGTTGGGCGAGCACCATTCATCCCGATGACAGAGCAACCGTTTTCGTGGCGTATTACCGAGATACCCAACTCCGCGAAACCATTACCACCGAATACCGCCTACGCAATGCGGCCGGCGATTGGCGCTGGATTTTGGATAAGGGTACGCCGCTTTATGATGAAAACGGCGTATTTACCGGCTATATCGGTTCGGCAATCGATATTACCGAACACAAACAGGTGCAGCAAATATTGCAGGACAAAGAGCGGATGTTGTCCGAATCGCAACGTATCGCCCATATCGGCAGTTGGTCGGTGGAGCTGGCGACCGGCCGCATTAGCTGGTCGGAAGAAATGTATCGGATTTACGGCGTTAAGCCGGAGACATTCCCGCTTTCCCAGGAAGCGATTTTCGACTTGATCCATCCCGGCGACCGCACCGCGATGAAAAGATGGCTCGGTGAATGCCGGTCCGGGAAGAAATCCCGGGAGCTGGATTTCCGCATCATGCTGCCGGATGGGGCCGTTCGGTTGGTCCGCGGCAGCGGCGGATTGCAATACGATGAAATGCAACAGCCGCTACGCATGGTGGGCAGTGCGCAAGACATCACCGAACGCAACCGGATAGAGCTTGACCAGCGTATCGCCGCCACGGCCTTTCAATCCCAGGAAGCAATGGTCATCACCGATACGGCCAGCGTCATTCTACGAATCAACAAAGCCTTCACCGAATCTACCGGCTACACGGAAGAGGAGGCCGTGGGCCGGAAAATAAGCCTGCTCAAATCGGGGCGGCATGATATGGCTTTTTATGCGGCGATGTGGAAAAATCTTTTAAGCGTCGGCTCTTGGCAAGGAGAAATTTGGGATCGGCGCAAGAATGGCGAGATTTATCCCAAATGGTTGTCCATTACTGCGGTAAAAGGCAACGACGGCGAGATTACGCATTATGTCGGCACCCATACCGACATTACCGAGCGTAAGGCGGCCGAAGAGCAAATCAAATTGCTGGCTTTCTATGATCCGCTGACCCACCTGCCCAATCGCCGGTTGCTGCAAGAGCGCTTGAAACACGGCATTAATATGGAGCGGCGCGAAGGCAAGCAGTTGGCGCTGTTGATGTTGGATCTGGATCGCTTCAAAGCGATTAACGACAGCCTGGGGCATTTGGCGGGCGACGAATTGTTGCAACAGGTTGCGACAAGAATTACGGCCCGGTTGCGTGATGTCGATATGGTGGCCCGTTTAGGCGGCGATGAGTTTATCGTGTTGCTGGAAGACATTGCGCAGCCGGAAGACGCGGCACGGGTGGCTAAGGAAATCGTCGCCGATTTAACCAAGCCTTTTAGTCTGCTTCATGGCAATAACGTGCAGATTGGCGCCAGTATCGGCATCAGTTTATACCCGCAACACGGCGACAGTCCCGATATTCTGATGGATCATGCCGATGCCGCATTGTATCAGGCTAAAGATGCGGGGCGAGGCTGTTTTGCCTATTTTTCCGAAGATCTGACGATTGCCGCCCGGGAGCGCATTGCGCTGGAAACACGGCTGCGCCGCGCCATTGAACAGCAGGACTTGTGCATTTTCTTTCAGCCCCAAGTCGATATTGCCGGCGGACGTATTGTCGGCGCAGAGGTTTTGGTACGCTGGCAAGATCCGGTTGACGGCTTGATTCCGCCGCTCCGTTTTATCCCCATTGCAGAAGAAACCGGATTGATTCTCGAGATTGGCGAATGGGTGTTGCGGGAAACCTGCCGCCAAGGCCGGCAGTGGCTGGATGCAGGCTTGCCGCCGTTAACCTTGGCGGTTAATGTTTCCCCGTACCAATTCCGCCGTGGCGATATTTGTGCTTTGGTGACTACAGTGTTGGCGGAAACCGGTTTCCCGCCCACGCTGCTGGAGTTGGAAATAACCGAAAGCGGGTTGATGGAGAATCAGGAGAACGCAACGGCCATTCTTAATAGCCTTCGCGAACAAGGCGTCCGTTTTGCGATTGACGATTTCGGCACCGGTTATTCATCGCTGGCTTATCTTAAACATTTTCCGCTGGACGTATTGAAAATCGACAAGAGTTTTATCGACGATATTCCGTTCCATCAAGATGACATGGAAATCGCCGCGACAATTGTCGCGATGGGGCACATTCTGGGTTTCAAGGTCCTGGCGGAAGGGGTGGAAACAGCGGCTCAACTGGCCTTTTTACAGGACAAAGGCTGCGATATGTATCAGGGTTATATCAAAAGCAAACCGCTGGTTGCGAGTGAGTTTGCCGAGTTGTTGCGGCATCAACAGCATGCGTCGGGCGACACCGAAACCCGAAACCGTTAATGACTTCACCTTAAATGCAATGCCGATGAATATCCCGAACACAGGGATAGTATTCCCTCATTATTAATTGAAAACCACATCATTTACCGTTCGGGTCTAAGTGCTTGAACTACGCTCAACGAGTCTCGTCGAAAGCGGGTTCACTCGGCATAGGGGCGACAAGTTCAGCAAGAATGGAAAATGGGCTGGGATTATCGCGGCTTAAAAATGCTGTAATATATGCGAAGGTAGCTGAAACGCTACACAAATAAGCATCACTCAGCGCTGTTTTTCTCCGCTGAGCGGGTAAAAACAAGGGAAAAATAATAATAATGATAAATTTCCATCACTTTGCAGCGCTGTTAAAGCAATTGGTTGTCGCTGCATTCTACGCCATGATCGGTTTGGTTGTTCTCGCCTATTGTTCAGATAACGGCGTTACCAGCGTCCTTTGGTTGCCCGCAGGACTGGCGCTGTCGGTTTTGTTGATGGGCGGGAGCCGGTACGTTTACGGCGTATTCCTTGGCGCATTGTTGGTCAACGTGGTGGTTCTCGACTCTTTTCTGGCGTCCGCAGCCGTCGCTATGGGCAATGCGCTGGAGGCGCTTTTGGCCGCCTGGCTGCTAAGGCGGAACGATATTTTTAACCAAACCGTTCTATCCACCCGCAACTACCTGCAATTACTGATAGCCGGCGGTATCGCCAGCGTTATAGCCGCACTGATAGGGGCCGGGGCGTTGTTTTTTACCGGATTCCCGGCTGAAGAATCCTTTTACCCGAGTCTGGTTTATAGATGGATGGGGGATGTCTTGGGCATAGCCTTGGTCACGCCGTTTATCCTGGTTTGGCGGCGGGCGCCGGATTACGGCTTGGGGCTGAACCGGCTGACCGAGTTCATGTTGTTATTCGGTCTGGCTTTTCTGGTCGGTCAGGCGATTTTCATGGGGTGGTTGCACGACTCGGTAGGCCATATCGCCAAGGGCTACTGGATGTTTCTGATTGTGAGTTGGGCCGTGTTGCGTTTGGAGGCTCACGGCGTGGTGGTCATACTGGTCATGTCGGCGGTCATGGGGTTGCTTGGCGTGCAGCAGGGAACCGGTTTTTTCGCAGGCAACATAGCGGACGTGCCTGCTTCGACAAGATTCAGCGCAAGCCTGGCCAATTACTGGTTTTTTATGGTGATACTGTCTGGAACAGGCATGACGCTGGCCACCTATTTCGTCGGACGCAGGAGAGCCGAACAGACACTGATGGCAAGTGAAGGTTATCAACGCGCCATTTTCAACGCCACACCGGACGCGATGCTGATCAGCGACAGGCGGGGCATTATTTCCCAGGTTAATCAGCAAGCCGAATTGTTGTTGGGTTACAAGCTTGGAGAACTGATCGGCCAGTCGATTGAAATTTTGGTGCCGGAAGGCTTTCGCTCAAAGCATCCTGAGCTGCACGCCAAATTTGTTGACTCACCGGTCACCAGGCCATTGAAGAGCGGACGAACATTACAGGCGCGCCGAAAAGACGGTAGCAGCTTTGACGTGGATATCAGCGTAAGCCCGATTAAAACGGAACGAGGCTTGTTTTTCGCCAGTGCATTACGGGATATTACGCTGCATAAACAAGCGGAGGCGGATCTGCGCGTGGCGGCCATCGCGTTCGAGTCCAAGGAGCCTATGGTGATCACCGATGCCGAGAATATTATTTTGCAGGTTAACCGGGCCTTTACCGAGTCCACCGGTTATACAAAGGAAGAGGCCGTCGGTCAGAGAATAAATTTGCTCAAATCAGGCCGTCATGATGCGGCTTTTTATGCGGAAATGTGGGAAGGCATCAAGCGCGACGGTACCTGGCAGGGAGAAATTTGGGACCGGCGCAAGAATGGAGAAATTTACCCCAAGTGGCTGATTATCTCGGTAGTGAAAGGGGATGACGGTGAGGTTACCCATTATGTCGGCACCCATATCGACATCACCGAGCGGAAGGTGGCTGAAGAGCAGATCAAACAGCTGGCTTTCTACGACCCGCTGACCGGGCTGCCGAATCGCCGGCTGCTGCAAGAGCGGTTGAAACACGGCATTGATGTCGAGCGGCGCGAGGGCAAACAACTTGCGTTGCTGATGCTCGATTTGGACCGGTTCAAGGCGGTTAACGACAGTCTGGGGCATCAGGCGGGCGACGAGTTGCTGCAACAAGTTGCGAAAAAAATCACAGGCCGGCTGCGCGATGTCGATATGGTGGCCCGTTTGGGCGGCGATGAGTTTATCGTATTGCTGGAAGACATCGCCCACCCTGAAGACGCCGCGCGCGTGGCGGAAGACATTATTGCCGACTTAAGCAAGCCTTTTTGTGTGGCTCATGGCGAGGACATATTGATTGGCGTCAGCATAGGCATCAGCTTGTATCCGCAACACGGCGATAATCCCGAGATACTGATGGATCACGCGGATGCCGCACTCTATCAAGCTAAAGACGCCGGGCGCGGCTGTTTTGCTTATTTTTCGGAAGATTTGACTCTCGCGGCGCGTGAACGCATTGCGCTGGAATCGCGTCTGCGCCGGGCGATCGAACAGCAGGAGCTGCGTGTTTTTTACCAGCCTCAGGTCGATATTGCCAGCGGCCGCATCGTCGGCGCCGAAGCATTGGTGCGCTGGGAGGACCCGGTTGAAGGGCTGATTCCGCCGATCCGGTTCATCCCCGTTGCCGAAGAAACCGGCCTGATTCTCGCGGTTGGCGAATGGGTGCTGCGGGAAACCTGCCGTCAAGGCCGGCAATGGCTGGATGAAGGCTTGCCGCCGATAACCCTGGCGGTCAATGTGTCGCCGCACCAGTTTCGCCGTAGCGACATTTGCGGCCTGGTTGCTACAGTGGTGGCTGAAACCGGTTTTCCGGCCAAACAGCTGGAAATGGAAATAACCGAAAGCGGACTGATGGCGAATCAGGACAACGCGGCGGATATTCTTAACTGCTTACGCGGACAGGGCATCCGGTTGGCGATTGATGATTTTGGCACCGGCTATTCGTCTCTGGCTTATCTTAAGCATTTTCCGCTGGATTTGCTAAAAATCGATAAGAGCTTTATTGACGATATTCCCGATCTGCAAGACGACATGGAGATTGCCGCCACGATTATTGCGATGGGGCATATCTTGGGCTTTAAAGTCTTGGCCGAAGGCGTGGAAACACCGGAACAGCTCGCATTTTTGCAGGAAAAAGGCTGCGATATGTATCAGGGCTATTTCAAAAGCCGTCCGGTACCGGCAGCAGAATTTGCCGGGTTATTGCGCGGTCAATCTGGCTACGAGGGCTAGAGCGGCGGCGAAACCCATTCGTGTTTTAAGTCGATAGATAAGGCTCAGCCTTGCGCTGATTTTTTCGTCCATCCGCCAATAAAACTTTCCACCAGCAACACAACGTCGTTTTCTATGTCGTTAATAGCACTCGCATCCTGTTCACCGGTCAAGGACAAGGTGCAAATGCCGTGAACGCCGCTCCACAGCGCCCGCGCCGCCTGTCTGCTTTGTTGTTCTGAACAGCCTGGCGCAAGTTGCGCGAATTGCGTTTCCACACGGCTGAAAAGCCGATCGATTTTTTGCCTGTACCAGTCGGGGAACTCGGTATCCTGTACAAAAATCATGCTCCAACGGTTAAAGTTTCTCCCGGCAAACCTTAAATAAGCCTTGGCCAGCTCTGCTATAGAGTGTTCGGGAGCGCAGCCGGGTACTTGTTGTAACTCTGCATTAAGGTCATCCACCGTATTCGCTTTAATGTGGATGACCAAATCGGCCATGTTGGCAAACACCATATAGATGCTGCCGACGGTATAACCGATGTCCATCGCAATCCTGCGCACTTTTAACGCCGAGTAACCTTCATTGATAATGATGGTTTCCGCCGCATCCAGAACCATTTCCCGGATTTCTTCCAGACTGTGTTTGTTTCGTCTTGCCATGTCGTGCGCCTTTAGAGGAGGTTCAGGTTATTTTCATGAGTCTGTTGTTTTCTGCAAAGTACTTGATTAAAAAATCGACAAACGTCGCCAGTTTGGCGGGCAGAAAGCGTCTTTGCAGGTAGGTGGCGTAAATTTTAAGCGACGGGATGCGAAAGTTCGGCAAAATTTCTACCAATTTCCCCTGTTCCAAATAATTGATCACCGATAATTCAGGCGCCTGGGTGATGCCCATGCCCAACGCGGCCGCCTGGCACAGAGCCCGGCCGTTGTTTGAGGCAAAGTGCCAGTTCGCCTTGATTTTAATCTCCTCGCCGCCGACATTGAATACCCAATAATCTCTATGCGGGGTATCCATATAGTGCAGGCAGCGATGTGAGCTTAACTCCTCAATGGTTTGCGGCTCGCCGTATTCGGCGATATAGCCGGGCGATGCATAGGTGCACAACCGGGTTTGGGCGATTTTTCTGGCAACCACGCCCAAATCCAGCGTATCCGTGACCAGGATAGACAAATCGAAACTGCCTTCGCTTAAATTAACCTGGCTGTTGTGCAAGGTCATCAAAATTTTGACATCGGGATATCCGCGTTGATAGGCATCAATCGCGGGCACCATATAGAGTCCGCCAAAATCGATCGGTGCGCTGATCTTTAACGTGCCTTTTACCTGTAGACCCAGCTGCGAGGTGTATTCCTCAAGTTCCGAGAAATCATCCAGCAGCTGCTTGCTGCGGTGATAGTAGATTCTTCCTGCCTCCGTCATACTCAGCTGCCGGGTTGTTCGGTTTAACAAGGCAACCCCCAGAGACTCCTCCAGCTGAGCCATGTATTTGCTGATCATCATAGCCGAAAGGTTCATTTCACGGGCAACCGCCGCAAAAGTACCCAGCTCAACAATCCGGCAAAATACCTGCGTGTTGTTTAATTTAGCCATGGCCGTCCCTTTATAAACTTTAAGTTTATATTGTATAACCTATATCGCTATTTGAAACCTTGATTTATTGGAGTAGACTTCCGCTCGGAGATAGTTCTTACTGCCGCTTGGTCTTTATCATTCCCCTTAGTGATCAGGAACAAGTGGCTTTTTTATGGTCCAAAATTATAATAAGAGGTGTTTATGAGCAAAATTCTTAATGAAGTTTTAGCGGCAAATAGAGATTATGTGAATGATTTTGGCGACAAAGGCGCATTGCCTATGCCTCCAGGACGGCATTTTGCTATCCTGACCTGTATGGATGCCCGTCTAGACCCCGCCAAATATGCCGGTTTATCCGAAGGCGATGCCCACGTCATCCGTAATGCAGGCGGTCGCGCCAGTGACGATGCTATCCGTTCTTTGGTCATTTCCTATAAATTATTGGGAACCCGCGAATGGTTTGTCGTTCACCATACTGACTGCGGCATGGAAACATTTACCGACGACATCATGCGCGGCCTGTTGGGCAGCAGCTTAAAGACCGCCTCTATTGATGCCGGCGGCTGGCATGATTGCTGCGAAGGCCCAGGTTCAGCCGAAGGCAAATATGTCGACTGGTTGACCATTAAAAACCAAGAAGAAAGTGTTTTGGAAGATGTAACCCGCATTAAGAATCACCCGCTGGTTCCGTCCGACATTCCTGTTTACGGTTATATCTACGACGTTAAATCAGGCCGGTTGATTGAAGTGCCTGCCGCAACAGAAGCCGGCAGAGTTAGCTAAGAATTGTTCAAACCATGCTCACATCCAGGATGTGAGCATGGTCCAGTCCCCCGCAGTAACCCATACGCAGGAACTATGTTTGCGTAGATCTCATAAAAGTCTAAAATTCAATTTCTAATATTCACCACGAAGAGCACGAAGAAAAAACGTAAAGCTTCGTGCTCTTCGTGGTGAATAAAAAAATTTAATCGATTTCTTACCTTATTAATGAACACCGAACTACTCGCCGTCGTTGATCAAAACGACTGCATCATCGACGCCTGTCCACGCCACATCGTCCATGCGACAGGCCTTAGGCACCGCGCCGTACATATCCTGGTTTTTAATGATCTGGGGCAGTTATTCCTGCAAAAACGCTCGATGAAAAAAGACCTCAATGGCGGCCTTTGGGACACCTCGGCGGCAGGCCATGTTGATGCGGGCGAGGACTATGACATCAGCGCCGTCAGGGAGATTGAAGAGGAGCTGGGTATTTACGCTCACACTCTGGAACCGCTATTCAAATTACCGGCCACGGAGGCTATCGGCATGGAATTTATCCAGGTTTACCGCTGCATGCATAACGGCCCGTTTGTGTTGGCGTCCGACGAAATTGACGAAGGCGACTGGTTTAGTATCGCTGAAATATCCGAGCGTATCGCGGCGGACGATCAACGGCTGACTGAAGCCTTTAAAACCATTTGGCGGCAATTCGAGGCATTGGCAATATGATTCTCCGACACCAATTGAGCGACTATTACCAGGCTTTGCTACGTCCTGAAACCTACGCCGACTATTGCCCTAACGGCCTGCAAATAGAAGGGGCTGAAGCCATCGAGCGTATCGCTTTTGCGGTGTCGGCAACCCGCGATTCGATTAATCAGGCGGCCGAAAACAAGGCCGATGCATTGGTCGTTCATCACGGCCTGTTCTGGACATTTCACGGCGCAAAAACGTTGACCGGCGCATTCGCTCGGCGAGTTTTTCCGCTGGTAAAAAACGGCATCAACCTGTTCGGCTATCATCTGCCGCTGGACGGTCACCCGGACATAGGCAATGCGGCGACCTTGGGCCAGCTGATCGATTGCAACCAGCAACAGCCGTTCGGCGATTACAAAGGCTCCGCGACCGGCATTAAGGGCATGCTCGAACAGCCGCTGACCGCCGTCGAGCTGCAACAAAAACTCGAAGCCGTATTGAAGCACGCCGTCATTTTGGCGACGTCCGATAACAATGCGCTGATCAGGTCGGTCGGCATCATTACCGGTGGCGCCAACAGCGAATGGCGCCTGGCCGAAAAAGAGCGGCTGGATGCCTACATTACCGGCGAGATCAGCGAGCACGACTGGCACGAAAGTCAGGAGGCGGGCATACACATGTTTGCGGGCGGACATAACGCCACGGAACAGTTCGGCATCCAGGCCTTAATGGAAAGAACCCGGCAGCAATTTGCAGTGGATTGCTTTTTTATCGATAGCGAAAATCCTGCGTAGGGCGTGCCGTGCGCCGCCTTCTTTGCTGCGTAGCAAGTGGCTTGAATTATTTAAGTGGATTAATTCACCACGAAGACACGAAGGACACGAAGAAAAGCTAAGGTAAAAACTTCGAGTCCTTCGTGTTTTCGTGGTTTTTTATATTAAACTAAAGCACTGTCCACTTTGCGAAGCCGAGACGATGACCGATAAGCCAGCAACGATTCCCCGCGCAACATCCGAAAACATCATTGCTGTTTTGAGCCTGCTCGGCATTGGCGCCTATCTGGTCCTGCATTATGCGTTGGATACAGGGCATGAAGTCTATACGCTATCTCTGAATGCGGGTTTAAGCTCGGCGTTTTCCGAAATTTACCAAGGGCAATTCGCTTTCCCGATTGAGCTGGTGCAACTGCCCCTGCTTGCCGTTTTGGCGCTGGGCGGTATTCCGTTGGTTTATCAACTCGGCGCGAAATTGGGGCAGGGCGATTGGGGCGCGGATCTGCTGGCAGGCATGTCGATAGTGACGGCGGTTTTATTGGGCGAATACTTGGCCGGCAGCCTGGTGGTACTGATGCTGTCCGGCGGCGTGGTGCTGGAATCCTATGCGGTGCGCAAAGCCTCTTCGGTGCTTGAGGCATTGGCCAAGCGGATGCCGTCCGTCGCGCATAGAAAGTCCGGCGATCAACTGGCCGACATTACCACCGGGCAGGTTCATATCGGCGACACCCTGTTGATACTGCCGCATGAAATCTGTCCCGTTGACGGCACGGTACTGGAAGGCTCCAGCACGATGGACGAGTCCTACCTGACCGGCGAACCGTATATGATGTCGAAAGTCAGCGGTTCACAAGTGCTTTCCGGCGCGATCAACGGCGATTCGGCGCTGACCATACGCGCGGACAAGCTGGCTGTCGATTCCCGCTATGCGAAGATCATGGAGGTAATGAAGTCTTCCGAGCAGTATCGGCCCAACATCAGGCGGCTGGGCGATCAACTTGGCGCACTGTACACGCCGCTGGCGGTCATCATTGCATTGAGTGCCTGGGCGGTCAGCGGCGATGTGATCCGTTTCCTGGCCGTGCTGGTTATCGCCACGCCGTGCCCGTTGCTGATCGGCATTCCGGTCACCGTTATCAGTTCGATTTCGCTGGCCGCGCGGCGGGAAATCATCATCAAGAATCCGGCCATACTGGAAACCATCGGTACTTGCCGCACGGCGATTTTCGATAAAACCGGCACCCTGACTTATGGCCGTCCGACGCTGACGGCGTTGATTCCTAGCCAGGGTTATAACGAGCAGGAAGCGTTAATCTTAATTGCCAGTTTGGAGCGATATTCCAAACATCCGCTGTCTCGCGCTATCGTTGCGGCGGCGGAAAAGTCGGCGTTATCGTTATTAAGCGTGACCAATATCACCGAGTTGTCGGGTGAGGGGCTTAAAGGCAATGTGGCCGGAAAACAGGTTCAGATCACCAGCCGTAAAAATTTTGTCGAGCAGCACCCGGATGTTGCCAAAGAGTTGCCGCCCGTCACCGGCGGTCTGGAATGCGTGGTGCTGATTGACGATGCTTACGCGGCGACCCTGCAATTTCGCGACGAGGTGCGTACCGACAGTTCGTCATTTATCAACCACCTGCGCCCCAGCCATATGTTTGATAAGGTGATGCTGGTGTCCGGCGACAGGGAGTCGGAAGTGCGCTTCCTGGCCGAGCAAGTCGGCATTGAGCACGTTTATTTCAGCCAAAGCCCGGAGCAGAAACTGGAGTTGGTGCGCAATGAGACTAAAGTTGCAAAAACCGTGTTCCTGGGTGACGGCATCAATGACGCTCCGGCGCTGACTGCCGCGACCATCGGCATAGCTTTCGGCCAGAACAGCGACATTACCGGCGAATCGGCGGATGCGGTGATCATGGACAGTTCGTTGTTAAAAGTCGATGAGTTGTTTCATATCGGCGAGCGGATGCGTAAAATTGCGCTGCAAAGCGCGGTGGGCGGCATGGCGCTGAGTTTGATAGGCATGGTGTTTGCCGGATTGGGTTACTTGACGCCGGTAGCAGGAGCCATAATCCAGGAAATCATCGATGTGCTTGCGGTATTGAATGCGTTGCGGGCGGCCGTTCCGCCGAAAACGCTTTCGGATTTTTAGCCACTCAGCTGTTAGAAACATATCACCACGAAGACACGAAGAACACGAAGTTTTTTTCTTCGTGTTTTCGTAGTGAATAAAAAGCTTTTAATTTTGGCTCCAGTTTAGGTTTATCCGTCCCCCATAGCTTTGATGGCTAGATAGTTACAAAAAAGGAAACCCAATGTCACCTCACCACGAAATACACAGAAGTCATCGTATCGGCTGGCTGCGCGCGGCGGTATTGGGTGCGAACGACGGCATCGTGTCCACGGCCAGTTTAATAGTCGGCATCGCGGCCTCCGATGCGACGCATGACGAGATAGTCCTGGCCGGTGTTGCGGGCCTGGTTGCCGGGGCGATGTCGATGGCGGCCGGTGAATATGTGTCGGTCAGCTCGCAAGCCGATACCGAACAGGCCGACTTAAAGCGTGAGCGTAAAGAACTGGATGAAGATGGGGACCATGAACACAAAGAACTGGCGGCCATCTATGTGGCGCGCGGGCTCGATCCGGTACTGGCCGGGCAGGTTGCAGAGCAACTGATGAAGCATGATGCGTTAGCCGCGCATGCCCGCGACGAACTGGGTATATCTGAAACGGGCGCCGCAAGACCCATCCAGGCGGCGCTGACTTCGGCCGCCACGTTTGCCGTTGGCGCGGTGTTGCCTTTATTGATCGTCCTATTTGCCCCCGAGACCGATTTAATCGTGCCGGTGTCAGCGGCATCGTTGCTGTTTTTAACGGTGCTGGGCATGTTGGCGGCCTATAGCGGCGGGGCAGGCATCATGAAAGGCGCTTTTCGTGTCGTCTTTTGGGGCGCATTGGCTATGGGGCTGACCGCAGCCGTCGGTTCCGTCTTCGGAACGGCCGTGTGACGTCGTGAACTGGCAGGTTTATATTATCCTTTGTTCCGATGACTCGCTTTATACCGGCATCACCATCGATGTTGTGAGGCGCTTTAATCAGCATGCAGACAGGCAAGGCGCCAAATATTTTCGCGGCAGACAGCCCAAACAGCTGGTCTATGTCGAGAACGGCCATGACCGCAGTTCCGCCAGTAAACGGGAAATCGTCATAAAAAAACTGCCCAGGCTTGAGAAGTTGCAGTTGCTGGCTTCGGATAGTAACAAGGTGGGTTCAATCCGTTATGAACTTAATGAAGACCACTCACCACGAAGACACGAAGTTCACGAAGAAAAGACCGAGTAAAAACTTCGTGCTCTTTGTATCTTCGTGGTGAATTAATCAAAAACAAAACATGTATTCCAAACAAATATTCGATCAAGATTGCAGGCAGTGTAAACGGCTGGATGATTTCCTGTGTGACGTTAAGCAAAAGCACCCCGGCTACCATGCGCGTCCGGTTGCGCCGTTTGGCGACAGCGGCGCCCAATTGCTGATAGTCGGCTTGGCTCCCGGCATGCATGGAGCCAATGCCACAGGAAGGCCGTTTACCGGCGATTATGCGGGGCTGCTGCTGTACGAGGCGCTTTACGAGTTCGGCTACAGCAACCAAATAAAATCCGAGTCATTGACAGACGGCTTGGTGCTTAAAAACTGCCGTATCACTAATGCCGTTAAATGCCTGCCGCCGCAAAACAAACCGACCAATGCCGAAATCAACCAGTGTAATAATTTTTTATCTGCCGAGATAAAAACCTTGCCGGAGCAGGCGGTCATACTGGCCTTAGGTTCGATTGCCCACCAAGCGGTATTAAAAGCCTACGGGCTGAAACTGAGCAGCGCCAAGTTTGCCCATAATGCGCAGCATGCCTTGCCTGATGGCCGCACGCTGATCGATTCCTATCACAGCAGCCGGTACAACGTGCAGACCAAGAGACTGACTAAAGACATGTTTGCCGATGTTTTTCGTACCATTGAGATGCGGCGTTTGAAAATCGCGTAGCTTGTCTGTAGCGTAGCCGGAATACGGGATGATCGGAGCCATGAAGCCCAAGGTTTTGCAAAGTTCCATCCGGGTGTTTGCTGTGCAATGAGGATGAATGTTTATGATGGATCAATAACTAAATTAACCTAGAGGGTACCTATGCCAATTAAATGGGATTCCAGATTCAGTGTGGACAATTCGACTATTGATATGGAACACAAATTATTATTAACGTTGCTTAATGTGCTGGAAGTAGTGCTGCGTAATCCGCATGAAAAAGATTCTGTAAGGTTTTTTATCGATCAGTTATATGAATCTGCCAGGGAACATTTTATTCATGAAGAAAAGCTGCAAATTAAGTATATGTTCCCTTATTATGAGGAAAATAAAACAGGGCATGAGGCACTTATAGTTGAACTGGATGCCATTAGAGAGGAAATCTATAAATTTATCAACAAGACAGGCGCTTCGCAGAATGAAGCTGACAGCATGAGTGAAAAGATTAACCATGTCTTAAGAGATTGGCTTATTGATCACATTCTAAAATCAGATATGAAAATGAAGGGGTTTATGAATGATGCGAGATAAGTCTAACCTCTTCAGCTTACGGAGTATGCTCGAGTGATACCGGTTCTTTTGCGTCTATTTTTTAAGATGATGGGGGTGTCACGGATTTCGCAAAGCTCCAGCCGGGCTATTCTCGTATGGGGCTAAACTCTATTCCAATCTTTACTGCGAATTCGTCCTGTTTGGTAGTAAGTAGAAACCAATTCAACAAAATCTTTAAAGTCTTCGTTTTCTACTACGATCCTATTGACTGATTGCCAATCAATCTCAGGTCTGGCAATCGCGGGCAACAAAATTTCGCTTTCGGATGGATTTTCCGAATTCAGTAAAATAACACCGATGCCGTGCAATGCGGACAACATGCGCAATTCCTGCTCAACGACGTTGTCAGCTAAGAGCGTAGCTACTAAATAACCTTCATTTGCCCAGCTGGAATTACTCACTGCCTGGAAAAAACTTTTTCTAACATTTGAGCTATTGAGTTCTTTTTTTACTTCAAATGACCATAGTCTTACACTTTGCCCGCCGCCTTGTGATACGCAAGTCCTAACTAAATCATTCCAACCCTTGTCAACAGGCTGCATGGCCACTATGTCAGGGTGTAACCATTGATTACCGCCATTGCCGCGTTGATTCTTAGAGCGTTTCTCATCAATGCGCTGGCAAAATAAATTAAGGTCGGATTTCAGATATTCAACTAACAACGGATAAAGTTGTTGTTCGCTTAAAGCGGAATTGCTTAATGCGCTGCTTGGTTGAATAAATTCCTGTTCTTCTTCGGTTATTTCTTCATCTTCTGACGTATTATCCGCTCTTTTTTGCGATTGCGTTGCGTCAGGGTCATACCAGTAAACGCGGGGGCGTGGTTTGTCTTGCCAAAATATATGTGGATTAGCTTTTAATATTTGATCTTTTTGTGCACCTATTTCAGCAATTATTTGTGAAATAAATGACTTATTGTCGGAAAAACGTGGATTTTCGCGTTTCTCACAATAGTCTTCAGGGTGTTGTGTAACAATGGCATCTGCAATTTCTCTAGCACTAAAGCGAGTAAGCGGATTAGTTTTTAAGAAGTTTGCAACTTTTTGAGATTGAGAAGCTTTAGGCGGCATAGTTACGATAATAAATTATTTTGATTACAGTAATAAACAGCAACAATTGAAAAGTGCTATCCCGAATGCTCTCCCGGAAATACCCAGGTTTCTTTTTATTCGATTCTATATGGTGCAGTTCTTTGTTTCAATTGGTCGGGACGATAGGATTTGAACCTACGACCCCTTGTCCCCCAGACAAGTGCGCTACCAAGCTGCGCTACGCCCCGACAGTGAAATAAAGAATTTAAAGCTGAAAGGATTGTGAACACAATCCCCAATAATTCAATGCCGCAGATTGTACTACATTTGCGGCATTGAATGGGAAAAATCTACTTGAGCAGCTCCAGAATTTCTTCCAATTCGCTAACCATTTGATGAATCAACTGCTTGGTGCGGGTTGAATCTTCTTTGGCGTCGTCGCTGCCTAAATGAGCTCTGGCGCCGCCGATGGTGTAGCCTTGTTCATATAACAATGATCTTATTTGCCGTATCATCAGCACGTCATGGCGCTGGTAATAACGACGATTGCCGCGTCTTTTTACCGGGCTAAGCTCGGTAAATTCTTGCTCCCAGTAGCGAAGCACATGAGGCTTTACGCCACATAACTCACTGACTTCACCGATGGTGAAATAGCGTTTTGCCGGTATGACCGGCAGCTCATTATTATTACTCGGCTCCAGCATACGCTTCCACTCTGGCTTTTAGTTTTTGACCTGATCTGAATGTGACTACCCGGCGGGCGGTTATGGGGATTTCTTCGCCTGTTTTTGGATTTCTGCCGGGACGGCTGCTTTTATCGCGCAGTTCGAATTTTCCAAAACCGGAAATTTTTACTTGCTCGCCGTGTTCCAGAGAGCCTTTGATTTCCTCAAAAAACATTTCGACCATATCTTTAGCTTCGCGCTTGTTCAAGCCAAGCTCGTCAAACAGCCTTTCGGCAAAATCAGCTTTAGTTAATGCCATTATCAATCCCTCAGCTTTGCACTTATTTTTGTGGTCAATGTTTCTAACAGTCTGCTAAATATAGCATCTATTTCAGAATCTGTTAGGGTTTGTGAAAAATCTTGTATGATTAAACTCAAAGCGACGCTTTTACTGCCTTCTTCGACGCCTTTTCCACGATAAATATCAAAGACAACTACGTCTTGCAAGGTCTGTTCAGCGCAGCCTTTAATGCAGTCTATTATTTCGCTGACGGCAATTTCTTCCTTAACAATCAAGGCTATGTCGCGAAGTACAGAAGGATATTTTGACAGCGGCTTGAACTTCGGGATTTGTTTGTTCAGCAGCAGATTCTGATCCAGTTCAAACAGGAAAACCTGGGTATCAAATCCCAGTTGTTTTTCCAGGGTTGGATGCAGCATGCCCAGCCAGCCGATTTTGTCACCTTGTGGGGATAATATTTCAGCCGTTTGTCCTGGATGCAATGCGGGGTGTTTGGCCGGGACAAATTGTACATCTGCGCCGGTCAATGAAAACAGGGCCTGAACATCGGCTTTAACGTCGAAAAAATCGACTTTTCGGGTTGCGACCCCCCATTGTTCTGTATAAGCGCTGCCCAAGGTCAAGCCGGACAGCATTTTTTGCTGTTGTGTGGCGCCGTCCTTATTAACAAAGCGCAGGCCGGTTTCAAAAAAACGCACCCGGTTTTGCTGGCGATTGGTGTTGTGCAGGGTGGCCTTTAACAAACCGCACCAAAGAGTAGTGCGCATGACCGACAAGTCAGAGGAAATCGGGTTTTTTAACCGGACCACGTCATCGTCAGGGGCGATGGCTTGTTGTATTTCTTCATCGACAAAGCTGTAGGTAATCGCTTCCTGATAGCCACGGTCAACCAGCAAATCTTTAGCGCGATCCAGGTCCATCAAGCCTTCTGTGGCTTTGCCAAGTTCGGAGCGCATCAGCAGGCTGCTGTTCGGCAGGTTGTTATAGCCGACAATGCGGGCAATTTCCTCGATCAAATCGGCTTCAATAGCGATGTCGAAACGGCATCCCGGTGGCGTCACAGACCAGCTATCCGGTTGCGTTTGTACGGACATTCCCAGGCGTTGAAAAATATCGACGATTTGCTCGTCGGCCAGGGCAATACCCAATGTTTTTTCCAGACGCTGCTTTCTGAGCAATACGGCGGATCGTTGCGGCAGGGTTGATGCTGTTGTCACGTCGGTAATTGCGCCGACGCTGCCTCCGGCAATGGCGGTAATCAGTTGGGTCGCACGTTCTATGGCGCGTTCCTGCAAAGTTGGGTCAACGCCGCGTTCGAAACGGTGCGATGAATCGGTATGCAGTCCGTAATTACGTGCTTTACCGGCGATGCTTTGTGGGGTGAAAAAAGCGCATTCCAGAAACACATCCTGGGTTTCGTCGCTAACTGCGGATTCACTGCCGCCCATTACGCCGGCCAAGGCCAAGGCTTGTTTATCGTCGGCGATAACCAGGGTTTCGTTGTCCAGCTTAATGGTCTGGCCGTTTAACAGGGCGACATTTTCATCGGTTTGGGCATAGCGCACATTTATGCTGCCGGATAATTTGGCGGCATCGAAGGCGTGCAGGGGTTGGCCTAATTCGATCAGAACGTAATTGGTGACATCGACCACTGCGCTCAAGCTTCTTACTCCAGATCGGCGCAGGCGTTCCTGCATCCATAACGGGGTTTCGGCTTTAGGGTTTACGCCTTTAATCAATCGGCCCAAATAGCGTGGACAAGCGTCTGTCGCCATTACGGAGAGAGTTAATGTTTCTGTATGACCGACTGCGGCTGTTTCAACCTGAGTGGCCGTCCAATTCATCTTATTCAGTACCGCAACTTCGCGGGCTATGCCTTCAACACTCAAGCAATCAGCCCGGTTGGGGGTCAAGTCGACTTCGATGATATTGTCGTTCAGCGACAGGTAATCGCGTATATCAACGCCTACCGGGGCGTCGGCGGCCAGCTCCATTAAGCCGTGGGCATCGGCGGCTAGACCTAACTCTTTTTCAGAGCACAACATGCCGTAGGATTCTACGCCGCGGAGTTTGGATTTTTTGATTTTAAAATCGCCCGGCAATGCCGCGCCGATCAATGCCGCAGGGATTCTCAAGCCGACCCTGACGTTGCTCGCGCCGCAGACGATTTGCAAAGGCTCCGCTTCGCCTACCGCGACTTGGCAAACCCGTAAGCGGTCGGCATCGGGATGCGCTTCCATGGCGACGACTTCGCCGACCACCACGCCGCTGAATACGGCCGCCGCAGGCGTTACCGAATCGACTTCAAGACCTGCCATGGTCAATTGCTCGACCAATTGCTCTGTGCTTATTGCCGGATTGACATATTCTCTTAACCAGGCTTCACTAATTTGCATGACTCAAGTTTTCCTGTGTAACGACGACTTATTTAAATTGTTCCAGAAACTTAAGATCGTTCTCAAAAAACAATCTCAAATCGTTAATGCCGTAACGCATCATTGCCAAACGCTCCACGCCCATGCCGAACGCAAAGCCGCTATAGATTTCGCTGTCGATATTCACTGATTTGAATACTTCGGGATGGATCATGCCGCACCCGCCTACTTCTATCCAGCCGGTTTGTTTACATACACGACAACCTTGACCGTCGCACATCACACATGAAACATCGAATTCGGCGGAAGGTTCGGTAAACGGAAAATAAGATGGACGAAAACGGGCTTGAACATCTTTTTCAAAGAAAGCGCGCAAAAATTCGTGAATCACGCCTTTTAAATCGCCAAAACTGACATCGGTGTCGACCAGAAAGCCTTCGACCTGATGGAACATCGGCGTGTGGGTAATGTCCGAATCGCAGCGATATACGCGGCCCGGCGCAATCACTTTCAACGGCGGCTGTTCCGATTCCATAACCCGGATTTGTACCGGCGAGGTATGGGTTCTTAATACGGTGTGGGCATCGAAATAGAATGTGTCATGCATCGCTCTGGCCGGGTGATGGGCTGGAATATTCAATGCCTCGAAATTATGATAATCGTCTTCGATTTCAGGTCCTTCAACGACTTGAAAGCCGACGCCGGCAAAAATCTTGGAGATTCTGCGCAATGTAGTAGTCACCGGATGCAAGCCTGCAACAGTTTGACCTCGGCCCGGCAGGGTAACGTCTATGCTTTCGCTGGCTAGCCTGGCTTCTAATGCGGCATTTTGCAGCAGATCTTTTTTGGCTTCAAGCAGCTGTTGAAATTGATCTTTGGCCTGGTTGATGACTTGCCCGGCGGCGCGTCTTTGCTCAGGATCGAGTGCGCCGAGTTCTTTCATCTGGAGGGTAAATAAACCCTTTTTGCCGAGATACTGGACACGAACCAGGTCGAGTTGGTTAAGGTCTTGTGCGTCGCGAAGCTGCTGTAATGCCTGCGCGAGAATTTCTTCTAGGGTAGCGGACACGGTTTAGCTCGCTGTGTTTGGGTGGGGAGGATTTCTATTTATTTAGGAAAGGACTAAACGTCTAATCCCCCAGCCCAGAAAGGGGAGGGGGATTAGTCTGATTTCAGCTAACTAAAATCAGGGGTATTCCTTAAGGTTTGCTCTGATGTTCCTTCGCAATTTTCGCAATTTCAGCAAATGCGTTAATGTCGCGAACTGCAATATCGGCCAGAACCTTGCGGTCTATCTTCACATTGGCTTTAGTCAAGCCATTGATGAAGCGGCTGTAGGACATTCCGCTTAGACGGGCCGCCGCATTGATACGGACGATCCATAAAGCGCGGAATTGGCGTTTTTTCTGTTTACGGTCGCGGTATGCATACTGGCCTGCTTTGATGACCGCTTGCTTGGCAACGCGATAAACCCGGCTTCGTGCGCCGTAGTAACCTTTCGCTTGCTTTAATACTTTTTTATGTCTTGCTCTGGCTGTTACGCCGCGTTTAACTCTAGGCATTATCTACTCCTTGATTAACTGTACGGCATCATGCGTGCGGCCATGCGCACATCTGACGGGTGAATAGTTGCCGGCGAGCGTAACTGTCTTTTTCTTTTGGTCGATTTTTTAGTCAGAATATGACGTCTGTGGGACTGTCCACATTTAAAACCGCCGTTGCCTGTGCGTCTGAAACGCTTGGCAGCTCCACGGTTAGTTTTGATCTTTGGCATTTGTTTGCTCCAATTAATTAAAATAAATCCCTGAGTTGTAACCCAGCAAGGCAAAATGCATGGCCCTGAAGAATTACCGGCATTAGTATATGATGCCTAGCAGCTCATCCTGTGCTGCTCTGTAGAGACTTTGCAAGGCAAAGCCTCTACGAGTTTCGTTGTAATCGTTTGCGCAGTTATTTTTTCTTTTTCGGGGCCATAACCATAACCATTTGGCGGCCTTCCATTTTAGGAAACTGCTCGACGATCGCGAGTTCTTCTAAATCCTTTTCTATCCGCTTCAACAGATCAACGCCGATTTCCCGGTGAGCCATTTCGCGTCCGCGGTAACGCAAGGTAATTTTGGTCTTATCGCCTTCGTTAAGGAACTTGGTTAAACTTTTCAATTTAACTTGGTAGTCGCCTTCATCGGTTCCGGGTCTGAATTTGATTTCCTTGACCTGAACCTGCTTTTGTTTCTTTTTGGCAATGGCCAGCTTTTTGTTTAACTCAAACTGGTATTTGCCGTAGTTCATCACTTTGCAAACCGGAGGATCCGCATTCGGCGATATTTCCACTAAATCCAGGTCTGCGGCATACGCAATCTGTTTGGCTTCATCTAACGAGATAATACCTAACGCTTCACCATCAGGACCTGTTACCCGCACTCGTCTGGCGGTGATCTGGTCATTCAGGCGCGTTTCATCTTTTTTAGCAGCGATATCCTAATCCTCCAAAAATATTCATTGTCGGCCTGCAATCTCTTGTTTCAACCGTTCGGTAAATTCATGGACTGACAGGCTACCTAAGTCATCACCTTTTTGCGTGCGTACTGTAATGCTTTGTTGTTCTAATTCTTTGTCACCGATGATGACAAGATACGGTACGCGCTGCATAGAGTGCTCGCGGATTTTAAACCCGATCTTCTCATTTCTCAAGTCAATTTTTGCCCGAATGCCTTGTTTTTCAAGGTCTAGCATGACTTTCGACGCATATTCGGCATGTTTGTCGGTAATATTAAGTACCACTACCTGTACTGGAGACAGCCATAACGGGAAGGTTCCGGCATGTTGCTCGATCAAGATGCCGATAAAGCGTTCCAGCGAGCCGAGTATCGCCCTGTGCAACATAACCGGCACTTGCCTTGATCCGTCTTCGGCGATATAGGTGGCATCGAGTCGGCCCGGCATCGAAAAATCCACTTGGATCGTGCCGCATTGCCAGACTCGTCCGATACAGTCTTTTAATGAGAATTCGATTTTAGGGCCGTAGAAAGCGCCTTCGCCCGGCTGCAAATCCCATTTCAAGCCTTTGGTGTTAAGCGCCAGCTCCAGGGCGTTTTCCGCCTTGTCCCAGACCGAATCGTCACCGACCCTGTTTTCGGGGCGGGTAGATAATTTAATGATAACTTCTTCAAAACCGAAATCTTTGTAAACATCGAACAGCATGTCGATAAAGGTCGAGACCTCGCTCTGAATCTGGCCTTCGGTGCAGAAGATATGCGCGTCGTCCTGGACAAAGTTCCTGACCCGCATCAAACCGTGCAGGGTGCCGGAAGGTTCGTTACGGTGACAGGAGCCGAATTCCGCCAAGCGGATAGGTAAATCGCGGTAGCTTTTCAGGCCCTGATTATAGATCTGTACGTGGCAAGGGCAGTTCATCGGTTTGATCGCGTAATCACGATTTTCGGAATGCGTGGTGAAAATCATGTCGCCGAATTTTTCCCAGTGCCCGGATTTTTCCCAGAGGGAGCGATCCACGACCTGCGGCGTCCTGACTTCGCCGTATCCGTTTACCCGCAGTTTTTCACGGATGTATTGCTCAACCTGCTGATAGATGATCCAGCCTTTTTCATGCCAGAACACCATGCCGGGAGCTTCTTCCTGAGAATGGAATAAATCCAGAGTTTTCGCCAGTTTGCGGTGATCGCGTTTTTCCGCTTCTTCCAGGCGATGCAGGTAGGCCAGCAAGTCTTTTTTGTCGCCCCATGCCGTGCCGTAAATGCGTTGCAGCATTTCGTTGTCGGAGTTGCCTCGCCAATAGGCGCCGGCAATTTTCATTAGCTTAAAGACTTTCAGCTTACCGGTGCTGGGTACGTGAGGGCCGCGGCATAGGTCGGTAAAGCCGCCTTGCTGATATAAAGACAAGTCTTCGTTGGCAGGGATGGATTCGATGATCTCGGCTTTATACGCCTCGCCCAGGTCCTTGAAAAATTTGACTGCCTCATCCCGCGACAGCACTGAGCGATGGATTGGATAATCCTCGCTAGCCAGCTGTTCCATTTTTTTTTCAATGGCGCTCAGGTCTTCCGGCGTAAAAGGTCTTTCATAGGAAAAATCGTAGAAAAAGCCGTTTTCGATAACCGGTCCGATGGTCACTTGTGCGGAAGGAAATAACTGTTTGACGGCCTGAGCCAAAAGATGTGCAGTTGAATGACGAATGACATCGATGCCGTCTTCGTCCTTTGCAGTAATCAGTTGCAGCGTTGCATCCTGATCGATCAAGGTGCTGGCGTCTACCAGATCACCGTTAACCTTGCCCGCCAAAGTCGCTTTGGCTAAGCCCGAGCCGATAGACAGCGCAACGTCCATCACTGTTACAGCGTGGTCGTATTCTCGCTTGGAGCCATCGGGAAGGGTAATTACCGGCATATTGTATTTGTGTTTTAGTGTCTACAATAAAAAAAGCACTGCGGTGCAGTGCTTTAATGTTTGGTAGGCACGAGTGGACTCGAACCACCGACCCCCACCATGTCAAGGTGGTGCTCTAACCAACTGAGCTACGCGCCTGAAGTTAATGCAACTTCGAGCTGGCTATTATACCTATAAATATCTGTTATGCAACTGTTAAGCCAATATTTGCTCTTGTAGAGCATTGATATTGTCTTTAATAGCTACTGTTTTTCCAGCAAATAATCCAGCCAAAGATTAGACAATTTTTCCTGCACGGTATTTTGCCGCAACCTGGCATTTAAATGCGGGAAATCGACCTTGTCCAAATCCTGGTCCTGGTTGTAGCAGGAGTATACGAACACTTCCTTGCCGGTCTCGGCATCGACATGTTTGCACAAGCACTGGGCGCAAATGCCTTTCATCATGCATTGCATCGGCGAGTTGATCGAGCCGATCGCATGGTGCGCTTTGTTCAGATAAGGCTTCAATACATCGAAGCGCGCGCTTTTTACCGCCGCCATCATGCGATCCGAGCCGATCACGATCAGGTGGTCGCCATCGGCCAGCGAAATGGGCTGCTCGCCTAATTCGCCCTGGGCGTAAGCCAGCATGCATTCCAGGATATTGCCGACAAAGGTCTTGTCCTGCGGACGGGTCGGGGTAATCGCGGCGACGCCTTCGCCTTTGTCGACCGACCAGATGATCAGGTCGGCGGCGGCTTCGACATCCTCGACCTTGAAGCGGTCTTGCGCGTATTTGTAACCGGCGAAATAAATGACCTTATTGCCGGCCGCCCGTAACGCCTTGCCGATCGAGAACAATACCGCGTTGCCCAAACCGCCCCCGAGCAGCAATACGGTCTCGCCGGTCGGGATTTCGGTCGGTGTGCCGGTCACGCCCATCAGCACCAGCGGGTCGCCGACTTTCCAGGTGGCGCACAGCCGAGAAGATGAGCCCATTTCCAGCGCAATCAGCGAAACCGTGCCTTTTTCTTTGTCGACTTCCGCGCCGGTCAGCGCCAGACCTTCGGCGGCGAGCACCGTGCCTTCGACGACAGGCGCGAAAGCTTCGTAGTTTTGCACGCGGTAAAATTGTCCGGGTTGGAATTTTTCCGCAGCCATCGGCGCTTTGACCACGACTTCGACAATGGTCGGCGTCAGGCGGTTAATGGCGACGATAGTGGCTTTAAGCGATTCATCCATCCGGGCGAATAAGGCTTTCAACGCCGCATCGCGTTCCGGCTGTTGCACGGGATTTAATCCGGCGAATTCTTTTTCAAACAGCTTGACCACGTAAGGGTAGCCGTTCTTGGCGCTGGCCATGGCCTTGACCACGTTGCCCGCGTAAACCGGGTGGTTGTCGCCGTAGAAGCTGATAAATTTGCCGTCTTTTTGGTAAGACGTCAGCGGCGCGGGTTTGCCCAGCTTAGGCAATGCTTCATCGTGCATCGGAACCAATTCGACTGAGTCGTTGTTCCATTCAGGTTGATAACGTTGGAAGAACCATTTGTCCATCACAAAGGTGTCAGGATATTCGCTTTGATAAATGGTGTTCGGCGATGTGCCTGCGGCAACGTACAAGCTGCGCAACGGCACGGTGACATTCTGCCCGGAATTGTTCCAGCGGCCGTCTTCCAATACCAGTTTTTCAAACTCGACTGCGTTCAGGTGTCCGAATTCGTCGGCTTCTGCGCTGAGCGGGCTCATGCCTTCGGCCAAGGCGATGCCTTCTTCCAGGGCTTTGACGATTTCTTCGTGATTTTGCCGATACGCGGGCGCATCGCTTATGCCTTTGCGGTAGAACAGCGTGACGCCGCCCCAGGCTTCGACCAGTGGTTGGAAATTGGGCAGGTCACCGGCCGCTTCGGCGCGTTGGCGTTCGGCGACGATGGCTTTGCCGTGCGCCAGGAATTCGTCGAGGATGATGGTTTCTTCCCGGTCGTAGCGGCTGCGCACGGCTTGCTCGCCATACGCGTCGACCAACTTTTCATAACGGTGCAGGATTTTTTCGACCTGTACCGGATAATAGGCCAGCAATTCGGTTGCGGTGTCCATCGCGGTCAAGCCGCCGCCGATAACGCCGGCCGGCAAACGCACCTGCAGGTTTGCCAGTGAAGAACTCTTGGCTGCGCCGGTTAATTGCAGCGCCATCAGGAAATCCGAGGCTTTGCGTATGCCGCGCATCAGATTGTTTTTCAGGCCGATAACAGTCGGTTGGCCTGCGCCCGAAGCGATGCAGATATGGTCGAAGCCCATTTTCCACGCATCTTCAATAGTAATCGTGCCGCCGAAACGGACGCCGCCGTAAGAGCGGAACGCCGTGCGCCGTTGCAGGGTCAGGTAAATGACTTTCAGGAAGTTTTTGTCCCAGCGCACGGTAATGCCGTATTCGGCCACGCCGCCGAAACCGGCCAGGATGCGTTTGTCCAGATCTTCGTACAGGTCTTGGAAGTTCACGATCGGCGCGGGCAGGTTGTTGCTGTCGCCGGTCAATTCCACCGGCAGCGGCTCCAGTTTCAGGCCGTCGATACCGGCGACGCCGAAGCCTTCATTCAATAAATAATGGCTCATTGTGTAACCGGCGGGGCCGAGGCCGACCACCAGTGCGTTTTTGCCGTTGTAAGGCAGCATGTACGGACGCTTGACGTTCAGCGGGTTCCAGCGGGTCAGCAGGCTGTAAATTTCAAAGCCGTAGGGCATGAACAATACATCGGTCAGTACGCTGGTTTCGATTTGCGGAATATCGACCGGATCGGTTTTTTGGTAGATACAGCCTTTCATGCATTCGTTGCAGATACGGTGGCCGGTGCCAGGGCACATCGGATTGTCGATCGCAATAATCGCCAGCGCGCCGATATTGTCGCCTTGGCGTTTGACCAAGTGCATTTCGGAAATTTTTTCATCCAGCGGGCAGCCGATAGTGGTCACGCCCAGCGGATCGATCTTGAAGGTATTGGTTTTTTTATTGCGCATGCCTTTGGAGCAGGAATCGGTATCGCGCTCGTGGCAGTAAATGCAATGGTTGACTTCGGACAGTACCTGGCGCTGGTTATAACGCGGATCGGTCAGTTTAAAACCGT
>Ga0265297_10002457_pt1 | contig 37654 bp, 35 predicted proteins | sample Munlanlwell13791_FD_192502 | JGI IMG/M metagenome (GOLD analysis project Ga0265297, IMG submission 192502) | Leachate microbial communities from a municipal landfill in Southern Ontario, Canada - Leachate well 137-91 | ecosystem: Engineered > Solid waste > Landfill > Unclassified | place...
CTTGTTGCTCCTTCAGAGGAGCAGAATTATTGGAATATTATCGGAGATCCTACGGAAGGCGCGTTATTGACTTTAGCGCAAAAAGCAGGACTCGATATCGAGGGAGAACGCCAAGGTTTTCCTACGCATAGGCGTTTTCCTTTTGAGTCTATCCGTAAAAGAATGAGCAGTATTAATAGACATCCTGATGGTAGCTTGTGTATTTTTGTTAAAGGTGCCCCAAAAGAGATTCTTGAGCTTTCTGGCAAAATTATTCTAGGAGAGAGCGTTGTTGGCTTAACCCCTGAAAAGAAATCAGAAATAACTTCTCGCATTGACGATTTTGCCAAAGATGGGCTTAGGATTCTTGGTTTTGCTTATCGTAATATCGATGCTAATGAGTTATCATCTGCTACTGCGCAGACAGTAGAAAAAGACCTTATCTTTATTGGGATTACTGCGATGTACGACCCGCCCCGGCCGGAAGTAAAAGATGCGATTTCGGTTTGTAAAAAGGCGGGAATACGCGTAGTAATGATTACAGGCGATTATCAGATAACTGCCCTATCAATTGCAAGGCAAATAGGCATTGTTTCTTCTGCGGACCCCGAGGTTATCACTGGTTCGGATTTTTCCAATTTAACCGATGAGCAGTTAAAAAATAAGGTCAGCAGTAAAGAAGTAGTCTTTGCAAGGGTCAATCCAGAACATAAGCTTAGGGTAGTGAATATTTTTAAGGCGCTGGGTAATATTGTCGCGGTTACAGGAGATGGCGTTAATGACGCACCCGCACTGAAAAGGGCGGATATTGGTGTGGCAATGGGGCTACGCGGGACGGATGTAGCCAAGGAATCAGCGGAAATGGTCCTCATCGATGACAATTTTGCCAGTATCGTCGCTGCTATCGAAGAAGGCAGGGCGGTATTTGATAACATAAAGAAGTTTATTACTTATATTTTTGCGCATCTTGTCCCTGAGGCAATACCGTTTATTTTCTATGTCCTGTTCAAAATACCGGTTCCAATTACAACAATGCAGATTTTAGCCATTGACTTAGGAACTGAAACTTTACCAGCGCTTGCCTTAGGTGTTGAAAAGCCGGAGCCTGGCATAATGGATCTTCCACCCAGGCCCAAGGGAAAAGGAGTCATTGATAAAATAGTACTTTTCCGCGGTTATATAGTTCTCGGCCTGCTTAATGCAGCTGCGGTAATAAGCGCTTATTATTTTGTTCTTTACCAGGGTGGGTGGAAACCCGGAATGCAGCTTGAGCCGAATGATACGACATTTACGAATCCGCTGCATTTAAAAGCGACAACTATTATTTTTGTAGGTATCGTGGTAATGCAAATCGCCAACATTTTTGCCTGCCGCAGCGAGAAAAATTCTGCATTCAAGGCGGGTTTCTTTAGTAATAAGCTGATTTTATGGGGTATTCTTTTTGAGATTGGTTTGGCCTGTCTGTTAATTTATGTGCCATTCTTTCAGAAGATCTTTAGCACGATAGGGCTAGGTTGGAAAGATTGGGGTATGCTGTTTATCTTTATGGCCGTTATATTCTTGCTGGAAGAATTAAGGAAGCATATGTTTAAGGACGCAAGGTTCCTTAAGTAAAAAATGTATTTTTTGCCCCTGCCTTGACAAGGCCCGGAATAAATGTTATATTTACTTTGATGTGACAATCTGGTGTACCTACTGATAAAGGCAAACCAAGGGCAACCTTGGGACGCAAAGCGACAGTCCCGGCGATAAGCCGGGGGGCTGCGTTACCAAAGGGGAGTTAGTTTTAGTAGCCCTTGGAGCCTTTCAGGGGCTTTTTCATTTTAAAGGGGTCAGTCCCTAGAGGGAAAGAAGGAGGAGGATATGGGTAAAATAGTCTTAATTATCGCGGTAGTATTTTTTAGCCTGGCTTTTGCTGCATACGCGCAAATGCCGGAGGCCCCGGCAGCCTATGCAACACGCCCGATTAATTTAGGTACCGAGCCGCAAGCTGCATTCTTGGAGTCGGTTAACGCTGATAAGGCAATTTATGATAATTGCCCGATCAGCAAGGGCGGGGATGGAGCGCTTAACACAGTAGCAGCCTGGGTAGATGTCCCTAAGGAGATTAACAAGGAAACACAGCAAAATAATATCTTTTCAGGTTTAACTGTTGGTTTTGGCAAGGGGTTAGTTACAGGCATTACGCGGGGTATCGCAGGAGCAGTGGATATAGTTACTTGTGGCCTGCCTCCTTATAATGAACCTCTGATGAAGCCTGAATATAAGGTAGCGAATCCGGATAAGGATGGGTTGAAGGTTTCAATATTGCAGTGGTAAAAATTTGAGCTAGTGTTTTAAAGTTTACATAAAAAAAGGACGTTTCTGTTTTTTGAAACGCCCTTTTTTATTTTTGTTTAAAGTTACGCTCTGCTGACGTTTGTCGCCTGTTCGCCCTTTGGCCCCTGGGTGATTTCAAATTCGACTTCCTGGCCTTCTTCCAAGGTTTTATAACCGTCGCCTTTAACCGCGCTGTAATGCACGAACACGTCTTTACCATCTTCAGAAGTGATAAAGCCGTAACCCTTTTGATTGCTGAACCACTTTACTTTGCCTTTTGCCATTTGTTACTTTTTCACCCCCTTCACCATAAAAAAAACCGCAAAGCATAAAATTTATCTTCTTGCTTTACGGTTCGTTGAATACAGCTAAAATGTTTATTTCTCCTTGCATTGTTCTTAACGAAATTAAATATAACACCCTTTTTTTATTTTGTCAACTTATTTTTTGTGCTATAATTACTGCACATTGCGCCGACGTAGCTCAGTTGGTAGAGCAAGTGTTTCGTAAACACTAGGTCGGAGGTTCAAATCCTCTCGTCGGCTTGAAATTAACCCTGCCTCTGGCGTTTAGGGTTGATTTCATCCTGCGCTCTGCGCAGGAGATCAATCAAATATCCATACACTTATGTCCCAATCTAGAGGAGTTTTAAAAAACCGTAATTTCTTCCTGCTTTGGATCGGCCAGATAATCTCGCAATTAGGCGACAGGCTCGACCAGATGGCCTTGATCGCCCTTGTTTATTCGAGGGCGCCGGGTTCGACTATGGGCATTGCCAAAATCCTTTCTTTTACCATACTGCCGGTATTCTTGATCGGCCCGCTTGCCGGCGTATACGTGGATAGATGGGACAGGCGCCGCACAATGTATGTCTGTGACCTCTTAAGGTCTTTCCTTGTTTTGATGATACCTTTATTTTTATTTTATGCCAAGAGCATGGGATCGATATACCTGATCATATTTATCGTTTTTTCAGTGGGGAGATTTTTTGTTCCGGCGAAAATGTCTATAATCCCCGAATTGGTGGAAAAAAAAGATTTATTAATGGCCAACTCCTTAGTCAATACCACCGGTATGATTGCGGCAGTATTGGGGTTTGGCATCAGCGGCGTTGTGGTAGAGTGGCTTGGGGCAAGAAGCGGTTTTTATCTCGATGCTTTAAGTTTTTTAGCCTCGGGGACGCTTATTTTTCTTATTGCCAAGAAGCCAACTAGCCGCGTGGACTTAAAAGAAGTAAGCAAGGAAATAGTGGAGGTAATCAGCAAGTCAATTTTTCAGGAATTAAAAGACGGCATTCTGTATTTTATCCGCAAGAAAGATATCCGCTTTACTGCCGGAATAATTTTTATGCTCTGGTCGGCACTGGGGGCGGTATATGTAGTTTTAATTGTTTTCGTGCAGAAGACGTTACATTCTGCCACCAAGGATTTAGGGCTCCTGATCATGTTTTTAGGGCTGGGCTTATTTTTAGGCTCGCTCTTCTACGGCCGTTTTGGCCAAAAGCTTTCTCACTATAAGACAATATTTGTTTCTTTGATCTTTAGCGGCGCAGTGCTTGTTGTCTTTGCCCTTGGCATAGAACGCTATCCTAATTTTGTGACGGCGGCAATGCTCGCCTCTTTTTTGGGTTTTGTGATCTCGCCGATTATGATCGCCTCCAATACTATTATCCATAAGACAAGCGACAATGAGATGCTGGGCAAGATCTTTAGTTCCCTAGAGATAGTTATGCATTTGGGGTTTATAGTATTTATGTTTATCAGCAGTTTATTGGCAGAAAGATTCTCCCACGGGTTGATCCTTGTTGTGGTAGGTGTTTTGTTGGCTGTTTTAGGGTTGTTTAATCTCGCATATTACCGGAGGATACCATGGTTAGATTAAAAGATGCGGCGCGTTGTATTTTTATTTTAGTATTATCGGCAGGCGTAATTTTTTTAACTAATGCTTTGGCCCAGCCGGAAGATGAAAACAGCCTCAAAGCAATAATGCCTATGGCGGAGCGTTTTGAGCCGGTAAAATCAAAAGAAGGTATTATTTATTATAAGGCGTATGATAAAACAGGGGAATTTTTTGGCGCAGCCTTTAAAACTTCAGAAAAAGTTTATTCCCATAGGATCGAGACATTGGCGGGGATGCTAAGAGATGGTACAATTACTTCTATTAAGATATTAAGCCAGGATGGCGGGGCTCTCGGCCCGGATTTTACAGGCCAGTTTAAAGACAAAAAAGATTTAAGCAATATTCAGGCGGTTAGCGGAGCGACCATGTCTTCAAAGGCAGTCATAGATTCGGTGCAAAATAAGGCTAAAGAGATAATGGCCCTGTTAAACCAGAAATGAGGGGAAGATGTATAAGAAATTATTAGCGCTTTTAACAATTGCCCTGGGGCTGGGATTTTTTACAAGGTCCCTGGGCCTTACAATGCCTCAGGCCATCTCGATATCCATATTCTCGGCCTCGATCCTCGGTACATTATTCTTCTGGGATTTTCGCCTGAGCTTTGCCTTTATGGGCACAGCCTTGCTTTTTTGCACCAAGACTATCGATATTAGCCATTTTGTCGCCTTTTCTTCTTTGGAAGTAATTATTTTTTTGGTAGGCATGATGGTGCTTGTGGGCCTCTTGAAAGAAAGCGGATTTTTCCAGATGATCACGCATGCCCTCCTGGGCGTAAAAGGCCTTACCGCCCGTAAATTTGTGGTTATTCTCGCATCGGTTTCCGCTTTAATGTCTGCCTCCGTTGATGAGGTTACTTCTATCATATTTATGGTCGCCGCTATTCTTGAAATATGCGACCGCCTGGAAGTCAATCCTACGCCATACCTGATTATTTCAGTGCTGGCGACCAATATAGGAAGCGCTGCGACTGTATTGGGGAATCCTATCGGGATATTAATTGCGACAAAATCAGGATTAACCTTTGAAGATTTTATTATAAAGGCATTCCCGGTTGCGGTAATCTGCCTTATAGCGACTATAGGCATATGCCTTCTCTGGTATAGAAAAATATTTAAAGAAATGGATGATAAAATCAAACACTTGAAGGGAAAAGAAATTACGGCTATGCAGGAACCTTTACCGGTCAACAAAGATTTAAAAGTAAGCCTTGGGATATTCGTGGCTACGCTCATTCTTATCTCTCTGCATCACCGCTTAGAGCTTCTTTGGGGCCTGGAGGCAAATACCATATTATTCATTGCTCCGTTATTTGCCAGCAGTTTTGTTTTTATCTGGAAACGCGACAGGGCGCGTAAGTATATTGAAAGAGACGTAGAGTGGTGGACGCTGTTATTTTTTCTTCTTCTCTTCGGGCAGGCAGGGACCCTGCGCTATACCGGGGCAACCAATGTATTGGCAAAATATTTAGTGGAGATGACCGGCAGCAGCTTGAATGTATTGACTGGTTGTATTCTCTGGATCGCTTCGTTATTCTCCGCTGTTTTGGATAACGTCGTATTAGTCGCTACGATTATACCCGTTATACAGGATTTTAAAGTGCTGGGTATTAATCTGCAACCGTTATGGTGGGCACTTCTTTTCGGGGGATGCCTGGGCGGGAATATTACTCTTGTCGGTTCAACGGCAAATATCGTGGCGCTCGGAATCCTTGAGAAAGAAAAAAAGATACGCGTAACATTCATGCAATGGTTCGGTATCGGACTGGCTGTGGGCATAATAACTACACTTATTGCCTGGGCTGTGCTTATATTCGTGCCGTGGTATCGTTAGAATAGGGGGGATAAACCGTGAAAAATATCGCAGTTTTTGCCTCTGGCAGAGGAACAAATTTTGCCGCGATTGTCAAAGCAGTAAAAAACGGACGGATCAAAGCCAATTTATCTCTTTTAGTCTGCGATAACTCAAAGGCAGGAGTGCTCTCTAAGGCGAAAAAAGCGAAGATCAAAATAGCGCTTGTAAAGAATGAAAGCATGATCATCCGGTATTTAAAAGAAAATAAAATAGATTTGATAGTGCTGGCGGGATTTATGCGGCTGTTAAGCCCCGGCTTCGTGCGCCGATATTATGGCCGCATCATCAATATACATCCGAGCCTGCTTCCTTCTTTTAAAGGGGCTGAAGGGATAAAGGATGCCTTTAGCTACGGCGTAAAGTTTACCGGAGTGACAGTGCATTTTGTGGATGAATTAATGGATCACGGCCCGATCATCCTGCAGCAGGCAATTAAGATAGGAGAGGGCCAGACAATAGGGTCTCTTGAGAAGAAGATCCATAAAGTAGAGCATAAGCTCTATCCTGAAGCTATCAGGTTGTTTGTGGAAGGCAGGCTAAAGATCGCGGGAAGAAAAGTTAAGATCCGCTAATCGATACTCTTGGACCAGACTGCGGTATTATTTAAAATAACCTTGTTTTTGGTGAGCAGGTTATTCAATTCCAGGTAAGAAAAGTTTTTGAACCCGTAGGTTTTTAAAGTATAAACGATCAGCTTAAGTATTTCCTTATCTATATCCGCGTTTTTCTCTACTTCCGGTTTTTCAAATTTAAGCCTGATACGATGCTGGATCTGGAGGGTTACGAATTCCTCCATGGTTATGCCCCTGTATTTGAGATGCTGCCCATTTTTATCCCCCACTGTCTCGGGAGACATCCTTATTTCCTGGGTGCTGCGGTGTTGATATTCGCTCCCCGAAATAAAATCATAAGAAACTTTTTTTAGGTCGCGCTCGTAAACTATTTCCTCTATTTCTATGCCGTTCTTTATATCCGCGATTACTAAACAGATGAATTCCACGCCTTCTTTATTCGGATCTTTCATACTGAAGAGCACGCGCCGGATGGTTTTCCAGACATTACCGACTTTATCCGCGACGGCTTGATCGAATTTAAGTTCCTGGTATTTTTCCTGTTCCGGGACCGCTTTTACCGAATATTGGATTATGATCTGTCCGTCTTTGATTTCTTCTTCATTATGTTCGATCTTGAATTTCTCCGAATATTTTTCAGGCTTGTCCGGTTTCACGAATATATTTTCCAGGGGTAGATAGACCCAGAGGGTCGAGCCCGCGAGCCTTGCTTTTAACTCGATATTATATTCTTTTTTGCAGATATTTTGGGTAGCCTGTCCGATATCTTCTCTAGAGTAGGTGGGCGCGTCAGGAGGCGAGAAGCAACCTAAGATCAGGCTAAAAGAAAAAACGAGGCTAAGCAGGAGGCCGCGTTTTGCCGAATTCCTTAAAGATTGCTTCGATTTCATCATAATTAAGTTCTTCTTTTTTGACGAGTTCTCCGGCCAGGCGTTCCAATAGCGGTTCTTCTTTACGGAGTAATTCTGTGGCTTCCTTTAAGCAATTTTGCATTATGCTTTGGACATCATTATCTAAGCGCGCCTTCATTTCTTCGGAGATAAGCGGCACGCCGCCTACTCTTCTGTAAAAATCAAGGGCGTGAAAATCGCCGATGATACCGGATTTGCCCATGCCCAAGCGCCAGACCATATTGTGCGCCGTATAGAGCGCATTGGCGAAATCGCCTCCTACGCCGGAAGTAGTAAAGCCGAATTTTATTTTTTCCGCTGCGTAAGAACCCAGCGAGATCCTGATCTCATTTAAAAGTTCATTCTGGTCTTCGATAAATTTTTCTTCGCGTTCAGGGACCCAGGTAGCTCCTCCGGTGTGGCCGCGGGGAGTAATGGTTATTTTAAAGACATCTTTTGAAGGGGCCAGGAGATAAGTTATGATAGCATGCCCGGATTCATGAAAGGCAGCTTGTTTTTTTTCTTTATCCGGCATTTTTATCCTGCGCTTAATGCCTAAGGCGATCCTCTCCCGCGCGTCATCGATATCTTTCATCGTGATAAGAGGGTTCTTGTTACGCACGGCAATGAGTGCAGCTTCCCTGACGATATTGGCGATATCTGCCGGGCTATTGCCTACAGTAATGCGGCCAAGGCGGTCGATCTTAACGTTCTTTTCATCATACTTTACATTTTTTAGATAGTAAGCGAAGAGTTTCTGGCGGTCCTCGAGGTTGGGCTTATCTACGATGATTTTACGGTCGAATCTTCCCGGCCTTAAGAGCGCCGCGTCAAGAAAATATTCCGGCATATTTGTCGCGCCGATGATGACGATATTCATATCTTTTTCTTTCAGCCCGTCCATCTCTACAAGGAGCTGATTCAGGGTAGTGTTAGTCTCGGTCTGGCCGCCAAATCCGCGGTCCGTAGACCTTTGGGCGCCCACAGCGTCTATTTCGTCGATAAATATGAGGCATCCGCCGTTTAAATCCGCAAGTTGCCGCGCCTGTTTAAAGAGGTTACGTATGCGCCCTGCGCCTACACCGACAAACATTTCTACAAACTCCGAACCCGACATAGAAATAAAAGGCAGGCCTGCCTCGGTAGCAATTGCCTTTGCCAGGTAAGTTTTTCCGCAGCCCGGAGGCCCGAGCATAAGGATACCCCTTAAAATTTTTCCGCCGATATGTTGCAGTTGGGCGCGGTCTGTAATGAGCTTTACCACTTCCAGTGATTCTTGTTTGGCTTCGTCCATACCGATGACATCATTCCAGGTTATTCCGATGCTTTCCCCGGAAATGGATTTTTTGGAAGTCTGCGTAAAGGAAGTGGAGCCCCGTTTATAAAAGAGCCAATACATCATAAAAACATAAACAGTGCCTTGTATGATGCCCATCACTCCCCAGATGAACATCTGCAAGGGTGCCACTGCCAATTGGGACTGCCGGAGGTAAGATTCCGATTCCCCCCAGGCCTTCAGGCCGTTTATAACAATAATATTCAGGAGTATAAATATAATAGCCGCGACTAATGCGATAGTTATTCTTATCCAGTAAAGCCCGAAATAAAATTTAATCTTTTTCCAGTTCATAAGTACTCCTTTTTAGATAAAGTTAAGATAACATATAAGTGCATTTTAGTCAATTTGATTCTTGACTATGGATGGTTCCTGTGTATAATATAACTTTACGTTTTAAAAAGATCAAGTATAAAGGAGAAAGAGTCATGGCTAAAATCAAAAAAGTTTTAGGGCGTGAGATCTTGGATTCACGTGGTAATCCTACGGTAGAAGTGGATATAATTTTGGATAATGGGATTTTAGGAAGAGCGGCAGTTCCTTCCGGGGCTTCCACAGGTGAAAATGAGGCCTTGGAATTAAGGGACGGCGACAAAAAAAGGTATTTAGGCAAGGGAGTATTAAAAGCAGTCAGTAATGTTAATACTGCAATTGCTTCAAAAATAGAAGGTTTAGCCCCTGATTTTAAAAAGATAGACAAACTGCTCATTGATTTAGACGGCACGGAAAATAAAGCTAATCTTGGCGCAAATGCTATTCTGGGCGTCTCTCTGGCTGTGGCAAAAGCCGCTGCCTTAAGCGAAAGCGAGCCTTTGTATAAATTCCTGGGTGGCGAAGAAGCCAAGATTTTGCCTGTGCCGATGATGAATATTTTAAACGGCGGGATGCATGCGGATAATAACCTTGATATTCAGGAGTTTATGATCATGCCGCTGGGCGCGCCCAATTTCCGTGAAGCATTAAGATATGCGACCGAGGTCTTTCATAATTTGAAAGCCATCTTAAAATCAAAGAAATTATCTACTTCCGTCGGAGATGAAGGCGGTTTTGCCCCTAACCTTAATTCCAACGAAGAGGCTTTAAGCCTGATAGTGCAGGCGATCGAGAAGGCGGGATATAAGCCGGGCCGCGATGTTTATATAGCCATGGATCCCGCAGCCAGCTCTTTTTGTAAAGACGGCGTATACAAGTTTGATAATACTGATAAGAGTTCTGCGGATATGATACAGATCTATGGCAGCTGGCTGGGTAAATATCCTATCCTTTCCATTGAAGACGGCCTTGCCGAGCATGACTGGTCAGGCTGGCAGGATCTGACAAGGAAACTAGGCGATAAAATACAGTTGGTCGGGGATGATATTTTCGTGACTAACCCTAAGATTTTTAAAAAAGGCATTGCGGAAAAGATAGGGAATGCTATACTAATTAAGGTAAATCAGATAGGTTCGCTCTCTGAGACGCTTGAAGCGATAGAGATCGCTAAGCAAAATAAATACCGTTCGGTTATTTCGCATCGTTCAGGCGAAACCGAAGATACGACCATCGCGCATTTAGCCGTAGCTACCGGCGTCGGCGAGATCAAGACAGGCTCGTTATCGCGCACAGACAGGATCTGTAAATACAACGAACTCTTAAGGATCGAAGAAGAGCTGGGCGAAAAGGCGGTTTACGCCGGAACAATTTGGAAAAAATAAATGGTGCCTGTTGTAAAAAGGGCATTTTGGATTGCGGGTTTTGCGGTTTTTTTGCTAGGTATATTCCTGCCGGGGTATACCAAGCTTCAGGAATTAAGGGATAAGAACCGCGATTTGACAGTAAAGATCAAGCAACTGAAGATAGATAATTCTCTTCTGGAACAGGAACTCAAGCGCGTAGAAAATGATCCGGTTTATCAGGAGAAGATGGCCCGGGAAAAAATGGGCGTAGTGCGTAAGGGTGAAATTCCTGTAAGGATAGTGCCTGAAAAGAGAAGATAGATATAGCGGGGTGGAGCAGCCTGGTAGCTCGCAAGGCTCATAACCTTGAGGTCCTGAGTTCAAATCTCAGCCCCGCAACCAATTTCTAAACCCGCCAAAGTTTGGCGGGTTTTTTGTTGCCCTGAAAATTCTTGAAAAAGCCCCGGCATTATGGTAAGTTAAAAACCTATGAAAGATAGCCTCTGGAGATTTACGGATAATCTGGGTAGCTTTGAATCTAAGGCCGCCGCCGGCATTAAAAGCCTTTATTTTCCTTTGGCTAATGAGAGGCTGATGTCTTCAGTTTCTCCTGATTTGCACGGTGATATAAAGAGCGGGCAGAATTCTTTTCTCATGCCGCCTGTTTCCCGTATAGACCTGGTAACTTCAAGGGCCTCAAGGAATTTCTGGCTCTATATTAACGAAGATAAGATCTGGTCTGCAGCCGGCGTATCCAAGGATTTGAAACAAATTCAAAACGATAAATTTTCTTTAGAGGCGGGTTTACTTTGGCATAAGGTAACCAGAAGGAATCAGGAGATCGGTTTACAATCAGAGATCCTTTCTTTTATACCGGCAACGCCGGAGCCAATAGAGATAATGCAGGTTAAGATCACCAATATTTCTTCGAAAGCAATAGAATTTATTCCTACGGCAGCCATTCCGATATATGCCCGCAGCGCAAATTCCTTACGCGATCATCGCCATGTTACTTCGCTTCTGCAGCGCGTCAGTTTGGATAAATTCGGTATTATTGTAAAGCCGACACTTTTATTCGATGAAACAGGCCACTATCCCAATAAAGATATTTATTTTGTTTTAGGCTGGGATAGGAAGTTTAACCCTCCGCAGTATTTATATCCGACGCAGGAGATCTTTTGTGGTGACGCAGGAGACCTGGAGGCGCCGGAAAGTATATTAAAGAACGCGCTGCCTGCGAAAGGCCAGATTCAAGGCAAGGAAACAATGGGGGCTTTGCGTTTCCATAAAGTTAATTTAGCGCCGGGTAAATCCTATTCTTATACTGTATTAATGGGGATTACAAAGAGCCCGTCAGAGATCAAGAAAATTATTCATAAGTTCGATAATATCGATAAAGTCAGCGCTTCTCTGGAAAAAACAAAGGATTTCTGGGCCAGCCGAAGCCAACAGACAAATCTTGCTACAGGAGATCCTGATTTTGACAATTGGTTCCGTTGGGTGAGTATCCAGCCGCATTTGAGAAGGATATTCGGTTGTTCGTTCCTGCCGGATTTTGATTACGGAAAGGGCGGCAGGGGCTGGCGGGACTTATGGCAGGATTGCCTGGGGTTAATATTAAATAATCCCGGAGAAGTGCGCAAGTCCCTGATCAATAATTTTTCCGGCGTGAGGATCGATGGTTCTAATGCTACTATCATCGGTAAAAATCCCGGTGAGTTTATTGCCGACCGTAATAATATTGCCCGCGTCTGGATGGACCACGGCGTCTGGCCATTATTGAGCTTAGATCTATACATTAATGAAACAGGGGATTTTGATATATTATTTGAGGATAGCGGATATTTTCGCGACCAGCATATCTTGCGTTCGCGGGAGCATGATAAGGCGTGGAAACAGTCCGACGGTAACAAACTAAAATCCGTGGCCGGAAAAATTTACCGCGGCACTATCTTAGAGCATCTTTTAGTGCAAAACCTGGTGCAGTTTTTCAATGTAGGCAGCCATAACCACGTGCGGCTTGAAGGCGCGGACTGGAATGACGGCCTGGATATGGCTGCTGAATCCGGCGAAAGCGTTGCTTTTAGCGCGATGTACGCTTACAACCTAAAATTATTATCCGGGTTAATAAAGAAGGCGGGTAGAAATAAAATCACCCTTGCCCAAGAGCTAAGAATATTACTCAGGAAGTCCAATTATAATAATATTAAGGAAAAACAAAAAATTCTGGCTGAGTATTTTTCCAGAACATCATCTTTTGTTTCCGGGAAAAAAATAAGTATAGGCTTAAACGAACTCGCAGATATTTTAGAAGAAAGGTCTGAATGGATAGCCGGGCATATCCGGAAAAGCGAATGGCTGAAAAACGGGTTCTTTAACGGCTATTATGATAACAAAAAAAGGCGCGTCGAGGGGATTAAGAATAATAAAGTGAGGATGATGTTAGAATCACAGGTTTTTCCGGTTATGGCCGAAGTCGCGGATAATAAACAGATCGCTTCGATTTTAGGGAGCGCAAAAAAATACCTTCAGGATAAAAATTCCAAGAGCCTCCGTCTAAATACCGATTTTAAAGAAGAGCAGCATGATCTTGGCCGGGCTTTTTCTTTTATTTACGGCGATAAAGAGAATGGCGCGTATTTTAGCCATATGAATGTTATGTTCAGTTACGCCCTTTATAAGAGAGGTTACGCTAAAGAGGGCTGGCAGGTATTGAATTCTATCTATAATATGGCAATGAACACTCAAATGAGTAAAATTTACCCCTGCCTGCCGGAATATTTTGATCTGGAAGGCCGCGGGATGTATTCTTATTTGACCGGCTCTGCCAGTTGGTTTGTTTTAACCCTCCTCGCCCAGGTTTTTGGCGTAAGAGGCCAAGACGGTGATCTGCTGATCGAGCCAAAATTATGCGCTGAGCAATTTAAGAAGACGGCAACTATTACCTTAAGGCGTACTTTTGCAGGCAGGAACCTGGAGATTGTTTTTGTAAATCCTAAAAAACTTGGCTATCCCGGATACAAGATAGTAAAGGCGGCTTTAAATTCGTTCGGTTTAGCTTTGATAAATCCGCATCTGGTCGTTATCCCGCGTAAAATAATCAAGCGCCTATCGTCGGAGAAGGCCAATAACCTTAGGATTATTTTGGGTTAAGTATTTAATGCGTTGATGCGGCCAAATATTTCCTGCGTAGTTTTATCCAGCAGCGATTCTTCGATTTTTTCCTGATTGACAGGCGTAAAAGAAAAGGGCTTACCGATAGTTACGTTTATGGTAAATTGCGGTTTGAGTGTAAATGAATCCGGCGGCAGGACTTGATCCGCACCTTTGATATATACCGGAATAATGCTGGCGCCTGTAGATAATGCAATTGCCGCCGTGCCCCGGCTTTTTCTATTAGATTCGATATTATTTTTATTACCGCACCATCTTGCCGCGCCTTCAGGGAAAATAACAACCCATTTATTTTCTTTTATTGCTTTCCTGGCTTTCTCCACTGTGCCATTTACTACGATAACCCGGTATACCCAATAAAACCATTTAAGAGACCATATATTGTAATTCGTCTTAGAGATGACCCATCTCATATTGAGCACATTTTGAGAAAATGCTCTTCCTATAACAAACACATCCAGGTAGCTGGAATGATTAGCGATAATCAAGGTTCCGGATGCCTGAAGAGGGATATTTTCTTCTCCGGAAACTTCTATCTTAAATTGCAATTTTAGTATGATTCTGGTAAGGGTAATAATGCATTTGCGTATGCAATCAGTCAATATATGCATACTAAATATTATATCAGCCAATCTAAGATAGCGCAATAAATTAAATAAAGTTTGACTTTATTTTAGGCATTGTTATAATAAAATTAGATCTTGTAATAAAATATTTTAACCCAATGTTGAATATGGAGTTACAAAAAAATGCAGAAACCCCGGGCAAAGAGATTCAGGACAGTCAATAGCACCTGTAAACAGCTAGATGCCAAAACAGAGAGAAGGAAGGCAGAGCGGCTGCTTATTCCCTTAAAGGTAAAATACAGAATGAGAGGCAAGGCCGGCCGCCATGAGCATATTCCCTGGGAAGATATCAGCGGCCTGGGCTTAAGGTTTTGTTTAAATAAGCCGTTGTCGCCCCAAAAAGAATTAGAAATCGCTATTTATATCTCCGATGACCCTAAGCCTGTTAAGGCGATAGGTAAAATAGTCTGGTGCAGGGAATTCAGAAAAGGCGAATTCAAGGTAGGGGTAGAATTCACGAAAATAGAAAACAATTTTCGTTTCGCGGAATTACTCTGCAAGACGATGCTGGATTCATCATTAGGGTAAATTATAAAAGCACTCTGACCAGGAGCCGGAATAATGCTGAAGATGAATGTAAAAGTGAAGGGTAGGTTTAAGGAAAGAAGGATGTTTCAGCGCCTGAATATCCCTTTACATTTTCAGTATAAGTTATTGCCTCATAAGATAATTCTGGAGAGCGCATTTTCCCGTGACATAAGCGGCGGAGGTATTAGTTTTCGTTTAGGCCAGCCTTTGAAGCAAGGGGCTAAGTTAAAAGTCCTTCTGCATTTTCCCGGAGAAACCAAACCCGTCACTGCCGTCAGCCAGGTAGTCTGGTGCAGGAAATCACCCCAGGAAAAAACTTACGATATCGGGATAAAACACGTAAAGATCCTGCCAATGGATAAGGAGAGATTCGTCTTTTTATTCTGCGAGATGATGATCAATTACTCTTTAGTGACAGCTAGAAAATAATGGATACTCCTTCAATCAAGAAGAATTTTGCAGAACTGGGCGAGATAGAATATAAGCTTGCTTCTTCCAGGGAAGAGTTAAAAGAGGCAATGGCTTTAGTGTATAAGGAATATCTAACCCGCGGCTATATCCTGCAAAGATATTATAAGAGTAATCTCAGGATCACCCCGCATAATGTGCTTGCCGGCACTACTACATTTATCGCCTTAAAAGAAAAAAAAGTGATTGGCGCGATTACCCTTTTGCCGGACAGCCCTTTGGGCCTGCCGATGGACGAGAAATACAAGAAAGAAGTAGACAAATTGCGCCGCCAGGGGCGTAAAATCTGCGAAGTAGGCCAGCTTGCCACGCAAAGCGATCTATTCGGCACAGGATTATTTTCTATGTTTAATTTTAAAAAGCTGGATTTTGTTTTTTGCCTCTTTAAACTGGCCTTTCAGTATGCGTTATATAGCGCTAAGTTCGATGATATCTGCGTTGTAGTAAATCCCAAAGCGCTTTTGTTTAAATTTATTCCTTTTGAAGAGATAGGCGAAGTAAAATACTATGGTTTTGATCGTATCTCTATCAAGAAAAAACCGGCTGTTGCCAAAAGATTAGATTTAAGGGTTATCCAGGAGCGCGCCAAAAAATACCCGAGTTTAGCAAAGGTATTCCTCGGTGAAAGGCTTCCGGAAGAAATTTTTAGCCGCCGTTTTTGTTTCAATAAAGAAGACTTGCGATATTTCTTTGTCGAGAAATCAGACGTTTTTAACCAGATGCATCCTGAAGATATTGATTTTGTCTGCGGTGCCTATGGGCTAAATAAGGCTGAATTCGACAAGCTTATTCGAAAATAATGCCGCTAAAATCAAAGGAATTAATCATAATAAGGCTGATCAGTATTTTACTTTTACTGGGGGGTTTGGCCCATTGGTTAGTTATCTTTGGTATCCTGGAAGAAAAAGTCACGCCCCTCATTGATTTATATTTCCATTCTCTGGCAATTTTGTCGCCTTTAGCGGCGTTAGGATTATGGCGCTTAAAAAACTGGGGCCGTATTTTAGCTATAGCCATTTGCCTGACACAATTCCCCGCTCATTTTACGACGTTCGCACTAGAGATCTCACAAAAGCAGAGCTTAGATTACTGGAGGATCTGGGATCTTCTGTTTTCTTTAACCTTTATTTTTTTCTTAACGCAAAATACAGTCAAGAAACTGTTTTTAAGACAAAATGGATAATTACGAGGCATTGACTAACAGGAATATCGGCTTTATCACTCAAAAGGAGCAAGAGCTGCTAAAAGGCTCTTGTGTTGCAATATTCGGGGCAGGCGGCTTAGGAGGAGTGGTAGCGGAATTAGCCTGTCGCATGGGCATCGGGAGGATTAAACTTATAGATCATAGCACTTTTGAGCCTACAAATTTAAACCGGCAGATATTTTGTTTTAATTCCACGCTTGATAAAAATAAAATTGACGTCACGGAGAAATTCCTGAAAGACATCAACCTGGAAGTAAAAATAGAAAAATATCCGAAAGAAGAGGAAAATAATATTGATGAGATTTTAAAAGATGTCAATGTGGCTTTGCTCTGCGTAGATAAAGTCCGGGCATGCATCCTTATCAGCCGTAAAACGAGAGAAAAAAATATTCCGCTTGTTGAATCGTGGGCAATTCCCTATGGCAATGTGCGCGTTTTTACCAAAGATACGCCTAGTTTAGAAGAGGCTTATCGCCTGCCAAGTTTAAATAAGGAATTAAAGCTTATAAGCGAAGCAGAATTTAAGAATATGGATTTAAAGATGCTGCAGGTTATTGCGCGATTTCCCGGAATCAAGTCTTTCTATAATACGGAGGCGATTATAAGAATGACTAAAGGCGAGAATCCGACTTTTGCCCCCTGTGTCTGGTTGAATTCAGTTTTAATGAGCTTAGAGGCAGTAAAAATCCTTTTAGGCAGAGGCAAGATCGCTCTGGCTCCGGAGTTTGTTTTGTTTGATCCGTTTTCAGGCCAGATACCCAAGTAATCGGCTGGAGAGGAGAATTTTATGCGTATAATCAATGCCCATGTGCATATGGTAGAACTGGAGAAGATGCTGGCGCTCGATCCGGAGCTGGAGATTAATTTGGATCTGCCTGTTTTTTCGAATTTAGCCCAGACAATGAGTTTATTGGATCCCGAGAGCCTGATTGCCCAGATGGACGAGGCGGGTATTGAAAAAACAGTGCTATTTGCCTGTGAGGCGCCGGTAATCTATTCTTCCAATGAATACGTGGCCGGGCTCTGCAAGGCATACCCCCAGCGGTTTATCGGCTTTGCTTCGGTAAATCCCAAAAGAAAGGATGCTGCCGTTGTCATAGAAAAAGCTATACTACAGTTGGGGTTGAAGGGAGTCAAGTTCCATCCGCCCTTACAGAATTTTTATCCCAACGATAAAAATATATTCAGCCTTTATAAAAAAATAGAAGAGCTTAATGTGCCGGTAGTCTTTCATATCGGGACAACGCCCTTCGGCAGTATGGTAAAGCTTGATCAGGCTAATCCGATCCTTATTGATGAGGTGGCTTGTAATTTTCCAAATTTAAGGATCATGCTTACGCATTTAGGCACCCTTTGGCAGAACGAGGCTTTTATGGTGACAGAGAAAAACGCGAATGTCTATATCGACACTTCTGCCTACCTCTATGAGATAAGGCAGCTGATGACTGAAGATTTAGTTACCCGCGTGGGATTGAATAAGTTTATTTTTGGCACGGACTATCCTATGCCTTTTGGCGACAGTACGCACCGCATGAAAGATTTTGTCGACTGTATCAATAACCTGGACCTTCCGCCGGAAGCCAAGGAGATGATATTTTCTAAAAATTTCGAAAGCTTTATGAAGCCTAAAGTTAAACCCGCGCTTAAGGCGAAAGATTTATTAGGCAAATTCAAGATAGCATAGAGAATGAATCTTTTATTTAATTTAAAGGAAAAATTCATTATTGATTATTTAAGAAGATCATCTCCCGAGGCTTTATTAAAAAAAGGGGAGAAGGAAATTATCCCTGTTTTTAAAGCTGCTGGTGGAGAAAGCAACTATTATAAGAAAATGCTCAAAGAGGCTAATGTTGATATCGAGCAGGTCAATAATTTAGCGGCTTTTAAGAAACAGGTGCCTCTTACCAGTAAAAAAATATTCCAGGAGCCGCTCTCGGATTTATGTTTTAAGGGCAAACTTAATAAACTGCAGGTCCTTTCCGTCAGTTCGGGATTCTCCCGCGAATTCTCTTATAGTTTAACCAGCAAAGAAGAGTTGAAAAAGATGCTCTTCTTTTGCGATTTCTTTCTGGATCATAATTTTCATACCCAGGAAAAGAAAACCCTCTTTATCAATTGTTTAGGGATGGGGGTGAAGGTTCATACCAGCCTTGCCCTTGCAGAGACCAGCGTCAGGCCAGATTCGGTATTGGCTGTTTTAAAAAAATCCCTGCCCCATTTTGAACAATTTATTATCGTTGGCAATGCCTATTTTTTAAAAAAAGTAGCAGAAGATATAGCGGAGAGCAATATAAATTTAAGCTCAAAGGCCCTGCATTTATTAATGGGCGAGGATTGGTTCCCGGAGAATTACCGCAGCTATTTATCGGGCTTGCTTGGCCACGATTTTAATTTTCCACACAAAGGGATAATCGGCGCCAGCTTTGGTATCTCTGAATTAGGCTTAAGCCTCTTTCAGGAAACAAAAGAAACTATTCAGGTGCGGCGGCTGGCTTTTGAAAATAAGGCATTCAGGGAAGCTCTCTTTGGAGCAGGTATTAAAGTCTGTCCTGTTTTTTTCCAGTATAATCCCCTGGAGATATTCTTAGAGGAAATAGAAGAGAGCCTGGTTTTTACTATTTTAAGAAAAGATGCACTTATTCCTTTATTACGCTATGATTCCAAAGATAAGGGAAAGATCGTTCCTTATCGCCATTTAGAGAAAACACTCAAAAATTTTCATTATGAACAATACCTGCCTGAATTTAAGCTACCGTTAGTGGCGGTTTTTGGGAGAAAGGATAAAGTTTTGGATATAAACGGGGTAGATATTACTCCTGAAGAAATAAAAGAAGCTTTGTATAGCGATTTTCTGGTAGCGGCTTTGACCACCGGATATTTTCGTATGAGTAAAGAGAATAATGCGTTTAAGTTAGAAGTCCAGCTTAAAGAGGGTAAAGAGTTGAATGGGGGGATAGAAAACAAATTTATAGAAACGGTTAAAAAACATATAAAGATGGATTTTTCCTTGGTGCTTTATCCGTATGATAAATTTCCTTATGGCATGGGTTTGATCTATGAGCAGAAATTTAAATATATTTAAATTTTATTTTTTTACGTTCGTATTTTTTATAATCGGCACGAACTATCTCTTTGCGCAGGAGTTAAGCGGAAAGGAAATAATCAAGCTCCAGGATGATCTGATGCGCGGGGATACCCTGCAGGGAAAGTACACCATGCAGGTGATCACCCCCGGTTGGCAGAGGACATTAGAGTTAGATGTCTGGTCAGAGGGCCGGGATAAGACTTTTATCCGTATTCTTTCGCCTGCCAAGGAAGCAGGCGTGGGGACCTTGCGTATTAAAGAGAATATGTGGAATTATCTGCCTAAGGTAGAGCGCACTATAAAAATCCCTCCTTCGATGATGTTGCAGGCGTGGATGGGCAGTGACTTCTGCAATGATGACCTGGTGAAAGAAAGCAGCCTAGTCAATGATTATACGCATAATATTTTAGGCGAAGAAGAGACCAATCTGGGCGCTGCTTATAAGATAGAGCTTATCCCTAAGCCCCAAGCCGCAGTGACTTGGGGAAAACTGATCTTTTTGGTAAGAAAAGACGGCTTTATCCCTTTACGCGAAGAATATTATAATGAACATGGGAAGCTTATTAAGATACTGGAGTATTCCCAGATCAAGCAGGTGTCTGACCGCGTTATCCCGACGCTCTGGAAGATGATATCATTAACGAAAGAAGGCCATCAGACGGTCATTGAAGTAAAGGAAGTGGAATATAACCTGCCGATAGATGGAGACATTTTTACTTTGGCAAATTTAAAGAGAATAGAATAGATGAGAACTTTCTTAAAGATAGCCTGGCGTAACATCATCCGGAGCAAATGGCGCTCATTAATTACCATTGCCGCAATCGCTTTTGGGCTGGCAGCTTTGATCTTTATCCGCGCTTTTGTCGAAGGCGCAGACCGTACGATGATCGAAAATTATACGGATTTAATCCCCGGGCACTTACAGATACATAAAATAGGCTTCCATAAAAAGATGGGGCTGGAACGTAGCATCCTTGCGCCAGAGAAGCTCATCGAGGTTATTAAAGCTGAGCCAGAGGTAGTAAATGTTACGCGAAGGATAAAAGATTATTGTTTGGTAAGCTCAAGCGAACATTCCTCCGGCGTCTTGTTAATGGGCATTGACCCAAGCACAGAGCCACAGGTGAGTTATTTACATAAGCGTATCCGCCACGGAGAATATTTATCTAAGGATAAAGATGATCAGATCATTCTGGGAAAAGTCTTAGCAGAGATCCTTAATGTAGAATTAGGGGATAAGGTAGTAATTATGGGGCAGGCTGCTGACGGAAGCTTGGCTTCCGGGGCGTATCGTTTATGCGGCATCCTTGATACCGGAGCTGAGGAGATTGATAAGACAGTGGCTTTAATTACTTTGAAAGCCGCGCAACAACTTTTAGTTATGGAAGGCAAAATTTCAGAACTTACCCTGCGTATTGAATCGGTTTACAATGCAGCGGATGTATCCCAAAAATTAAAAGCTAAAATTGATACAAAAGAGTTTGAAGTGTTGACTTGGAAAGAGATCTCTCCTCTAACCGCGCAGTGGCTTGAATTTGACCGCGCCTTTATAAATTATATTTTATTTATCGTGCTTTTGGTAGTTGCTTCCGGGATCTTTAATACTCTTTTGATGAGTGTTTTAGAGCGGATTAGGGAATTTGGGATAATGCTTGCCCTTGGCACGAAAAGAATCCAGATTGTTTTGATGGTGGCTTTGGAATCTTTAATTTTAGGGGTAATTGGAAGTGCGCTTGGCGTAACAATAGGAGTCGCAGTCAGCCTTTATTTTGGCTCCCGCGGCGTCAATTTAGGTAAATTCGCTTCTGCCTTGGAGAATTATTATACCGGTTCAATAATCTATCCGCGTTTATATCTGGATTATGTAGTAGGATTTTCTTTGATTGTTTTAATAACAAGCGTCCTGGTTTCTTTTTACCCGGCGTGGCGGGCGGCAAATTTAAAGCCGGTTGAGGCGATCAAGCATTTTTAGAAAGAGAGCATTATGGCATTTATTGAAGTAAAAGATGTTTTTAAGGAATACGCGCAGGATGCCGTTATTAAAACAGAAGCCTTAAAAGAAATAAATTTAACAGTCGCCAAAAAGGATTTTATTTGCATTGCCGGTCCTTCGGGTTCCGGGAAGACTACGCTTCTGCAGTTGGTCGGGGCCCTGGATAAGCCCACCTCCGGGAAAATTTTTTACGGAGGAGAAGATATTACTGTTTTATCCTCCGGGAGGCTTGCGGATTTTCGTTTACGTAAAATAGGTTTTGTCTTCCAGGCCTATAATTTGATCAATACCCTGACTGCCCTGGAGAATACCGAATACGTCATGCTTTTGCAGGGCGTAAACAATAAAGAAAGAAGAGAAAAGGCCGAAGGGATTTTGAAGAAAGTAGGATTGGGGGATTTTCTGCACCGCCGGGTCAACCGTTTAAGCGGCGGCCAGCAGCAGCGGGTAGCAGTCTGCCGGGCGATTGCCGCAGAAGCCGAGGTGATCCTTGCGGATGAGCCGACCGCAAATTTAGATTCTCAGACTGCGGCTGGTTTAATTGAGCTTATGCGCCAGCTTAACCAGGAAAAGGGCACTACCTTTATTTTTTCTACCCATGATAAATTAGTAATGGATAAAGCAGATAAGGTATTTCAGCTAAAAGACGGAAGGATCGTGTAGCCGGAAATAATGGCAAGAAAGAATCTCGTAGTAAGTATCGTTCTTTTTATAAATATTACCATCTTTTTTCCTTGTGCGGCCGCGGAAATGTTGAATATTTCGCAAGGGCCGGCGTTAGAGTTGGCACGGGAAAAAGAGATGATGATGGCTTTGGCACTCCAGGAGGCGCAGATTAATTTTACGCAGAGAGAGCATGCCTGGGAGAAAGAAAAAAACCCGCCTGAAAAAATCAAAAAGAAAGGCCCAGTCCAGCTGGGAGGATACCTTAAGAATCTTTATACCAATTCCAAGACTACCGATACCAAAGCAAGCTATTTTACCGACTTATCCCGTCTGAGGTTGGATCTAAAAGTAAAACCAAGCGAAGAAATCCTTACGAATATTGTTTTTGACCAGGAGATGCTGGCGCATGACTTTGGGGATAGCTCCGATTTTCAGGCAATTAGAAAAAATGACCAAAAGAACCTCGCATTTATCGACGCTGAAAAGGCCTATTGTAATGATAGAAATTTTTATGCTAAATATTCTCTTTATAGAGGCTACATTAAATATGATAATCAGTCTTTACAGGCAACCCTGGGCAAACAGCTGGTAGATTGGGGGAGGTGCCGTTTCTGGAGCCCGCTGGATTTATTTAATCCCGTGAATCCTTTGAGCATAGAAAGGGATGAGCGCTTAGGCACAGACGCAGCAAATCTGGAGCTTGCCCTGGGGTCTTTGGCAAACCTGAATTTTGTTTACGCGCCGCAGCAGAGCTGGGCAAAGTCAAGTTTCGGTTCGCGTCTTTATTACAGAGTGGAAAATTGGGACCTTTTTTTGCTGGGTGGCGATTTCAAGAATGACGCGGTAGTTGGTTTTTGCGCTGACGGTTACCTGGGGAATGGCGGTTTGCGTATGGAATTCAGTTATACCGACGCAGATAGCGGCAAGAATTTTGCCCGCGCTGTTATCGGGGGAGAATACAACTTCACCAATAAAGTGCATGTCCTGGCGGAGTATTTCTATAACGGCGGGGCCGACGACAGCAATATCAGCGAATTCATGAGTTCGTATAAATACTCAAGCAAGGTATTGACTTTGAAAAAGAATCTTTTGGGTTCATGGCTAGGTTATGAAATTACGCCTCTTTTAAAGTGGGATAATTATATGATATACGATTTTGATCAGAAGGGCGTTTTCTTTAACCCGGAATTTAAATATAATTTATGGGCTAATTTTGATGTCAGTGCGGGCGCGCAATTATTCTGGGGCAACCATAAAAGCGAATTCGGCGATTACCAGAACGTCTATTACGCGCAGGCACAGTATTTCTTTTAAGCAGGGGGGTAAAGGTAGGTGGCAGCTTTCCAAAACGGGGCCGGGATAAAATCTGGCCCCGTTTCATTATTATCTTGTTAAAAGGCCTTATTTTTGTTATAATACATTTCTGCAAAAAGTTGGAAAAGGAGCTCCTATGATCGAACGTTATAGCCTACCCAAAATGAATAGTATCTGGCAGGAAGAGTTTAAGTTTAAGACTATGCTGGATATAGAGATATTCGTTTTGGAGGCTCTTGCCAAACAGAAAAAAATCCCGCAGGATGCAGTCAAAAGAATCAGAAAAAAAGCAAAATTTAACCTCCAACAAATCAAAAAAATCGAAGAGAAGACGCAACATGATGTAGTGGCTTTTGTGAATAATGTAGCCCAATATGTTGGGCCGGATGCCAAATACTTGCATATGGGCCTGACTTCTTCGGATGTTTTGGATACAACGCTGGGCGTGCAATTAAAAGCAGCTTCGGATATATTGATTGACGATTTAGATAGGCTATCGGGAGCCCTGGCGAAGAAGGCTAAGAAATATAAGGATATGGTTTGCATCGGCCGCACCCATGGCATACACGCCGAGCCGACTACCTTTGGTTTAAAATTAGCGCTGATGTACGATGAAACTAAGCGTGATCTAGAGCGCCTAAAACTAGCAAAAGAAGAAGTATCCGTCGGGAAGATCTCCGGGGCAGTGGGTACTTTTGCCAATATCGATCCGCAGGTAGAAACATATGTTTGTAAAAAATTAGGTTTAGAGCCGGCAAGGATCTCTACGCAAATTATCCAAAGGGATGTATATGCCCAGTATATGGCTACATTGGCGATTATCGGCTCCAGTTTAGAAAAATTCGCCACGGAGATCCGGCATTTGCAGAGGACGGAAGTCGCGGAAGCTGCGGAGCCTTTTGGCAAAGGCCAGAAGGGTTCATCCGCCATGCCGCATAAACGTAACCCGGTGATCTGCGAACGGATTTGCGGCCTCTCGCGTATCTTGCGCGGTAATGCCCTGGCAGCGATGGAGAATGTTTCTCTTTGGCATGAGCGGGATATATCGCATTCATCGGTAGAGCGCGTAATCATGCCGGATTCGACTCTCGCCCTGGATTATATGCTCAATAAATTTATTCAGGTAATCGAGGGGTTAAGCGTTTATCCGGAGAATATGTTGGCAAATCTCGTGCGCACGCGCGGGTTGATCTTTTCGCAAAGAGTGCTTTTAGAATTGATGAATAAGGGCCTGCCTCGTCAGAAGGCTTATGATCTAGTGCAGAGGAATGCGATGAAAGCCTGGAAAGAGGCATCTGATTTTAAGGAAAATCTCCTGCTGGATAAGGAAGTTTTACGTTATCTTGACAAAAGAGCGCTGGATAAGATTTTTGACCTGGATTACTATTTACGTAATGTAAATAGGATACTAAAAAGGCTGAAGCTATAATAACCCTCCCCAAGAATCCTTAAACTTTTACCATGTTTTATAAAATCGAAATAAAGGATAAGCCCGGAATTTTTGATGCTGTAGGCGAAGGCGTCAAAAAAGACATCTTTGATTTAGGGATCAAGAGTGTCCGAAGGGTGAGTTTTATCCAGGTGTATACATTAAAAGGAGACGTAGGCGCTGAAGAAATAAAAAAGATCTGCGAAGAACTGCTTACCGACAGGGTTTCTCAGGAATATTCTATTAATCCAAGCGAAACGCCAGAGGCGTCAAGCAATACATTTGTCATCGAAGTCGCCCACAATCCGGGCGTAATGGATCCGGTAGAAGGATCCGCCTTAAAAGGCATCGGGGATTTAGGGATAGAAGAAGTTGAGTCTATCAAAACCGCTAAAAAATACCTGATCAGGGGAAGTTTAAGCCCTGTCCAGTTAAAGGCAATTTCGGAGAAACTGCTTTACAACAAATTAATCCAGCATATTGTCGATCCTCTCGATGAATCTTCGGCTGAAAACGAGCCGGATCGCCGATTTAATTTGATTACCGTAGATTTATTGGGGGCAACGGACGTAAAACTTAAAAAAATCAGTAAAGACGGCCAGTTATTTTTGAATTTAGCGGAGATGCGCTCGATCAAGGAGTATTTTAAAAAAATAGGCCGTAACCCTACTGACTGCGAATTAGAGACCATTGCCCAGACCTGGTCAGAGCATTGTTGGCATAAAACGTTCAGGGGAAAGATAAAATATACAGAAAAAGCCGTAAAATCAGCCACAAAGAAGATCGATAATCTTCTTAAATCAACGATAATGAAGGTGACCAAGGAACTGAATAAACCTTGGTGTGTTTCAGTATTCAAGGATAATTCCGGCGTGATTAAATTCGATGATAAAAACAATGTTTGTTTTAAAGTCGAGACGCACAATCATCCTTCGGCGCTGGAGCCTTTTGGCGGGGCAAATACCGGTATCGGAGGCGTTATCCGCGATCCTTTAGGCACGGGCCTTGGAGCAAAACCGATCCTTAATACCGATATTTTTTGTTTTGGGCCTCCGGATTATCCTTTTGCTAAATTGCCCGTTGGAACACTGCATCCCAAACGCGTGATGAAAGGGGTTGTCAGCGGCGTGCGCGACTATGGCAATAAGATGGGTATCCCGACGGTAAACGGCGCGGTGCTCTTTGACGAAGGCTTTGTCGGGAATCCTCTGGTCTATTGCGGCACGGTAGGCGTCTTACCCAAAGAGTATTCTTTTAAGGAAACCAAAATTAATGATCTGATCGTGGTCGTCGGCGGCAGGACCGGCAGGGACGGGATACATGGCGCGACTTTTTCTTCCGGTGAGTTGACCCACGAATCGGAAACTATTTCAAGCGGCGCAGTGCAAATAGGAAACCCTATCCAGGAAAAAAAGATGCTGGATACGATATTACAGGCGCGCGATAAAAATTTGTATAGCGCTGTTACCGATTGCGGCGCCGGAGGCTTATCCAGCGCCGTAGGCGAGATGGCCGCAGAGTTGGGCGCTAAAGTCTATTTAGAAAGAGTGCCGCTGAAATACGACGGTCTCTCTTATGCTGAAATCTGGATCTCGGAATCGCAGGAGAGGATGGTGCTTTCTGTGCCTGAAAAAAATATCCAGGCTCTGCAGGATATTTTTCAAAGGGAGAATGTCGAGGCAACGGTTATCGGTGAATTTACAGGCACCTCGAAACTTGAACTTTTCTATAGAGATAATCTTGTTTGCAGTTTAGATATGCGATTTTTACATGAAGGTATACCGGACGTAGAAAAAAAAGCGCTCTTTGTTTTGCCTAAACATAAAGAACCGGGATTTAGTTGCCCGAAAGACCTCACCCCGCAACTCTTGCGTTTACTTTCTCATTATGATATTTGTTCCAAGGAATGGATAATCCGGCAATATGATCATGAAGTGCAGGGCGGATCGGTTTTAAAGCCTTTGGTAGGCAGGGAGAATGACGGCCCGTCGGATGCGGCAGTAGTAAAGCCGGTCTTAAATTCTTCAAAAGGGATCATTGTTTCAAACGGCATTAATTTCAGGTATGGTTTTATCGATCCTTACTGGATGGCTGCTTCCTGTATCGATGAGGCATTACGCCAGATCATTGCTGTCGGCGGGTCGCTAAAAGAAGTAGCTTTATTGGATAATTTCTGCTGGGGTAATCCTGATAAGCCGGACAGGCTGGGGAGTATGGTCAGGGCAGCTTATGGTTGTTATGATACGGCCAAAATTTTCGGGACCCCTTTTATTTCCGGCAAGGATAGTTTGAATAATGAGTATACAGTCAAAGGTAAATCCTTAGCCATCCCCGGGACGCTGCTTATCTCCGCGATTGCCGTGATGGAGGATGTAGGCAAGGCTGTTTCGATGTATGCAAAAGAGGCGCAAGATTTAATATATGTAGTCGGCAGAACTTATAATGAATTAGGCGGTTCGCATTATTATGCTTTATCCGGCGAGATCGGCAATAATGTCCCTAAGGTATATGCCAAAGAAGCAAAACTCACTTTTAATGCCTTAAGCAAGGCATCAGAGTCAGGTTTGATAAGAGCAATGCACGATTGTTCTGAAGGCGGCCTGGCCGTGGCTTTAGCGGAGATGGCTTTTTCCGGCGGCCTGGGGATGGAGGTATTCTTGTCGGAAGTGCCTTATGAAAAGGCACAGGCAAGGAATGATACGGTTTTATTTTCCGAATCGAATTCGCGTTTTGTCGTCGAGGTAAAAAAGAAAGATCAAAAAGCCTTTGAAAAGATTTTGAAAGGTATCCCCTTTGGGCTGCTTGGTTGTTTAAACGAAAAAAAAGAATTTAAAGTCTTCGGGTTGGACGGAAAAATTTGCCTGAAAGCCGATATCAAGAAATTAAAAGAGGCATGGAAGGAGCCGTTAAGATGGTAAAGAGAATACAGCATAAAGTCATTACGCCAGACGACGATTTTACCCACGAAGACCCCTGGCGGGTTTTTCGCATTATGTCAGAGTTCGTCGATGGCTTTGAGGTGCTTTCGCAGGTAGGCAAGGCAGTCTCTATATTCGGCTCGAGCCGTTTAAAGCCCAGCAGTAAATATTATAAGTTAGCCGAAGATACGGCTTATCTTTTGGCCAAGAGCGGTTACGCCATTATCACCGGAAGCGGGCCCGGTATTATGGAGGCGGCAAATCGAGGCGCAAGAAAAGGCAAGGGAAAATCCATCGGGTTAAATATCCAGATACCTATGGAACAGCAGCCTAATAAATACGTAGACACGCTTTTAGATTTCCACTACTTTTTTGTGCGCAAGGTGATGTTTGTCAAATACGCCAAGGCCTTTGTGATCATGCCCGGAGGTTACGGCACTATGGATGAATTTACCGAGGCTATTAACCTTATCCAGACCGAAAGGATACCAAAATTCCCGGTAGTTTTATTTGGCCGGGACTACTGGAAAGGTATGTTGAAGTGGCTGCATAATACTGTTTTAAAACACGGCAGCATCAGCCGCGAGGATTTGAATATTTTTACGCTAGTAGATAAGCCTGCCGAGGTGGTAAAGGTAATTGAGGATTTTTATGCAAAGGCCTAAGGTTTGTGTTTTAAGGACTGCCGGGACTAATTGCGATCAGGAGACTGCTTTTGCTTTTTCTAAAGTAGGCGCGAACGCGGAACTTATCCATATCAATAGTATAATCAACGGCGAGATCTTATTGGATGATTTCGGTATTTTGGCCCTGCCGGGAGGTTTTAGCTATGGCGATGATATCGCCGCAGGAAAAATCCTGGCCAGCGAACTTAAGCGTAAATTAGGCGATAAAATAGGAAAATTTATTGAAGACGGGAAACTTATTATCGGCATCTGTAATGGTTTTCAGATACTGGTAAAAGCAGGGCTCTTGCCGGGAAATGATGCCCTGGCCCAGGAGGCAAGCCTGATCATTAATGATTCAGCTAAGTTTGAGGATCGTTGGGTGTATTTAAAAACACAAGGAAAGTGTGTCTGGACAAAAAATTTACCTGATGTAATTTATCTTCCCGTAGCCCACGGCGAGGGGAAATTTATTGTTGGAGATAAATTGGTTTTGGAGAGGTTAAAGAAGAATAACCAGATTGTTTTTCAGTATTGCAATGAATCCGGGGCGTTATCCGGTTATCCGCATAATCCCAATGGCTCAATGGAGAGCATCGCAGGTATCTGTGACGACACAGGAAGGATCTTAGGATTAATGCCGCATCCGGAAAGGCATATCGAGCCTACGCAGCATCCCAGGTGGACGCAAAACCGGAATAAAAAAACAGGGGACGGATTAGATATCTTTAAAAACGGCGTAGAATATATAAAGAAACATTTCTAGAAGGAGATAAGCATGAGTGGGATTTTTGGCGTAGTTTCTAAAAACAGCTGCCAGGAAGATCTATACTACGGGACGGATTACCATTCGCATTTAGGCACGCAGTTCGCGGGGTTGGCGGTTTTTGGCCAAAGCGAGATCTCCCGTAAAATACATGATATCCGCGGCAGCCAATTCAAGGCTAAATTTTACGAAGATTATAAAAAGATGCACGGCAATATTGGCATCGGTGTTATCAGCGCCCATGAAGAGCAGCCGATTATCGTGCATTCTAAATTCGGGGCATTCGCTATTGTAGTCAATGGCTTTATCGAGAACGCGCAGGAATTAGCCGCACAGCTTTATAAAGAAGGCCAGTCTTTTAGTGAAGTTACTAATGGCACGGTGAATATTACGGAGTTAGTGGCAAAGTTGATTATCCGCGGCAAGAATCTTGTTGACGGTATTGAAAAGATGTTTAGCGAAATCAAAGGTTCCTGTTCGCTGCTTTTATTAGCCAGGGAAGGAATTTATGCTGCCAGGGACAGGTATGGTTATTCGCCTTTGATCATCGGGCAAAAGGAAGATTCCTGGGCGGTGACCACAGAGAGTTCAGCTTTTTATAATTTAGGGTTTAAAGTAAAAAAAGAGATCCAGCCGGGCGAGATCGTGGTATTGGATGAGAAAGGGTTAAAATCCCAATGCCCGGGCAAGAAAACTAATCAGATCTGTTCCTTCTTGTGGGTTTATACCGGATTTCCCGCTTCTTCTTATGACGGGATAAACGTAGAAATGGCCCGCGAGAGATGCGGCGCTTGTTTAGCTAAGGGCGACGATGTAAAAGCGGATATGGTCGCAGGGATCCCTGATTCCGGGACTGCCCATGCCATAGGGTATGCCATTGCCTCGAAGATCCCTTTTCGCCGGCCTTTGGTAAAATATACGCCTGGGTTTGACCGTAGTTATACTCCTGCTTCGCAGGAACGGCGCGATCTGGTCGCCCGGATGAAATTAATCCCGATCCCTGAGATCATTAAAAATAAAAAAATAGTTTTTTGCGATGATTCCATTGTCAGGGGGACACAGTTAAAGAATTATACCATCCAGAAACTCTCTGATTGCGGGGCAAAGGAGATCCATTTGCGTATTGCCTGCCCGCCGCTTATGTTCCCCTGCAAATTCAATTATTCTACGCGCAGCATCAATGAGTTGGCAGCCCGCCGGGCGATCAGGGAGATAGAAGGTAAAGATATAAAGGACCCGAGCGCTTATTTAGACGAGGCTTCGCCAAAATACAAGAAAATGGTGGATTGGATCGCCAAAGATATCGGCATAACTACTTTAAAATACCAGGCGCTTAAAGATATGGTTTCTGCTATCGATTTACCGGGCAGTAAACTTTGTATGTATTGTTGGACAGGGAGGCAGCCTTAATGAAGAAGCTCACCTATAAAAAAGCAGGCGTAGATATTCAAAGTGCCGGCCTTTTTAAAAGTAAGATCAAACCGCTGGTCAGGAAGTCTTTCCGGCCGGAGGTACTTAAGGATATCGGCGGATTCGGCAGCTTTTTTAGCCTGGCGAAAAATAAATACAAGGAGCCGGTGCTGGTCTCATCCAGCGACGGAGTAGGCACTAAATTAAAGATAGCCGGCTTAGCCAATAAGCATGATACTATCGGCATCGATGCCGTAGCAATGAATGTCAATGATATCCTTTGCACCGGCGCCGAGTCGCTATTCTTCGTGGATTATGTTGCTTATAGCAAGGCGGAAGAAAAGTTATTGCTCGACGTGATCAAGGGTATTAATAATGGCTGTATAGAGGCGGGATGTTCTTTGATCGGCGGCGAGACTGCGCAGATGCCGGGGATGTACAAACCGGGAGAATATGATGTAGCGGGTTTTTGCGTAGGCATAGTCGAACGAAAAGATATTATTGACGGTTCAAAGATCAAGGCGGGCGACCTGGCCATTGGTTTAGAATCAAGCGGCATACACTCTAACGGTTATTCCCTGGTGAGAAAAGTCTTTTCGCAAAACGAATTAAAACGCATGAGTAAAGAATTACTTAAGCCTACGCGTATTTATGTTAAGCCGGTCTTGTCTTTATTGCCCGATAGCAGCATCAAGGGTATCGCCCATATTACCGGCGGAGCTTTTTACGATAAGATAGCGCGCATCTTGCCCGGCGATGTGGATGTAAAAATCGATAAAAATTCCTGGCCTGTGCCCAAGATATTCCGCCTTATCCAGAATAAAGGCGGGGTTGAAGAAAGAGAGATGTATCATACTTTCAATATGGGAGTGGGCATGGTTTTGATCGTCGAAGCTGCATCCGCGCAAGGAATAATTTCAAAGCTGGCGAAGTCAAAAGTTAAATCTTGGATTATCGGAGAAGTTGTAGAGGGGAAAAAGGAAGTTAGGGTGGTTTAATATGATGCACCCGACGCTTATTTGAATTGCGTCGGTGCGCCCTATTGGGCAAGGGAGGAAGAAATGAGCTTAACATGGTTAATTGTGATTATTGTGCTGGTTTTATTCTTCATGGGTATAAGGATCGTCAGGCCCACGCATAGAGGCCTGGTAGAAAGATTAGGTAAGTATAATCGTTTTGCCAAGCTTGGGTTTAACTGGATCATTCCTCTGGGGATCGAGAATTTGTATCAGATCAATATAACCGAGCAGATGGTTGATGCCGAGCCTCAGGAAATTATTACCAATGATAATTTGAATGCCAGAGTGGATGCCCAGGTTTATTTTAAGGTCAAGTCTGATGAGGCAAGCGTTAAGAGTTCCCAATACAATGTGAATAATTATCAGTGGCAGATAGTAAATCTAGCCCGTACCACCTTAAGGAATATTATCGGCACCCTGACTTTAAAATCGGCAAACAGCGAAAGAGGTAAAATTAATTCTGAATTGCATAAGACCCTGATGGAGGAGACCGGCAGTTGGGGCATTGAAATAGTCAGGACAGAGTTAAAAGAAATCGATCCGCCCAAAGATGTCCAGGAGACAATGAATAAGGTAGTCAAGGCGGAAAATGAAAAGATCGCGGCAATAGATTTTGCTACTGCTACCGAGACTGCTGCCGACGGCCAAAAGAGAGCGGAGATCAAAAAAGCAGAAGGTATCAAGCAGGCGAGGATCTTAGAGGCAGAAGGCGAGGCAGCAGCGATCAAGCTGGTGAATGAAGCAGCGGAACATTATTTTGTGGGCAATGCGCAAGTGTTGCGTAAACTGGAAGCGGTCGAAAAATCATTACAGAATAATGCCAAGATCGTGGTCCCCGCGAATACAGAATTAGTCAATGTGATCGGCGAAATGGCGGGTTTCCTGCCGTTGAAGGAAAAAGAAGTCAAGCCGGAGCCAAAGAAATAAATAGTTTTTCTAAGCCATATGAGAATTTTAGTTATTGGTTCGGGTGGCAGAGAACATGCGCTGGTATGGTCGATAGCGCAGTCGAAACTTGCGAAAAAGATCTTCTGCGCCCCGGGTAATGGCGGGATAGCAAGGCAGGCGGAGTGCATTGATATAAAAGCAGAAGATATACCTGCCCTCTTAGATTTTGTAAAAAAAGAAAAAATCGATTTTACGATAGTCGGCCCGGAAGCGCCGCTTTCTTCAGGCATTGTCGATGAATTCAATTCCCGTAAATTAAAAATATTCGGGCCGCAGAAAAAAGCCGCACAGTTAGAAGCCAGCAAAGTCTTTGCCAAAGAATTGATGGCTAAATATAAGGTGCCGACAGCTGATTTTAAGGTCTTCGATAATGCCGAGGAGGCAAATAAATACATAGACAAAAGAGGCGTTCCTTGCGTAATCAAGGCAGATGGCCTGGCGCAGGGCAAAGGCGTAGTTGTCGCCCGGACGATCGATGAAGCAAAGCAGGCAATAAGCTCTATGATGCAAGAGAAGATATTTGGGGCTGCCGGCAATAAAATAATTATTGAAGATTGTTTAGAGGGAGAGGAAGCTTCCATCCTGGTCTTTACCGATTCCAAAGATGTTATTCCTTTAGCTTCGGCCCAGGACCACAAGCGTGTTTTTGATAATGACCAGGGGCCTAACACCGGCGGGATGGGCGCGTATTCTCCGGCTCCGGTAGTCACACAAGGATTGTTCAAGGAGATCCTGGATAAGATCATTTATCGCACCATCGATGGCCTGGCAAAAGAAGGCATAGTTTATCAAGGGGTTTTATATGCCGGGGTGATGATCACTAAAGACGGGCCTAAGGCTTTAGAATTTAATGTGCGTTTCGGCGATCCGGAGACAGAGGCGATATTGCCGCGGATGAAGTCGGATTTATTAGAAGTGATGCTGGCTACCAGCGAGAATAAATTAAATAAGATCAAGGGCCTTGAATGGGATAATCGCTCCTGCGTCTGCGTGGTCTGCGCCTCAGGCGGCTATCCGGGCAATTATGAAAAAGGAAAAGCAATCAGCGGCTTGGAAGAAATAGATAAAATGAAGGATGTGGTGGTATTTCACTCCGGGACAAAACAGCGTAAAATTTATGACGTGGGCCAGAAAACAGAAATAGAATATTTGACCAATGGCGGAAGGGTATTGGGTGTCACCGGGTTAGGCAATAATATAAAAGAAGCGATCGATAAAACCTACCAGGCAGTAGCTAAGATCCATTTCGACGGTATGCATTACCGCAGGGATATCGGCAGGAGAGCGCTTTAAGTAAGGAGGCAAAATGAAAAAATCTATCGGCATAATCATGGGCAGCCAGTCAGATCTGGAGACATTAAAAGAGGCAATAGGATTATTAAAAGAATTCAAGGCAGGTTTTCAGGCCAAGGTTTTATCCGCGCACCGCACGCCGAAAGAATTGACTGAATATGTTGAGGCTTCTGCCAGGAAAGGCGTAAAAGTTTTTATTGCTGCCGCAGGAGGTTCGGCAGCTTTGGCTGGCGTAGTAGCGTCACATACGACTTTACCTGTTATCGGAATTCCTATCGAGACCAGGAGCTTAAAAGGCCTGGATTCTTTATTATCTACGGCGCAGATGCCCGCGGGTATTCCGGTTGCATGCATGGCGATAGGAAAGGCAGGGGCCAAGAATGCGGCGCTCTTTGCTTTGGAGATCTTAGCTGTTACAGATAAAAAAATAGCAGCTAAGCTTCTGCGCTATAAAAAAGAAATGCGCCTTAAGATAAAGAAAATCAAGATAAAGTTATGACCTCGACCAAAATAATAAAAATAGACTACCAGAATATCAAAGAAAATTATATTAAACAGGCAGCACAGGTGTTGGCTTCCGGCGGGTTGGTGATTATTCCTACGGAGACAGTCTATGGCATAGCCGCAAATATGTTAAATAAAAAAGCGGTTGATAAGCTGTATGAAATCAAGCAGCGCCCGAAAAATAAGCCTTTTTCCCTGCACGTAGATAAAAAAGAAAAAATAGAAGATTTTGTAAGCCCTGTTACGCCTGCTACCTATAGGATCATCGATAGATTTTGGCCGGGCCCGTTGACCCTGGTTTTAAAAGCAAAAGATAAAACCAGTATAGGCATACGCATGCCCAATGACGAGATCGCCCTGGCGATAATCGCCGCGGCTGGCGTGCCTGTTATCTGCCCTTCAGCCAATATCTCCGGAAAACCTGCGCCGGTAAACTTCCAGGATGCGATCAAGGATCTAGACGGGCTGGTGGATTTGGCAGTAGATGCAGGCAGGACTAAACTTGGGGTAGAGTCTTCGGTTGTGGATTTGACAGTAGAGCCTTTGCGCATATTAAGAGAAGGCTTGCTTAAAAAAGGAGAGATCGAAAGAGTAGCCTGGAAAAAAACCGTGCTCTTCGTCTGCACGGGTAACTCCTGCCGTTCGGTGATGGCCAAGGCGCTCTTGGAAAAGAAGCTGAAAGAAAAAAACAGGCTTGATATAGAAGTTCTATCCCGCGGCATAATGATGTCCGGGGGCTTGAGCGCAACTTCTGCCACAAGAGAAGTCTTGAAGAAGGAAGGCATAGATGTATCGGCGCATCGCTCGGAAGGGATAACCGCGAGTATCATCAAAAGATCGGATATCATACTGGTCATGGAAAAGATACATGAAGAAAAAGTCCTGGAATTGGTCCCCCAGGCAAAGAATAGGGTGTTTTTATTAAAGGAATTTGCTAAAATAGACGATAAGACAATGGATATTCCTGATCCTATCGGAAGATCCGAAGAATTCTATCAGATGACCTTTGATGTAATAAAGGAAGCGGTAGAAAGGATAATGCAGATAATATGAAGACAATACTTATTGCTTCTGATCACGCCGGATTTACCCTGAAGGCGAAACTAAAGGCTTACCTGGAAAAAACAGGGTTTAAGGCAAAAGACTTAGGTACCTATTCGCAAGATAGCTGTGACTATCCGGTATTCGCTTCCCGCCTTTCAGAGCAGATCTCCAAGGGAAAATATAAACAGGGCATCCTTATTTGTAAAAGCGGCATCGGTAATTCCATCGTGGCGAACAGGTTTCCCGGGGTGCGCGCGGCTTTATGTTATAATATAAAGGCAGCGCGGTTATCCCGCGAGCATAATGATAGTAATGTATTGGTTTTAGGTTCTGGTTTTGTAGATACGGCGCAAGCCAAGAAGATCGTGCGTGCCTGGTTAGAAACAGGATTCCAGGGCGGAAGGCATTTAAGGCGGTTGAATTGTATAAAAAATATCGAAGATAAAATAAGGAGCGGAAAGAAGTGAAACACATAAAAAAAATTGACCCGGAGATTTTTGCAGCGATAAGAAACGAGATCAAGAGGCAGGATGAAAATCTAGAATTGATCGCCTCGGAGAATTTTACTTCACTGGCAGTATTGGAAGCGCAGGGTTCGGTCCTGACCAACAAATATGCGGAAGGCTACCCCAATCACCGCTGGTACGGCGGATGTGAATATGTGGACGATGTAGAGGAGCTTGCAATTGCGCGGGCAAAAAAATTATTCGGCGCCGAGCACGTCAATGTGCAGGCGCATTCAGGCAGCCAGGCAAACATGGCTATATATTTTGCCGCTATCAAACCCGGCGATACGGTTTTGGCAATGGATCTAGCTGCGGGAGGCCACCTTACGCATGGGCATCCGCATAATTTTTCCGGGATGTTCTATAATATAGTGGGTTACGGCGTAGACCGTAAGACCGAGACTTTAGATTACCAGAAAATTTTGGACCTGGCAAAAAAACACAAACCTAAAATGATCCTTGCCGGCGCTTCGGCATACCCCAGGAAAATCGATTTTAAGGAATTCCGCAGGATCTGCGATAAAGTCGGCGCCTATCTTTTTGTAGATATGGCGCATATTGCAGGCCTTGTTGCGGCGGGAGTGCACGCATCGCCTGTCCCTTACGCGGAATTTGTTACTTCTACGACGCATAAGACACTGCGCGGCCCGCGCGGCGGCTTTGTACTTTGCAGGAAAGAATTTGCCAAAAAAATCGATGCACAGATCTTCCCGGGCATCCAGGGCGGGCCTTTGATGCACGTGATTGCGGCCAAGGCGATTGCTTTCCGCCAGGCTATGAGCCCGGAGTTTAGGAAATACCAGCGCCAGATAGTGGCTAACTCAAAAGAATTATCCAGGCAGTTGAGCAAAAGAGATTTTCGTATTGTTTCCGGCGGAACGGATACGCATCTGTTGCTTGCCGACCTGACCGAAAAAGGCATTACCGGTCAAGACGCTTCAAGGGTTTTAGGCCAGGCAGGCATCACCGTAAATAAAAACCTTATTCCTTTTGATAAAAAGAGCGCAGGCGTCACCAGCGGCATCCGCCTGGGGACAGCAGCAATAACTACGCGGGGAATGAAAGAATTTCATGTGCGTCAAATAGCGGAATTTATTCATCAGGCAATAGAAGCAAGCGATAATATCAAAGAATTGGAAAAGATCAAGGCGCAGGTATCAGCTTTAACCAAGAAGTTTCCTCTCTACCCGGAGTTATTAAAAGAAAAATGAAAAAGACAAAAAAATCTTATCGGCGCCCGACGTGGGACGAATATTTTCTGGAAGTAGCAAAGTTGGTATCTAAAAGGGCGACCTGCCTAAGGCGTAAGGTAGGGGCGGTACTGGTAAAAGATAAAAGGATACTGGCTACAGGATATAATGGCGCTCCATCAGGCCTTAAGGACTGCCTTGAAATCGGCTCCTGCCCCAGAGAAAAATTAAAGATCCCTTCCGGGCAACGCCATGAGTTGTGCCGTGGTTTGCACGCCGAGCAAAATGTAATCATTCAGGCGGCTCTGCATGGAGTCGGCACCAAGGGCAGCGTCCTTTATCTTACTAATCAGCCCTGTATAATCTGCGCTAAAATGCTTATTAACGCCGCTATCGAAGAAAT
>Ga0265297_10002458_pt1 | contig 37648 bp, 33 predicted proteins | sample Munlanlwell13791_FD_192502 | JGI IMG/M metagenome (GOLD analysis project Ga0265297, IMG submission 192502) | Leachate microbial communities from a municipal landfill in Southern Ontario, Canada - Leachate well 137-91 | ecosystem: Engineered > Solid waste > Landfill > Unclassified | place...
CTATGTCCTGCGCCTGCCTTTGTATCAGGTCAACACCAAAGACGTCACGATCAGGGAAGAGACCTTCTATTTTGAGAAAGGCGGTCAGATCTTTGTTTTGAGCTATAAGAACATCGCGGAAGATTTTCTGGCTAAAAAGGACCGTTTTGCAATTGTCCGTAAAACGCTGAGGATCAAATGAAGCGCAGTGAGGCGCGCGCGCCGAACGGCAGGGAAGGGGAGCGGGGCGTTCTGGAGTTTGTCCTGATCTTTGTTTTTATCGCGGGTTCCCTGTTGTTCGCGGCCCTGAATTTTATCAAACCGTCCACGACCAAGGTTTATTCCGATACAGGAATGATGCTGGCAAGGCAGGGCGGTTTGATCTCCGAAGATGTCGGCATGCCTGTCAATCTCTCGGAGACAGCCGGGGTTGGGTTGGGCGTTGACGGAATTCCCGGCGCGGGCAGCGGTTCTTCCGGTTCCGGCGGAAGCGGCGGTTTGGGCAGCGGCGGTGGATGGGGCGGCGGCGGAGGCAGTATTGGCGGCGGCGGAGGCTCGGGGGGAGGCGGAGGTTCGGGGGGGTCTGGCAGCGGCAGCGGGGGCGGCAGTATTGGAGGAGGCGGGACTCCCTCAGGGGGAGACGCCTGGGGCGGAGGGGGAGGAGCCGCTGGAACAGCCAGGACATTTCCGGATACGCCCATTGTTATTGCCAATGACGGATTTTTGAGCCTCGGGTGGGCCGCGGCCACCGGCAGTCCGGTATCCTACAGCATTTACAGAACAACCTCGGCATCCGGGCCTTACGAGTTGTTTGCCGATGATTGGCCATCGACTTATTTTATCGATCTCTGGGCGGAAAACGATCAGACGTATTATTACAGGATTGACGCTGTTTACGCCGACACAGGCATTGTTTCTTCTTCGACGATTTCCGCGACGCCTTCGGCAAGCTCAGCGTACGCCCAAAAAACGGCCCTGGCGCTTTCGACGCTTGCCGGTTCGGTCCAGGGGGCGCCCCTGGCGGAGAAGATCGATGCGTATGACGTGAGCGTTGGTTTCGGAAGCGGCGTTTCGGGCGCGCTGGGCTGGTATTCGCCGTTATTCAATACGATCATCATTGATATCTCTCAGGATAATTTATCCAAAAATGTCCAGGCCTCAATCCTTTCCCATGAAGGAACGCATGCCTGGTGGGCCAATGACATGTCTCAAGGGCAGCCTGCCAGGGGCGCCAACACAGGTGACAGTATCGACCAGGAATATCACGCCTTTGTCAACGGGGCCGGCGTCTGGAACGAAGTCAAGGGCGCGGAAACAGACTTAAACCAGGATGGCTGGGCCTCTGTGATCGCGCTGGGGGAAGCGGATGCCAAGGAAATCATCAGGAGCGCTTATCCCGATCTCCCGGAATATTAATTCATGACGTTTTTCTATGAAAAAACTTTTTTTTCGTTGCGGAGTTGTCTTATGCTGTTTTTTTACGGGCCTCTTCCAGGGAGTATGCATGGAATCTGAAAGTCAGTCCTACCAGTCCTCTTTGTGTTCTTTCCGTTATCCCAAAGGCTGGACTTTGAGGGAATCCAAAGGGACCAAAGACGTCTACACCCAGGTCCATGTCTTCGGCGAGCTTAACAAGGACCTGGGTTTCGGCCCTTCGATCACGCTGACGGTTTATCCCGCGAAAGAGGCCGGAGGAAAATTCTCATCCGCCGCGGAATTGGCCAAGGACAGGCTCCAGAAGACGGGCCGTCTTTCCGGATACAAGCTGGAATCCCAAACGAAGGCGACGCTAGCTTCCGGAACCATGGCCGAAGTTTATACAGTCAGCTATGTCCTGCGCCTGCCTTTGTATCAGGTCAACACCAAAGACGTCACGATCAGGGAAGAGACCTTCTATTTTGAGAAAGGCGGTCAGATCTTTGTTTTGAGCTATAAGAACATCGCGGAAGATTTTATTTCTGATAAACCTGCCTTCAGGGAATTCCTGGATTCGTTCTAATTCAAGAATGAGAGCTTTGAGGAAAATAGGGGCCTGGGATCATTTTTGCGTTCCTTTATGAGGGCTTCTTGAAGCGCCTCAATCACACTCGAGCAAGGCCAAAAGGACAGCGCCATGCATCATAACTTCATAGATGAATACAGCGACAGGGATTCTTTTCTTCATCAACGTGATCCGCGCTGTAAAATTATTATTTTTCTGGTTTTCCTGTTTTTGGTGCTCAGGCTTTCTCCGGGAAGCCTTTGCGGATTTGCCGGTTACGGCCTTTTGCTTTCGGCGCTGGTCCTGTTGTCGGGATTGCCGCTTTCGGCGATTCTTCGCAGGATCCTGACGGTGCTTCCCTTTGTTTTTCTGACTGCCTGGTCCATGTTCTCGGTGTCCGGGAAACCGGCCGGGCCCGCTTTCCTGTCGATCATTTTAAAATCTTTTTACGCCCTGGTCGCTGTTTTCCTGCTGGTTTCGACGACCGCCTTTCCCAGCCTCTTGAAGGCCCTGGAATGGCTGCGATGCCCCACGATCATGATCCGTATGCTCGCTTTTTTGTACCGTTACATTTATCTTTTTCTGGATGAGTTCATGAAGATGCGCCAGGCCCAGGCCTCCCGGACAGCGGCCAGGCCAAAAACCGCAAAGGCCCTCCAGGCCTTTTCGAGCATCCTGGCCCATTTATTCGTGCGTTCCTATGAAAAGGGCGAGAGGGTCTACCAGGCCATGTGCAGCCGGGGTTATAATGGTTCTGTCCCCGGCATCAGCCGTCTGCGCGCTCAGCGTTCGGACTATATTTTTTGCGCCGCGTCCTTTGCGTCCTTTATCCTGATGGAGGCTTTATGCCGCTCGCTGTAGAGGTGGAGCAGTTGAATTTTTCCTATCCGGACGGAACCAAGGTTTTGGAGGGCTTGACATTTGCCATTGAGGAGGGTTCCTCGGTCGGCCTGATCGGCCCCAACGGCGCCGGAAAAACGACCCTTTTGCTGCATTTGAACGGGATCCTCAAAGGCCAGGGCCGTATCAGGATCTTCGGGACCGAGATCACCCAGGACAGCCTTTTTGAAATCCGGCGGCAGGTCGGCCTTGTTTTTCAGGATCCCGACAGCCAGCTGTTTATGCCCTCGGTTTTTGATGACGTCGCCTTCGGCCCCTTGAACATGGGATTAGACGCCCAGGAGGTCAAGCGGCGCGTGCGGGGAACGCTGGCCGCCGTTGACATGCAGGACAGCATGGAAAGGGCATCCCATCATTTGAGTTTCGGCGAAAAAAAACGCGTCTGCGTCGCGACGGTGCTGGCCATGGAGCCCCGCCTTCTGGTTTTGGATGAGCCGACCAGCAACCTGGATCCGGGGCACAGGCAGCAGTTGATCCAGATATTAAAAGACGTCCCTGTCACAAAGCTGATCGCCTCGCATGATTTGGATATGATCCAGTCCCTTACCGAGAAAGTGATCCTGTTGACCCACGGGCAGATGGCTGCCTACGGCCCGACGAAACAGATCCTGATGGACAGGGAATCGCTGAAGCGTCACGGATTTACATTTTTATCCTGAACAGGAAAAGCGCGTTCTAAAAACACACTTTTCTTTTACGGTCCGCGATGTTATATTGAAACAGGAGGGTTGGCCTGTGCGTATTTGGCCGAAAAAAGCAAAAGGTCTTTCAGGAAAAACTGGGGGGCTTTTTTATTTTTTTAGGGTGGGGTGAGGCGCTATGGATTACCTGGAAAATGTCCTGAAACCCGGAGATGAAGACCTGCCGTTGGCGTCCCGGCTTCTCTACCAGCTGATTGACGAAAAATACCGCACGCTGCTGGATGAATCCGGCGATCTGATGTGTATCGTCGATCGGGCCGGGAAATTTATCTATGTCAACAGGCAGCTGGCGGACTCCCTGGGATATACCAAAAAGGAGCTCCTGCGTCTGCGGATGCGCCAGATCATTGATCCGGAAAGCCTTCAGGAGTTCGGGGAAAGGACCAGGGAGTTCCTGCGGACCAAGCGCATCCACCTGCCTCATTTTGTGTTGAAAACCAAATTGGGAGGCAGGGTTTTCGGAGAATTGAGTTCCGTCGCTTTCTACGATAACCAGGGGCGCTATTCCGGGGCCAAGGCGGTCTTCAAGGACATGACCCGGCTGATCGCCATCCAGAGGCTTGAGAAGAAATACGAATCCATGATGGAGGACGGGATCGATGCCCTGGACCATATCATTGTCATCCTGGACAAGGAATACAGGATTCGCTGGGCCTCCAGCAGCGTGGGAAAATATTTCGGCCTGGATAAGGCCCGGATCGCCGGAGAAGATATGCGCCTGGTTCTCAAGGAGGCGCGGAAGAAAATCGTTGAAGGGGACGAAAACCTTTTTCTCGAGGAGGCCCTGTCCGCGTATCAGGCCCGGCGGCCGGCGCGGCGCGTGGAATTCCGGTTGAAGAGACAGGGCGGCCAGGGGCCGTTTTTCATGGAATATCATGGTTATCCCATCGCCCACGGAGAATTCAGCGGCGGCCGCGTGGAGATCTTTCGTGACATCACGGAACGCAAGAGATCCGAAGAGACGCTGGAATATTATTATCAGCAGATCCACGGCATTATGGAGCACGCGGTGGAAGGCGTCCTGGAACTGCGCACGGACAATACGGTCCGCTTCATCAACAAAAGCCTGCTGGATAAGCTGGGATACGCGGAGACGGAAATTCTCGACCGCAGCCTGTATGATTTTATTCTTCCCGACGAACACCGGAGGCTTGTCGCCGTCAAACTGATCCGCCAGGCCAGGGAGGTAACCCTTCTTAAGAAAGACGGGAGTTTTCTCTATGGTTTGATGTCCTGCATCCCGCTCGTTTTCGGTCCGGCGATGACCCACGCCCTGTGTTTTATCACGGATATCAGCGAACCGAAGATGGTGTCCTTGAAGCTGCGTGACGCCAACCTGACCCTGCGCGCGCTCAACGCCTCCCTTTTGGAGAATTCGCTGTTGGATGTGCGAACAGGCGTTTACAATGACCGCTATCTCCACGAGAGGCTTCAGGAAGAAGTCCGGCGGGCGCGGCGGTTCTTCCGGCCGTTCTCTGTGGTCATGATCGATTTGGATTTTTTTAAATCAGTCAATGACGCCTACGGCCATCTGTTCGGAGATGAGGTCTTGAGAGGTTTTGCCGGGCTCCTGAAAGGGGCGGTGAGAGCGACGGATATCGTGGTGAGGGCCGGGGGAGAGGAATTCGTTGTTTTTTGTCCGGATACCGACGGCGTGGGCGCCCTTCGTGTCGCCCAGAAGATCGCCCAGGCTTTGCAAAAAACGCCGCTGGGCAACAAGGAATTGCAGTTGATGGTGACGGCGAGCATGGGTATCGCTTCTTACCCCGAGGCCGGCATTTATGAGCCTCTGGCCCTGCTGGAGGCGTCGGACCAGGCGATGTACAAGAGCAAGATCCTCGGCCGCAACAGGATCACGATTTTCAACAAAGGCATGGCTGCCGCCGCCGAGGCCCAGTCCGGCGCTTTTCAGGCGGAGGCGATGCCGGCCATCAAGGAAAGGTTGGCCAATATCAACCTGAGGAACGAAGAAGCCGTGCTGGAGTCCTTGAGGCCTTTGAGCCGGCAGGTGGGCAAGAGGCTTGGGTATGGCGAAGAGTATGCCCAGCGCTTGATGGAGAATATGCGTCTTTTGTGCGAAGAGCTGGATTGGCCCGCATGCGATCTGCGCAATGCCAAAAGGGCGGGGTTTCTCTGCAATCTTGGATTTTTGGGCCTGCCGTCTGAAATCCTGGCCAAGGCCCTGTTGAACAGAGAAGAGAACAGTTTGATCCGTCATCATCCGCTGGCCAGCGTCTCTCTAATCGATGATATTCCTTTTCTCTATCCCCTCAAAGAAGTCATCCTGAGCCATCATGAGCGTTATGACGGCCGCGGTTATCCCAAAGGGCTTAAGGGAGAAGAAATCCCGCCGGTTTCAAGAATGATCGCGGTGGCTGAAGCCTATGAAGCCATGATTTCTCCGAGGCCCTACAGGCCCAAGCCCTATAGCCGGACGGAGGCCGCGGATCTGCTTCGAAAAGAAGCGGGCCTGCAGTTTGACCCCGGGATTGTTGATTGCTTCCTTCGCCGGGCCCTGCCTTCTTCATCCGATTAAGTGCGGGTGATTCCCGGGCCGTTCCGTAGTTCCATAAATCTTGTTGAAGCTTCATACGCTTGATGTATAATACATTTTGATTTTTCATTTGTTTATGTTATATTACCTCGACGCATCGCGCTGTTTGGAAGCGCGAGTCGGCCTGCGGAGCGTTTGGGGATTTTTGTTAAGAAAATATCGTGCTAAAGAATAGATGGAATAGAGATTTTATCCACAGGAAAAGGGGGTTTTATGCAGAGATTGCGGCTGATCATGACAGGGTTGGGAGTACTTTTTTTGGTTGTCGGATGCGCGTCTACGCGTACAACGGCGTCTCTTGAGAATCGTGTGCAGATTTTGGAAAGCCGGATACAGTCCCTGGAGGGGCAGACAGGAGAAAGCCCTGATACGGACGTTTCTTCCTACGGCATCATGCCGGAGACGGCGGTTTCCGTTTCCGCGGATTCCTTGACAAAAAAACAGATCCAGATGGCCCTGAGAAATGCCGGCTATTATGACGGCGCTGTGGATGGGAAGGTCGGGCCGAAAACAACATCCGCTATCAAGAAATTTCAGGCGGATATGGGCCTGAAGGCCGACGGGATCGCCGGGAAGAAAACAAAAGAGAAACTCGTAAAGTATCTGCCGTAACCAGAAAGGATTTTTCCGTGAAGCGCATTTTTGTGATCGTGGCGGCCCTCTGTTTTGCCTTGGCGAGCGGCTGCGGCAGGGGTTCGGACAGAAAACAGATGTCTGTTTCGGAAGAAGGCATTCTGAACGTGACGGAAGCCGACTCTCTTCTGGCTCCTTCCGCCGATGAAGCGATTGAATTGACCGCCGATAACGCGGCCGCGGACCCTGTGACTGTGGAAGTTCCCGTTCTCATCAAAGAGGGCGGTCTTCTCAGCCAGGACAAGCCGGATGCCGGCGGCATTCAGCGGGCGCTCAAAGACCTGGGCTATTACCAGGGAGAAATCGACGGCAAGCTGGGGCCTAAGTCCAAGGCCGCGATCAGGGAATTCCAGAGCAAAACCGGTCTCGCGGTGGATGGAAAAGTGGGGCCGAAGACCTGGGCCGCCCTTCGGGAGGCTTTAGAAAACCGGGCCGTTCCCGCGGAGCTATAACAAAATGCCTATTCCCCGTCAGATCATTCCTACAAAACATCTTAAGTTGAAAAGCTGGGTGAGAGAAATGGCTGTTCTCTGCCAGCCGGCGCGCGTCGTCTGGATCAACGGTTCCGAGGAGGAAAAAAAACGGCTGGAAGACGAGGCAGTTTCCACAGGGGAGATGATCCGTTTGAACCAGGAAAAGCTCCCGGGCTGTTTTTACCATCGCACGGCTCTCAATGATGTGGCGCGGACCGAGCACCTGACGTTTATCTGTTCGAAGAAGAAGGAAGATGCCGGGCCGACGAACAACTGGATGTCTCCCCGGGAGGGATACCGGAAAGCGGGTCAGTATTTTCGCGGCTCCATGAAAGGCCGCACGATGTACGTGATCCCGTTTTCCATGGGGCCTGTCGGATCGCCGTTCAGCAAAATCGGAGTCGAGGTCAGCGACAGCATTTACGTCGTTTTGAATATGCGCATCATGACGCGTATCGGGCAGAAGGTCCTGGATCATCTGGGTATCGACGGAGAATTCACCAAATGCCTGCACGGCAAGGCTGATCTCGATATCAACAAGCGCCTCATCCTGCATTTTCCGGAAGATAACGCGATTTGGAGCGTGGGTTCCGGTTACGGCGGCAATGTCCTCTTGGGAAAAAAATGCCTGTCTTTGCGGATTGCCAGTTACCTGGCCCAAAAAGAGCGGTGGATGGCCGAACATATGCTGATCATGGGCATCGAAGAACCGAACGGCCACGTGGAATATATCGCCGCGGCTTTTCCCAGCGCCTGCGGCAAGACGAATCTGGCCATGCTGGTGCCTCCCGAGGGTCTCAAATGCAAGGGGTACAAGATCTGGACGGTAGGCGATGATATCGCCTGGATGAGGATCGATTCCGACGGCGCCCTTTGGGCGATCAACCCCGAGGCGGGATTTTTCGGCGTGGCTCCGGGAACGAATTCCCAGAGCAATCCCAATGCCATGGCGACCATCCGCAAGAATACCATTTTTACGAACGTCCTTCTCAAAAAAGATTTTACGGTCTGGTGGGAGGATGGGGATGAGCCGCCGCCGGCTGAAGGCATGGATTGGCGCGGGCAGCCCTGGCGTCCGGGCATGAAGGATGAAAAGGGGCGTCCCATCAAAGGCGCGCATCCCAACAGCCGTTTTACGGCCCCGGCCGCCCAGTGTCCCTCGATTTCGTTTCGGCTCGAGCATCATCACGGCGTTCCGATCTCGGCCATCATTTTCGGAGGCCGCAGGGCCAGGGTCGCGCCTCTGGTGTATGAGAGTTTTGACTGGCAGCACGGCGTTTATGTGGGCGCGACGATGGCCTCCGAACGCACGGCGGCTCAGATGGGAACGCTCGGCGAAGTCAGGAGAGATCCCATGGCCATGCTGCCTTTTTGCGGCTATGATATGGCTGATTATTTCCGGCACTGGCTGTCGATGGGCAAAAGGATGGAAAAACAGCCCAAAATATTCCACGCGAACTGGTTCCGGGTGAATGAAAAAGGGAATTTCGTTTGGCCCGGATACGGCGAGAACCTGCGTATCCTGGAATGGGTTCTGGACCGCTGCAATAACAAGGTGCCCGCCGTCAAAACTCCCATCGGCTATGTGCCTAAGCTTCAGGACATCGACCTGACGGGGCTCAACATCCCCAAGGAAAATCTCGACAAGCTTTTTGACGTGGATCGCTTTGAATGGCTCCAGGAAATGGAAAGCCAGAAGGAATTTTTAAAAACGTTCTCCGGCAAACTTCCCAAAGAGATCTGGCAGGAATGGGAAGCGCAGAACAAGAGGCTGCAGGAATAAAAAAGAGTCAGTGTGCCGGAGAGTCCGCCGGATCAGAGTCAAGGAAGACAAAAACGGGATACACAAGAGAGCGAAATGGAAAGCATTCTTTTGCAATCGAACCTTCCCGGCATAAAACTCCTGCGCAGAGGCAAGGTGCGGGATGTGTACGATATGGGCGAGGCTCTTTTGATCGTGGCTACGGACCGCATTTCCTGTTTTGATGTTGTCCTGGAATGCGGCGTTCCCGGCAAAGGCAGGGTCCTGACGCAGATTTCCCTGTTCTGGTTCCGTTATCTGGCCGATGTCTGTCCGAACCATCTTTTGACCGCCGACGTAGAGCGCTACCCGCAGGGACTCCGTCCTTACAAAGAGATTTTAAGGGGCCGTTCCATGCTGGTCAAAAAGGCCCGGCCCCTGCCTATCGAATGCATTGTCCGCGGCTATCTTTCGGGCTCAGGCTGGAAAGAGTATTCCAGGTCGGGGTCGGTGTGCGGCCTGCGCCTGCCGGCCGGATTGAAGGAATCCTCCAGGCTTCCGGAGACGATTTTTACGCCTTCCACCAAAGCGGAAGAGGGCCACGATATAAACATAGACGCCGCGGCCGCGCGCCGCCTTGTGGGCGAGAAGACCTTCGAGGAAACCCGCGCCAAAAGCGTCGCTCTTTATGAAAAGGCCTCGCGCTACGCGGAGACCAAAGGCATCATTATCGCCGACACAAAATTTGAATTCGGGATTTTTGAGGACAAGCTGATCCTGATCGACGAGGTCCTCACGCCGGACTCTTCGCGTTTTTGGCCCAAGGAAGGCTATGTTCCCGGACGTCCCCAGCCGAGTTTTGACAAACAGTTCGTGCGGGATTATCTGGAAACCCTGGATTGGGACAAAAACCCTCCGGCCCCCTGCGTGACGCCTGAGGTGATTGAAAAGACCTCTGAAAAGTATCTCCACGCTTTAAGCGTTCTTGCCGCCTGAGGGCGCTCTTTATGACATTTGAGCTTCGAGGCGATTCGATAGACCTGGATAATTTATTGAAGGCCGCCGGCGCCGTTTCCAGCGGAACTGAAGCCGGGGAGCTGATCAGGCAGGGCCTTGTGTCCGTCAATGGAGAAAAGGAAAGCAGGGTCCGCAGGAAGATCAGAAAAGGGGATTGTGTGGAAGTTCACGGAGACAGGATCGAGGTTGTCTCTTAGTTGAAACAGACACGAAGAGGGGGAGAAAGGACTACGCCATGTGCAAAACATGCGGTTGCACCCCTTGTAAATGCGGAAAAAAGATCGTGGACGGAAAATGCGAAGGTTGCGGAAAAGAATACGATGAATGCGTCTGCGGGAAATAGAAGATAGAAGCGCAAAGGTTAAAAGCCCTCGTGAAAAACGGGGGCTTTTTTTTGGCCTCGAAACTTTATTGCTTTTCGCGCAGGAGGATTTCCGCGATGACAAAGTGAGCGTTGGGGGGGATTCTGATATCCTGCCAGACGCGCATTTGATAATGTGTTTGCAAGGCTTTCCTTCCATCGGGCGCCCTCGGGTCTTCCCGCGCGCCCAATTTAACGAAGTACGCCCTGGGATAAGGGGGTTCTTTTGACAGGAAGAGATTTGTCTTGATCACGGGACGGTCGTCTAAGAGAGTGGTGACAGCTGCCGGTTCGTCCGCGACAATGATAAGGATTTTGTCAAAATAGCGCCTGGAGATGTCCTTCAAAGACGAGATTTCCTGGTAGAACCTGTTTTTACGAAAAGATTTCCAGTCCTGCATGTCCGCCATGCTTTGAAAGAAAAAGGCCAGCGACAATAAAAGCGCGGCGGCCGCGCGGAGTTCTTTGCGCAGGAACGAAAGGGCGTAGCGGATACCCTGCGCGGCCAAGATCAGCAGGGGGATGGAAGCGGGCAGGCCGTAACGGATGGCGCCTTTGTTGAAATCAGCGGCAAAATAGGCGGATGTCAGAAGGATCAACGCAAGGAAGAGGGCCGACAGTATCCAAAACGCGCGCCTCTGCCGGCGCCAGCAAGACCACATTCCCAGAAGGGCCGGAAACCAGAACAGGCTTGAGCCGCGAAAAGGATGAAAGAAGAAAAGGATGTTTCCGCAGATGTGCCTGAGGAAAAAAACAGGGTTCCAGAAAAATCCGCCCCCGGCCGCCGCGCTCTCGGCTTTCAGCATGGGCAGAAGCTGGACCAAAAGGGGCAGGGAAAAAGCCGTCATGAGGTAAAGCCAGAGCTCTTTAGCCGTTTTTTCCATCCTGGTATCTTTCAGGACAAAGACGATCAGGGCTGACACGGCCAGCAGGTATTCGGGCCTCATGTAAGAAGTCCAGACCAGCGTCATGCCCAGGGAATAAAGCAGGCCTTTCGACCTGTCTTTAAGGTAAGCCAGCCATAAGACCAGGCCCAAGAGCATGAAAAACAGGGTCGGGACATCCGACGCGGCGCAGCCTGAGAATTCCAGATAGAGGGGTTGGAGGGCGGCAAGGCCAGAGGCCCAGCAGGCGGCTTTAGCGTCATGGAACAGGAGCCAGGACGCGGCAAAGACCAGCGCGGGCATCAGGCTCCCGAGCAGGGCAGAGAAGGCGAAGGCGCTTTGTTGCGAAGGGCCGAAGAGCCTGTAAAACAGGCTCAGCAAGAACGGCCACGCGCCGGGCCTGTTATAAAAAGCGATCTCGGCCGGGCTTGTCACGGAGCCTGAAAGAGTCATGCCGTAGGCGTGGTTATGGTAGAGGTTGCGGCTGACATTAAGGAAGTAAAGTTCGTCGTTAAAGACGCAAAAACCGTGTTCGATCACCAGGAACCTTAAGGCGAAAGAAACGGTCAGGACCAATCCCAGGAACAAAAGATATTTTCGCGGCAAATCCCTGAAATGGGACGCCAGCGGGCGGGTTTGCCGCAAAGCGGTTCCGGCGAAGACCAGAAAAAGCAGGTAAAGATAGAAGGTATAAGAAAAGGAAAAGGAGAAGACGCGATACAGGGATTGACCGAAGGATCCGAGGAATGCCGCAGGCATAGGCCCTTTTCTAGTTTGCCGGTTATTGCGGATATCCGGCTGCCCCTAATTATATAAAGACATCCCCTGTTAGGCAAGGGAAAGCAAGGCCTTGGGGTTTCTGTGAGTATTCATGTTTTTTCAGAAGGAAATTCTATATAATAGGATTCAACGGGTTTTTTGAAGGCAAAGGAGGCTGAATGAAGTTAAGGGTTTTTTGGGAGGACAGGGAAACGGGGCAAAGAGCCTTGTTGGCGGGCTTTTTGGCCCTGGTGACGGTTGTTGTGTTTGTTCCTTCTCTTTTCAACGGCTTCACGAATTGGGACGATCCTATTTATGTGACGGGCAACGAAGCCATCAGGACGTTGTCCGCGGCCTCCGTCAAAAATATTTTCACCTCTTTTCATTACGGCGCTTATAAGCCCGTTGTTTTCCTCTCCTTTGCCGTTGATTATTATTTTTTCAGGCTGGAACCGATGGGGTATCACGCGGTCAACCTGTTCGTCCATCTGCTCAGCGTCCTTTTGGTTTTCAGGCTCCTTCTTTTGATCAAAGCCGGGACTGCGGTCGCGTTCCTGACAGCCCTGTTGTTCGCCGTCCATCCTCTGCGCGTGGAATCCGTGGCCTGGATCACCGAGCGTAAGGACGTCCTGTATGCTTTTTTCTTTCTGCTGTCGCTGGTTTGTTACGGGATATTCAGGCAGACCCGGCGCGCCGGATTTTACGCGCTTTCTCTTGGCTCGTTTCTCCTGTCGCTTTTGTCAAAACCCATGGCCCTCATGCTGCCTTTGATCCTTTGGGCCTGGGAGAGGGCCGCCGGCGGCGGCTCCCGGAGCAAAACCGCCAGGCGCATTCCGCCTTTTTTTATTGTCCTTGCGGCCGTCCTGCTGGTCAATTTTTTCGCGCATGAGTCCAGCACGGACAAGCAGAGCGTGACGGCCTTCGGCTTTCCGGATAATCTGCTCATGACCGCATACGCCGTCTTTTTCTATCTGAAAAAAATATTTTTTCCTTTAAACCTCTCTTGTCTTTATTCCTATCCTCAAAAAATTCAGGGTTTTTTGCCGCCGGTCTATTTTCTGTCTCTGGCAGGGGCGGCAGGCTTGGCTTTCGTTTTGGCCAAAATCCGAAAGAGGAGCCCGGGAATATTTTTGGGATTCATGTTTTTTCTGGCGGCCCTTGTGCCTGTGCTGCCGTTGGCCCTGAAGTCCTCTGTGACCCTGGCCGACCGCTATACCTATGTTGCTTCCATCGGAATTTTCTACATTGTCGCCGAAATCGCGGCCCGGTTATACGGCAGGAGCCGGGGCTGGAGAGCCGTGATTGTCATCGCCCTGGCCGCGGTGGTCCTGACGCTGTCCTTTTTGACCCGGGAAAGGATCAGGGTATGGAAAAACAGCGTTGTCCTGTGGACGGACGCGATCCGGAAAAACCCTTATCGCACGGAGCCTTACGTTTTCCGGGGGCTCGCCTTTTTTGATCAGGGACAGGCCGGCGAAGCGTTGATGGATTACGATACGGCCATCGGCATGAATCCTCGCCTTGCCGAAGCCCATGTTTTAAAGGGGAATGTGTATTTGAGCGAAAGGCAGGCCGCGAAAGCCCGGGAAAGTTATAACAGGGCGGTTGAAATAAGCCCAGAATATGCCCTCGCGTATTATAATCGCGCCAACAGTTATTTTGATCAGGGCCTTTGGAAAGAGGCCATCGCGGATTACGAAAAGGCCCTGGACATTAATCCCGAATATGCCAAGGCGCTTTATAACAGGGGCATGGCTTATCTTCAGGAGCGGGAGTATGAAAAAGCCCTGCTGGATTTAAGAAAGGCCCTTTCTTTAGGGATGGAAGTTGATCAAGCCATGCTTTCCTGGCTTGAAGAACAGACAAAGAAGTAAGAAACCGCATAAAAAAGGCTCCTGCATTTTATACAGGGGCCTTGTCATTTTGGTTATAAAAGATGAGGGTCCTGCTTTTCGAGCAGGACCCTCTAAATTAAATGCCGCCAAGGATTTCCAAACCGTTCATGTGTGTCGGTGAGGCGGCCGATGGCGAGTCCGGCTGAAGCCGGGCGAGACGGGAGTCCTGCTTTTCGAGCAGGACCCTCTAAATTAAATGCCGAAGGTGGGAGTCCTCCTCACCCGGCCAGACATTCGTCTGGCCTCCTTCGTCGCTGGGCGCCCTCGCTTCATCCTTCGGCGCTCGGGTCGCCTTCGACTCCCATAACAACAATAATTTTAAAACCCCGACCAAAAATGCCGGGGTTTTAAAAATTATGCCGAAGGTGGGAGTCCTCCTCACCCGGCCAGACATTCGTCTGGCCTCCTTCGTCGCTGGGCGCCCTCGCTTCATCCTTCGGCGCTCGGGTCGCCTTCGACTCCCACAGAAAATTAAATGCCGAAGGTGGGAGCCCTGCTTTTCGAGCAGGACCCTCTAAATTAAATGCCGAAGGTGGGAGTCGAACCCACACGGGCGTGAGCCCATCGGTTTTTGAGACCGACGTGTATACCATTCCACCACTTCGGCGAAAGATCTTCCTAAAAGACGCTTATTTTTCCTTCTTCTGAAAATATGCCAGCATTTCCATGGGCAAAGGGAATACGATAATCGATGATTTTTCCGTCGAAATATCCATGAGCGTCTGGAGATAGCGCATCTGCAGGCTCATGGGCTGTTTTTGCAGGACTTCCGCGGCCTGGGCGAGTTTTTCCGAGGCCTGATATTCGCCTTCGGCGGAAATGATCTTGGCCCTTCGCTCTCTTTCTGCTTCAGCCTGCCTGGCCATGGCTCTTTGCATTTCCTGGGGAAGATCGACATGCTTGATTTCCACATGAGAGACTTTCACGCCCCAGGGGTCTGTGGCCTTGTCGATGATCAGCTGCAGTTCGGAATTGATCTTTTCCCTTTCAGAGAGCAGTTCATCGAGGTGAACCTGCCCGACGGTGCTGCGCAGGGAAGTCTGGGACATCTGGGAAGTGGCAAAATGGTAATCCTCGACTTCCATGACCGCCCTGTTGGGATCCATGACCTTGTAGTAGACGACCGCGTTGACTTTGACCGAGACGTTATCCCGGGTGATGATGTCCTGGGGCGGGACATCCAGGGTGATGGTGCGCAGGCTGACGCGTTCCATGCGGTCCACGGGGAAAAAGACAAAGATGATGCCGGGTCCTTTGGGCTTAGGCAGGATGCGGCCGAGTCTGAAGATGACGCCGCGTTCATACTCATTAAGGATCTTAAAACAGTTCAAAAAATAAATGACGATAAAAACACCGAAAATCATGGCAAAGTTCATGTGGTCCTCGTCTTTCTGGCCAAGATTCGGTCTCGGCCGTCCTTTTTAGGGGTTATCAAGGTTCCCATTTTGTCACAAGCAGTTTTATCTTAATGAGGGCATAACTTAGAGAGCCGGTAGCCGTAGGCGGCGAAGCTAAGTTATTGTCCGAATTAACCCCGCGAAGTATCGCAAAAATATCGAAGAAATTTTTGCGATATTGTACGAAGCCGGGGTTGTCAATATCAAGGTTCCCATTTTGTCACAAGCAGTTTTATCTTGTCAATCCCCGCCACTTTTATTTTTTCCCCCTTGGCCACAGGCGCCGGGCCTGTATTGAGGGCGCTCCAGAGCTCACCATTCACAAAAACCTGTCCTTCTCCGTTGGCTTTAAGCGCGGTCTGGGCAATGCCTTCGGAGCCGGGGAGGCTTTCCGAGCCTGTCATGATTTTCTTGTGGTGCGCTTTCAGGACATTGGCGATCAGAAAAAGGCAAATGAAGCCGACGGCAAGGACAATCGGCAGGATCACGTTTAAGGAGATTGAAAGCCCGCTGAACGAAGAATCTATGAGCATCAGCGACCCCAATGTCATGGAAATGATCCCTGCCAGCGTCAGGAGCCCGAATGAAGCGGGGGTCAGTATTTCGGCGATCAGGAAAATGACGGAGAGCCCGATGAGAAGAAATCCCGCGAAATTGACAGGCAGGATGGCAAAGGCGTAGAAAGCCAGGATCAGGCTGATGATACCGGCCACTCCGGGAAAGACGGATCCCGGATGCGTCAATTCTATGAACAGGCCCAGGAAGCCGATCATCATGAGAATGTAGGCGATATTCGGATTGATCAGGGTGTTGAGAATGTTTTGGCTGGCGGTCAAATTCAATTTCAGAAGACGCCCGTTCAGGGTTTGAAGGTTTTCCGAGCGGCCGTCGGCCATGGTGATGGTCCTGCCGTTGATTTTTTTGAGCAGGTCTTCGGTATCCAGCGCGATGAGGTCGATGACTTTTTCAGCCAGGGCCTGTTTTTCCGTCGCGGAGACGCTCTTTTCGACAGCGAGCCTCGCCCATTCGGCATTCCGGCCCCTGTTTTTGGCTATGGTTTCCACCCAGGCGATGGTGTCGTTGAGGATTTTGTCTTCCATGACGTCGCCGCCGGAGGATTCCGGGGATTTTTCTTTCTGCTGCTTCGGTTTTTTCTGCGCGCGAAGGGCTTCGGTCAGGTCTTCGACGGCTTTTTTGAGGGAGCGTTCGTTTTTCGGAGGCCCGTTAGGGGTCACCGGGTGGGCGGCTCCGATGTTGGTGGAAGGGGCCATAGCCGCCACATGAGAGGCCAATGTGATAAAAACGCCCGCGGAACCGGCCCGGGAACCGCTGGGCGCGATATAGGTGATCACGGGAACAGGCGAATTCATGATCTTTTTGACGATGGAACGGGTGGATTCAAGCAAGCCGCCGGGCGTGTCCAGGAGAATGATGACGCCGCCGAAATCCGCGGCCGCGGCCTGGTCAATGCCCCGGCTGATGTAGTCGTCGATCACGGGCCCGATGATCTTGTTATCGACGGTCAGCACGAGCAGGGTTTTTCCAACAGGTTCTTCCCCGTGGACACAGGGGAGCCAGAGAAGAAAGGATAAAAGCAGGGCGGCTGTCCGGATCCGTCTCATCCTCGGAACTCCTTCTTTAAAACGGGTTGATGAAAGTAGAAGATGACAAACAGGTGGTAGAGAATCGAGATGCCGTTCTGAATATCCGGCGCAATGGTATCCAGGGAGCAGCAGAGCGTGATGATGCCGCTGAAAACCAGGATCTTGCTCAAAATAACCCAGCCCGCGAAAAACATCAAAAGCTTCCTGGCATAGTGCCAGCGCATGACAACGCCGATCCCCAAAGACACAGAGATGAGGCTGCTGATGACAACAAAGGCAAACACGTTCGGGGGCTTGGACAGCATGCCGTTTGCCAGGGATTGCAGAAGGAGGGCCAGCGTAACAGAACCGATAATGATTTCGATGAGCCCGATGAGGAGGATGCCTTGTTTAGGCTTCATAGGCAGGAAGTTGAGTTCCCTTGATGGGGAAAGAACGCTTATTTTCCCTTATCGGGACGTTTTGGTGGTGGCGCCGGCTTAGGCTGTTACGCTTATTGAGCACCTGCAATTCATTTCAGCGAAATCCCGCAAAGCGGGACGCTTCACTACGCCTAATCCGGCATCCACCAATTTTTCCCTTATCGGGACGTTTTGGTGGTGGCGCCGGCTTAGGCTGTTACGCTTATTGAGCACCTGCAATTCATTTCAGCGAAATCCCGCAAAGCGGAACGCTTCACTACGCCTAATCCGGCATCCACTTTAATTTCCTTTGTCAGGAAATTAAAGTGGAGCTGACGGGGATCGAACCCGTGACCTCCTGACTGCCAGTCAGGCACTCTCCCAGCTGAGCTACAGCCCCAATATTTAATCGAAAAAGCCTTGGATCAGCCGTTTGGCTTGGCTTGCGATTCCTAAAACGAGTAAAGGGTTTATTAATAATAGTATAGACAGCCGTTATTGTCAACACTTTCAAGGCTTTATACAGGGAACCCCTGGAAACAGAGAAATCCTTGAAGGCAATAGCCTTTTATGTTAATATCAGTCCTATTCTCTTTTGGGGTTTTAAGCTTTCGGCTTGATCCTCAGGCAGAAGAATAACTTCTTATTTTAGCAATAGCAACAAGTTACATCAATTGAAGCTAAGCATTCTTAAAAAGTTGAGCCGTAAAAAATGGACTATGATTTTAAGCGGATAGAGGAAGAGTGGCAGAAAGCCTGGACTGACCAGAAACTCTACAGGGCTGATATGAAGACGCCCCGGGAAAAGTACTATGTCCTGGAGATGTTTCCCTATCCCTCGGGCCGTATCCATATGGGCCATGTCCGCAATTACACCATCGGTGACGTGGTGGCGCGCTATAAGAGGCTCAAAGGGTTTAATGTCCTGCATCCCATGGGATTTGACGCGTTCGGCCAGCCCGCGGAGAATGCGGCCATCAAGAACAACACGGACCCTGAGGCCTGGACTCTCAAGTGCATTGAATGGATGAAAAAAGAGCTCCTGCGTATGGGGTTTTCTTATGACTGGGAACGGGAAATTTCCACCTGCCTGCCGGAATACTACCGCTGGAATCAGTGGATTTTCTTAAAAATGTACGAAAAAGGGCTGGCCTATAAGAAGGCCTCCAGCGTCAACTGGTGTCCCAGCTGTGAGACGACCTTGGCCAATGAGGAGGTCGTCGACGGCGGATGCTGGCGTTGCCATACGCCGGTGCGCGAAAAAGAACTCGAGCAGTGGTATCTGAAGATCACCGACTATAGCGACCGCCTGCTGGCCGACCTTTCGCAATTAAAGAATTGGCCTGAGCGCGTCATCGCGATGCAGAAAAACTGGATCGGCAAGAGTTTTGGCGTGGAGATCTTTTTTAAGCTGGAGGATGGTGGGGTCTTAAGGGTTTTCACGACCAGGCCCGATACGATTTTTGGCGCCACCTATGTCGTGCTCGCGCCCGAACACCCTCTTGTCAAAGAGCTGATCGCCGGAAAGCGCCAGGAACAAGAGGTCCTGGGTTTTCTGGAAAAAGTGGCCAAAGAATCAAAAACAGCGCGCGTGGCCGCGGATGTCAAAAAAGAAGGGCGCTTTACGGGGGCCTATTGCGTTAATCCCGTCAACGGGGAGAAACTCCCGGTCTGGGTCGCGGACTACGTGTTAATGGAATACGGGACAGGCGCGATTATGGCCGTCCCTACTCATGACCAGCGCGATTTCCTCTTTGCCAAAGAGCACGGCCTTCCCATGAAAGTTGTCATCCAGCCGGCGGATGAGCCGCTTTTGGTTGAAACCATGACCGCGGCTTTTGAAACAGAAGGCGTAATAGTCAATTCCGGGAAATTCGACGGCATGCCCAGCGAAGAGGCCAAAAAGAAGATCGGCCAATGGATGGAAGAAAAGATGACGGGCAAGGTCGCCGTGCACTGGCGCCTGAGGGATTGGCTGATCTCGCGTCAGCGATATTGGGGCACACCTATCCCCATTGTTTATTGCCCCTCATGCGGCACCCAACCCGTGCCTGATAAAGATTTGCCCGTCAGGCTTCCCAAAAACGCCGCCTTCACCGGAGAAGGCGGAAGCCCGTTGGCCAAATCCCGGGAATTCGTGGAAACCGTTTGCCCTGCCTGCGGCCAAAAGGCCAGGAGGGAAACAGACACAATGGCTACTTTTATCGACTCTTCCTGGTATTTTTTAAGGTTCTGTTCTCCTCGATGCGAAAATGAGCCTTTTGACAAAAAAGAAGCCGGCTACTGGATGTCTGTGGACCAGTATATCGGCGGTATTGAGCACGCCGTCCTTCACCTGCTGTATTCCCGGTTTTTTACAAAATTTCTTTCCGACCTTGGTTACGCGCGGATCGCCGAGCCTTTTGACAGGCTTTTAACCCAGGGCATGGTGCTTAAAGAAGGCGAGGTCATGTCCAAATCCCGGGGCAATATCGTCGATCCGGACGCGATCATCAAGAATTACGGGGCCGATACCTTGCGGCTGTTTATTCTGTTTGCCGCGCCTCCCGAAGCGGAGCTGGACTGGAACGATAAGGGCATGGACGGGGCCTGGCGGTTTTTGAACCGCGTTTGGCGCCTGGCGGACGGGATTTCCCGCGGCACGGCCCCATCGGCCTCCGACCGGCTCAACGCAGGGCCTTCGGCCTTGATGAAAAAAATGCATCAAACCGTCAAGAAAGTCACCTCGGACATGGAGGGAGGCTTCAAATTCAACACAGCCATTTCCAGCATCATGGAACTGGTCAACGAGATCTACAAGCTGCCGGAGCCCGAGCAGTGTTCGCAGGAGGCGGCGCAGGCCGTGCGCGTGATCGTGCTTTTGCTGGCGCCTTTTGTGCCGCACATCAGCGAAGAGATGTGGCGGATGCTGGGAGGACAGGCCAGCGTTTTTACCGCTGCCTGGCCTTTGTTTGACCCGGGATTGCTGATTGAGGAAGAGGCTTCTTACGTGGTGCAGATCAACGGCAAGGTGCGGTCAAAGATAGTCTGTCCGGCGGACATGCCGGAACAAGAGGTCCAAAAAGCGGCTTTATCCGACCCCAGGGTCAAAGAATGGACGGCGGGCAAGACCGTCAAAAAAGTCATCATTGTTCCTCAGAAACTTGTGAGCATCGTCATTTCGTAAAAAGATAACCGAAAGATTGTTTCATGATTTCCCTGACCCATCAGGAACGAAAAGTGCTTTTCTTTCTGTGCCTTCTTCTGGCCCTGGGGCTTTTTTTGACGCAATTCCGCAAGGCCACGGGATGCTCAAGTTGTCTTGTCGATGTGTATGGCGGCCGCGAGGATGTCGCGCTGGTGGATTTGAATCAGGCCACGTTCCCCGAGCTCATCGCTGTCCCCGGCATCGGGGAAAAGACCGCCGAGGCCATCCTGAAGGTCAGGTCCCTTAAGGGGCGGTTCAGCAGTCTGGATGAGTTGACGCAGATCAAAGGCATTAATGCCAAAAAATTGGACATTTTGAATAAATACCTGTATGTGAAGTAAGACAAAAACGGGAGAGGCTTTTATGCTTTTTTTTATTTTTAAGGGCGGTGTTGTCATGGTTCCCATCATTTTGGCCAGCATCGCCGGCGCCGGCATTATTGTGGAACGCTGGATCGTTATCCGTCGCCTCTACCGCCTCAATATGGAAGCGTTTTCAAAGGCCTGTCTTGAGATGGTTGAGAAGGGCCGCTGGAACGAGGCCCTTGAGCTTTGCCGTCAGAACGGGGATTACCCGCTGCCGGCCATGTACGCCGAGGCCATCGAGAACAGACAGTCGAGCCGCGCGGAACTGGACAAAGTCCTGGAGCGCATGGGTAATCATTATGTGAAACTGCTGGAAAAGAGGCTGGGGGGATTGGTGTCTATCGTCGGCATCTCTCCTTTGATGGGGTTTCTGGGAACGATCATGGGGTTGATCCGGGCCTTCATGGCCTGGGAAAAAGCGGGCAGCGATATCACGGTCTCGGCGCTGGCAGGGGGGATTTACCAGGCCATGATCACCACGGCCGCCGGGCTGATGGTCGCCATTCCTTATTATCTCTTCTATAACTATTTTATCAGCCGCATCAAATATTTCTCCCACGAACTTGATGATTATTCCAGCCGTCTTTTGGAACTGCTGACAAGAGGACGTGTGTTATGAAGATCGCGCCGACAAGACGTTACATGTTCGCCCTGGAATCCGTGGCCATGACGGACATCGTCATGAACATGTTTATTTTTTTCTTTATTTCCTTCAGTCTTCTTTACACATTCAGCCCGGATAAGGCCAAGCAGATCAAAGTGAACCTGCCCCAGGCCAAGCATGTCATGAATCCGGGGGCTTCCGCCGGTTTTGTCAATATCACGCTTTCCGCCGAAGGGCCTCTCTACCTGGAAGGGGAGGTGGTTACGTACGCGGATCTCGAAACGCGATTGTCGCGAATGAAAGCCTCCCGTCCGGACCTGACCGTTGTGGTCCATGTCGACCGGCTCGCGCCTTTTAAGAACGTCGTGCGCGTCCTGGATACGCTCAACGGTTTGGGGATCGAACGCCTGCGCATTGCCGCGCAGGAAGAAAAGTAACTTTCCCGCCCCGCTCCCGCAAGTGCTTTTCTCACAAACAGCTCCGCTGTTATGGAAAAGCCGAGAATTCCCTGCTGTTCTTCTTTTTCCGTTTTGAGCGTATGTTTTGCCTGCGGGATAGGCCTGTCGGCCTTCCTGGGGCTAGGTCCTGTTTTGTCCGGATGCCTGTCTTTGGCCGCGGGCGTGCTTTGCGCCGCGACGCTTGGGCGGGCGCGGGCCTTTGTCTTCTGTTTGTTATTCTGGGCGCTGGCCTTAGGAAGCCACGCGGGGGCGGTGCGGTCGCAGAAGGATTACCGCGGGACCGGTTTTTTTGCCGCCGGCAGCGCGAGGATCAAGGGTGTTCTTGCCAGTGACCCCTTCGAAGAGGGGCAGAAGGGCTTTCTTTTGAAAACCTCCGCGCTTTGTCAGGGAGGCCGTTGTGTTCCTGTTCACGGAAAGCTCTGGGTTAAGGCGAAAAAGTCCGTGCTTTTTTGCGCTCAAAACTTTTCCTACGGCGACAAGCTGGATATTTCAGGGTCCCTGACGCCTCCCAACTCGTTTTATGAACGCTTTTTGTCTTCCCGCGGGGCCATGGCCATTCTTTACGCGCGAGAGATCAAGAAGGAGGGCTGGGACAAAAGTCTGGCCCTGGGCCGTTACGCCTTTTTTCTGCGGCGCGTTTTGGCTTCATCCCTCAGGCGGCATCATGGGGAAGCCGCTGCTTCGGTGCTTGAAGCGATGCTGTTGGGCTTAAAGAGCCGTATGCCCAAAGATGTCAAGGGGCAGGCCATCAGGGCCGGAACGTGGCATATTTTTGTCGTGAGCGGAAGCCATGTGGGGGTCGTGGCTTTTATCGCTTCCCTGTGTTTCAAGGTCCTGCGTGTGAGAGGCCGCCGAAGACTGGGGCTCGTCCTTGTCTGTGTGTGGCTGTATTGCCTGATTTGCGGTTCTTCCGCGCCTGTCCTGCGGGCCACGATCATGGTTACGTTCTTTCTATTTTCATTCTTTTGGCAAAGAAATCCTCTGTATCTTCACAATCTCTCCCTGGCCGCACTGACGATCCTCATTTTGGACCCCGCCGCTCTTTTTTCCGTCGGATTTCAATTATCATTCTTGAGCGTTTTTTTCATCGCCTGGCTATATCCGCGTCTGGATTTCTCCCATTTTTTCAAAAGGCACAGGTCCATCCCTTCGTTCTTGAGGATTCCCTGTTTGTTCATGGCCAGGGGGTTCGGCGTTTCTCTTTGCGCGTGGCTGGGAACAGCCCCTTTATTCGCCTGTGTGTTCGGTCATATCTCCCTCTCGGCCCTGGCCGCCAATATCGCGATCCTTCCTTTGTCCGGTGTGATTATGGCCTCGGGGTTCGCTTATTTGTGCCTGGCCTGGACGCCTTTGGCCGGCTGGCTCGCGCAGTCTGATGAAGGACTGCTGGTTGTTTTTCTGGCTGTGAACCGGTATTTCTCAGGCTTGAGAGGGGGCTATTTTTCAGGCCTGCGACTGCCTTTGGCAGCGGCCTGGGCCGCCTACGCCATCCTTGTCTTAGGTGTTTGGGCGCAGGCCCTCTTCAAGAAGAGGTAAACAAAGCCGCCTGATAAAAAACTCCTCGCCTGCTCCGGTGAACCCGATTGACATTTGGTGTTGTCTATGATATAAAAAACTGTCATTCAAGAAGATGGGTTTCGAGTGGCGGCGATTTTAGGACAGAAGCATTGGCCTTTTGGTCATGGGCCGGGCAGGATTTTCAAGAAATTTTGCCGATGTAGCTCAGTTGGTAGAGCAGCGCTTTCGTAAAGCGCGGGTCGGAGGTTCAATCCCTCTCATCGGCTTATTTTTAATGAATAGACGGAAAAGGGCCGGGCCCAAAGGGTTTTGCGTGGGCCTGTGCCTTGGTTTCAACAGGGTCCTTACGGTCATTCTTTTGAATAACCGGCGTTTCCCCGGGACAGGGGCGGGAGCGCTTTAGAGATTGGCAAGGAGCCAGGAAAGAATGGTGGCGTTCCCTCTCTTATGGCGAGATTCCGCAACATCATACTGAACCGCAATTTTTCGATTCTTTGGCTGGCGCAGATCATCTCCCAGTTCGGCGACCGGCTGGGTCAAATGGCCCTGATCGCCCTGGTCTATCGTTATGCCCCCGGCTCCACGACCCAGATGGCCAAGATCATGGCTTTTACGATCATCCCCGTTTTTCTGGTCGGACCCGTGGCCGGCGTCTATGTGGACCGCTGGGACAGGCGCAGGACCATGTTCATTTGCGACCTATTGCGCGGCGCCCTGATCCTGTTGATCCCTTTCTGGCTGATCCGCCTGAATTCACTTGTCCCCATTTATGCCGTGGTTTTTGTCGCGTTCTCAATCGCCCGGTTTTATGTCCCCGCCAAAATGTCCATCATTCCCGACCTGGTCAAAACGGATGACCTGCTTCTGGCGAATTCTCTCGTCAATACAACAGGAATGGTGGCGGCCATGTTTGGATTCGGCCTGGGCGGCATCCTCGTGGGGATCGTCGGGGCGGAAAGCGGATTTGTTTTTGACGCCGCCAGTTTCCTGATTTCAGGCAGCATGATTTTTTTCATGAGTTCCAGGATCATCCGCAGCGTCAAAAAAGAAAGTTTCGCGCAGGTAGGCAGGGAGATCGCCGAGGTCATCCGGAAATCCGTTTTTCAGGAAATGAAGGAGGCCGTGGTTTTCCTCAGGAAAGATCCGCGCATGGGCTCCTGTTTCGGGATCCTGTTTCTTTTGTGGGCCGCCCTGGGCGCTGTTTATGTCGTTTCCATTGTTTTTGTCCAGGAGGCCTTTGCCTCCGTCACGAAAGAGCTGGGATTGCTCGTGGTCGCCCTCGGTCTGGGTCTGTTTTTCGGATCCCTGGCCTACGGCCGCCTGGGATACAGGAATCACAAGTTCCGTTCTATTTTCGTCTGCATTTTTATCGCCGGTATGATCCTGGCTTTTTTTGTCCTCGCCGTTTTGCACGTGCCTAACCTCTGGCTGGCCCTCGCCCTTGCTTTCACCCTGGGGCTCACCGTCGCTCCGATCATGGCGATCTCCAACACGATGATCCACGAGTTTACGGACAATTCCATGAGAGGAAAGATCTTCAGTTCCCTGGAAATCGTCGTCCATCTGGCCTTTCTGTTGAGCATGTTGATCGCCGCGCCCCTGGCGGACCGCATCGGGCCGGTCAAGATCCTTCTTTCCGTCAGCGCCGTTTTGTCCGTCATCGGTTTAATAGGATTTTTGAAAACAAATGGTCAAACTTCAGGAACATAAAGAGAGGACGGAACACAAACCGATTGAGCGCGCCGCCCTTCCGGGCCGCGTGGTCGTTCCGCTCCTTCAGCATTTAGGCAAACCGCTCGACCATGTCCTCGTGAAGGCCCAGGACTTGGTGAAGCGTGGCCAATGCCTTGCGACTTCGGACAAGGGCCTTTTTTCTCCGGTGCACGCCTCCATTTCCGGCCGCGTCAAACAGATCGCGGATTTTCCGCATCCTGTGTCCGGATTTTGCCGGGCCATTGAGATCGAAGGGGACGGCAGGGACGAGGGGATAGAGGGCGCGCCCCGTTCGCAGGAGGAACTCGAGGCCTTAACGCCTCAGGCGCTGCGTGAGATTATTTTTGAATCGGGCGTTGTGGGTCTGGGCGGGGCGACGTTTCCGGCGCATATCAAATTAACGCCGCCGGGGCCTATCAACGATCTTATTTTGAACGGCGCCGAGTGCGAGCCGTATTTGACCGCCGACGACAGGCTTATGGTTGAAAAGAGCGGCCCGATCGGCCAGGCGATCCAGCTTGTTGTCCGGATCCTCGCTCCGAAAAACGTTACTGTCGCCATCGAGGACAACAAGCCGGAGGCGATCCGCGTCATGGGCGAGATGGCCCTTTCCCGGGGATGGAAGCTCGTCGTGCTCAAGACCGCCTATCCTCAGGGAGGGGAAAAGCAGATCATCAAATCCTGTCTGGGCAGGGAAGTGCCTTCAGGGAAACTTCCTTTTGACATCGGCGTGGTCGTTCATAACGTCGGCACGATGCACGCGATTTATGAGGCCGTGGTTTTGCGCAAGCCCCTTTACGAGCGGGTGATGACGGTCACGGGGTCCTGTCTGCAGAACCCCAAAAACCTTCTGGCGCGCGTGGGAACACCCGTGCAGGACCTTCTGGATCAATGCGGCCCCTTGTTAAAAGAGCCGCAAAAGATCGTCATGGGCGGCCCCATGATGGGAATCGCTCAATTTACCCTCCAGACGCCTGTGGTTAAGGCGACCAGCGGCATTCTGGTCCTGGATCAGGCCGAGGCCCATGAAGAAGACGAATCGTTTTGCGTGCGTTGCGGGGAGTGCCTGGAAAACTGTCCGATGGGGCTTAATCCCGGCGCCATTTCCCTGGCCCTGGCCAAAGACCGGCTGGACCTGGCGGAGAGCTACGGCATTATGGATTGTATGGAATGCGGTTTGTGCGCGTATGTGTGTCCGGGCAGAAGAAACATTGTCCAGGCCATCAAGGCGGCCAAAATTAAAATAAGGAAACGCCGTGCAAAATAACACGTTGAAATTCGCCGCGACCCTTTTGATCATTTGTCTGGCGGCCTCCGGCCTTCTCAGCGTTGTGCATCGCTGGACCTATCCAAAAATTATGGAACAGGCCCGCGCGGAAGAGGCCCAGAGTTTAAAAGACGTTTTTCCCGAGGCGACGGAATTTGAACCCGTCCGGCAGGGGCAGGAGGTTTTGTATTACAAAGCCTTGGGCGCGGGCAAGGTCCTGGGTTATGCCTTTACGGCATCGCGGCGCGGCTATGCCAGCGAGATCGTGACCATGGCCGGCATGGACGCTCAAGGGGTGATTCAGAAGATCAAGATCCTTTCGCAGAATGAGACACCCGGCCTGGGAACGCGTATCATCGAAGTCGTGCAAAAAGAAACATTATGGGACGTGCTTTTGAAGAAGGCGAGACTGAAAGAGAAGCCTGAGCCCTGGTTTCAGGCGCAGTTTTCCGGCAAGCGCTATGACGCCCTGGAGGGATCGGTGGACACGATCACGGGCGCCACCATCACGTCGAAGGCCGTGCTGGATTCCATTGTTGAAAAAGCCGGAGAAGTCATGGAGATGATCCGCGATGGCCGATAAACTGGTTGTTTCGACGTCCCCACATTTCCAGAAACCGGGTTCCACGGCCGGTATCATGTGGACCGTCAATGTCGCCCTGTTGCCGGCGGGTGTGGCCGGTGTCGTTATTTTCGGTTTTTCCTCTTTTTGGCTGATGGCGACAGCGATCGCTTTCGCCGTCGTCTGCGAGGCGTTGATCCAGAAGGGCCGAGGCCAGAAGGTCACGATTTCCGACGGAAGCGCCTTTATGACCGGTCTTCTTTTGGCTTTTAACCTGCCGCCGCATTGTCCGTTATGGGTGGCGGCGGTGGGAAGCATTTTTGCCATTGCCATCGCCAAGCAGGCCTTCGGCGGCCTGGGCCGCAATATCTTCAATCCGGCTCTGGCGGCGCGCGCTTTTCTTATGGCGGCCTGGCCCCAGCACCTGACGGTCTTTACCAAACCTTTTGTCTATGACGCCGTGACATCCGCCACGCCTCTTCATTTGCTTAAAGAAGGAAAGGCCGCGGATCTGGCGGACATGGGGCTAGAATACTGGGATCTTCTGGTGGGCAATCGCGGGGGATCCCTGGGCGAGGTGTGCGTCCTCGTCCTTGTCCTGGGAGGTTTGTATCTTTTATGGAAAGGCGTCATCTCCTGGCACACTCCAGGCAGCTTTGTCGGGACTGTGGCTCTTTTGACCTGGGTCTTCGGCTCCAGACAGGGATTTTTCCAGGGGGACTGGCTGTTCCATATTTTGTCCGGCGGCCTGGCCTTGGGCGCGATCTATATGGCCACGGATTACGTGACTTCTCCGATCACGAAAAAAGGCCAGATGGTCTTCGGAGCCGGCTGCGGGGTCCTGACGGTCGTTATCCGGTTGTGGGGAGGGTATCCCGAGGGTGTTTGTTACGCCATCCTTTTCATGAACGGCCTGGTGCCCCTGATTGACCGCTTTATGAAACCCAGACGGTATGGCGTATAGAGAAGGCATGGACGGTTGAGCTGATGAAAAAACTGTGGCGGGAATTATGGAAGGGCGTTTTTAGCGAGAATCCGATTTTTTTCATCGTGCTGGGCCTTTGCCCCGCGCTGGCTGTTTCCACGTCTTTGCAGAACGCTGTGGGCATGGGGCTGGCGGCGACCTTTGTCCTTGTCTGTTCCAATATCCTCATTTCGTCCATCCGCAATTTTATTCCGGACAAGATCCGCATTCCCTGCTATATCGTGGTGATCGCTTCCTTTGTCGTCATCGTTGAGATGGTCATGAAAGCTTACGCCCCGGCCTTGAACCGTTCCCTGGGCGTTTACGTCCCCCTGATCGTCGTCAATTGCATTATTCTCGGCCGCGCGGAGGCCTTTGCTTCGAAAAACCCCGTGCTTTTGTCTTTGGCCGACGGTATCGGCATGGGCGCGGGTTTTACGTTCGCCTTGGTCGTTATTTCATTCATCCGGGAATTTCTGGGCAGCGGAAAGCTGGCCGGTTATACCGTGATTCCCGGGTTTGAGCCCGCGCTTGTCCTGGCTTTGGCGCCCGGCGCGCTTTTGATCCTGGGGCTTCTTATGGGAGGGATCCAGTGGGTAAAATCCTTGCGATCGTAATCAGCAATCTCCTGATCAATAACTATATCCTTTTCCGGTTTATGGGCCTGTGCCCGTTTTTCGGCGTCTCCAAACAGACCAAACCCGCCCTGAGCATGGGGCTTGCCGTTATCTTCGTCCTTATGGTCTCAGGCGTCTTTACCTGGGCGGCCTATCAATACCTGCTTTTGCCTTTCGGTATCGAGTACATGAGGACGGTTGTTTTTATCCTGATCATCGCGGCTTCCGTTCAGTTCATCGAAATGGTGATCCTGAAGATGTCGCCGTCGCTTTACAAATCCCTGGGCATTTACCTGACCCTCATCACGACAAATTGCGTTGTGTTGGGAGTGACCGTCCTGAACACGGAAGATTTTTTTTCGGCCGGCAAGGCCATCTCAGGCAGTTTCTTTTACGCGGCCCTTCAGGCTTTAAGCGCGGGCCTTGGCTTCACGTTTGTCCTGCTGTTGATGTCCGGGATCCGCGAGCGCCTGGAACTGGCCGATGTCCCTGAATCCATGGAAGGCATTCCCATCGCGTTCATCATCGCTTCGCTGATGAGCTTGTCATTCATGGGTTTTATCGGAATAAAAATATAAGAAGAAATTAACGTTTTCCTACAATTATGAATATCATTCTTTCTTCTATCCTGACGTTATGCGGGCTGGGGGTTTTTTTCGGCGTTGTTCTCGCCTACGCGGCCAAAAAGTTTTCTGTGCCGGCAGACCCGGCTATCGAGCGCATCCTGGCGTATCTGCCGGGCGCAAACTGCGGTTCCTGCGGAAAGGCGGGTTGCCGCGGTTTTGCCCAGGCGCTATTGAGCGGAGAACTGGATCTGCGTTCCTGCTCTGTCATGGCCGAGGAGAACCGTAAGAATATTGCCGAGATTCTCGGGCTCAAGCTGACGGAAGCCGAAAAGAAAGTTTCCAGTCTTCATTGCTGCGGGGGAAACCACGCCAAAGACAGGTTTATCTACGAGGGGATCAAGGATTGTCTGGCGGCGAATCTTGTTTTGGGCGGCCAGAAGGAATGCCGGTACGGCTGTCTGACTTTCGGGACTTGCGTGAAGGCCTGTCCCTTTGACGCCATCGTCATGACCGGCCAGGGGCATCCCAAAGTCATCGAGGACAAATGCACGGCCTGCGGCATCTGCGTCAATGTGTGTCCCAAGGGGCTTTATTCGCTGATCCCTTTTGAGATCAGCCGCGCGCGCCTTTCTGTGGCCTGCTCCTCCAGGGATAACGGAAAAGTCGTTCTGACGGTCTGCGGGGTGGGATGTATCGCCTGCCGCAAGTGTGAAAAGGCCTGTCCGCACGGCGCGATGAAGGTGGTCGATAATCTGGCGCTCATTGATTATTCGATTTGCAGCGGGTGTCTGGAATGCGCCCGGGTCTGCCCGACAAAAGTCATCAAGGTCAGGGGCATCGACTCTTCCACGTCTAAGGGGGAAACTAAAAAATGAAGAAAATCGCTGTTTTTGTTTCCGGACGGGGCACGAACCTTGGGGCTATTATTGCCAGCATCCGCGCGGGGAAATTGAAGGCCGAGCTGGCGCTGGTTGTCAGCGACCGTAAGAAAGCGCCCGCGCTCGCGAAGGCCGCTGCCGCCGGATTCAAAACATTGTTTTTGGATCCGCGCGCGTTTTCCAAGCGGCAGGAGTATGAGGCGCAGCTTATCCGCCATCTCAGAAAAGAGAAAGTGGATCTTATCATTCTGGCCGGGTTCATGAGGATCCTGACGCCTTTTTTTGTCAAGAAATACAAGAACCGCATCCTGAATATTCACCCGGCGCTTCTGCCCGCTTTCCCAGGGGGCTGCGCCATCAAAGATGCCTACCGGTACGGGGCCGGGGTGACCGGCGTTACTGTCCATTTTGTGGATGAACAGGTGGACCACGGCCCTATCATTATGCAGGAAGCCTTATCTGTGCGGGATTCTGAAACGATGGAAGAACTGGAACGCAGGATCCATGAGGTGGAGCACAGGCTCTATTCGCGGGCTATCGCCAAAGTGCTTTCGGGCGGGATTTCCGTCAAAGGCCGCAGAGTGGTCTCCGCGTAATCCTTTCCTTCTATTCCGTATATTCCGGAAGCTTGACCTGGACCTTCCCCAATTCCTCAAGGCTGAGTTTGACTGTTTCCTTGGAGAACGTATCCGTTAATTCCACGGCCTGGATATCCTTAAAATCATAGTTTCTGATGGTTTGCGCCGTGATCATCGTGACGGTTTCCAGAGGGTTGATTTTCTCTTCTTCCGGGCTCAGGTCATATTTCTTGCGCACGAATTCAAACTCGATTTTCAGGATGCCGAATTTCTCCGTCCAGGACGTTGTCTTGAGCTCAAACAGGGGGCTTAAGGTCTTGTCCTTGGCAAAAATATTTTTGGCCCGGTGGATGATCTGCATACTGATGAATTCTTCGAAAGTGATATCGTGGTAAGCCCGGTTCTCCCCAAGGATGTCCCCGATGAGCAGGGGGTTGAACCGCACGTCCCTGATGCTGCGCATAAAATATTCCCCGCGGGAAAATTTCTCAAGGACAGCCTCTCTCAAGTCCTGGATGTATTCCAGGGCCAGGAGCTCGACGCCGAATTTTTTGACGTCGGCGGCGGCCACGGCCAGAAATTCAACTGGGGCGTCGGTGCTCAGGATCACCCGGTGGGCCACATTCATAATCTTGTTGAGTGTTTCCAGGCCTGATTTTTGCCAGGCGGCTGTTTGTTCGTCGATGAGATTGTCCATCGGAACGAAGATCCAAAGGGTTTTGCCGACGACCCGCACATGGACATCGGCCTTGAGCTCGTCTTTTACGACCTTTGTGAGCTGCTGAGGCATAGTTTTCGCCGGGTAGCTGGGTTCGCAGCCCAGCAAAAAGGCGGAAAAAAGACAGACAGCCAGAGAAGCCTTAAAAGGATTTTTCAGGGGGAAGGTTCGGCGCGAAGCCGAATTTGACCTTGTGGTATTCCTTGAAGATCGCATCGATTTCATCATATTCCAGTTCTTCTTTTTTCAGGAGTTCGGAGGCAAAGCGGTTCAGGAGCTGGGTTTCGTCCCTCAGGAGGGTTTCGGTTTCAGCCACGCATTCCTGGAACAGGCGCTGCGTCTCCTGGTTCAACTCGTTCTTGAGATTTTCTGAAAGCTGGTTATCGGGGATGGCCGTGAAATCCCCCATGTGCTTGCCGTCCATGCCCAGCCGCCAGACCATGACATGGGCGATGCGCATGGCGTTGTGGAAGTCCGAGAGAACGCCGTCGGACGTTGTTCCGAATGTGAGCTTTTCCGCCAGATAACCGGCCATGGAGACCTTGATGTTGGCCATCAGGCGTTCCTTGTTGGAGGTGAATATCTCTTCGCGCGGCTGGTGATGGACAACGCCCAGCGCTCCCCGGCGGGAAATGATGGAGGCCTTGAAGACGTCATCCGTCGGATGGAGCAGATAAAGCGTGATCAGGTGCCCGGCCTCATGATAGGCGACCAGCCTTTTTTCTTCCTTTGTCATGTGTTTGCGGTGTTTGATCCCCAGGTCGATGCGTTCCATCGCTTCGGAGAGGTCTTTGTGGGTGATGACGTCCCGCTTGTTGCGCAGACAGATGATGGAGGCTTCCTTGATGATGTTTTCCAGGTCGGCAGGGGATTTGAACACGGCCTGACGGGCGACCTTGCCGATATCAATGGCCGGGTCATATTTGACTTTTTGCAGGTAGAATTTCAGGACGTCTTCGCGGCCCTGCAGATTGGGTTTTTCGATATAAATCTTCCTGTCAAAGCGGCCGGGCCTCAAGATCGCCGGGTCTAGGACTTCTTCGGATGAGTTTGTCGCCCCGATGACCACCACGTTTTCCTTTTCATCCTGAAGGCCGTCCATTTCGACCAGCAGCTGGTTGAGCGTGGTGTTGCCTTCCTGGCCGCTCATGAAACTGAACGTCCGCGTGCGGCCGATGGCGTCGATTTCATCGATGAACACGATTGTCCCGCCGTGCGCGTAGGAAAGCCTCCTGGCCTGTTTAAAGAGTTTGCGGACGCGGCGGGCTCCTACGCCGACGAAAATCTCGGTGAATTCGCTGGCGGACAAAGAGAGGAAGGGCAGTCCCGCTTCGGTAGCGATGGCCTTGGCCAGGTATGTCTTGCCGCATCCGGGAGGTCCGATCATGAGAAGCCCTTTGATGATTTTGCCTCCGACTTTCTGAACGGCGGTATGGTCCTTGAGGAGGTTGACGACCTCCATGGCCTCTTCCTTGGCTTCATCGACGCCCAAAACATCCGAGAAATGGACGTTGACCTTCGAACCCTTGACTTTTTTGGTGTCGATCTGGCCGAAGCGGCCGAACATGAGCGAAACGTAGATAATGGCCGATATGGCGGAGGCCAGAATCCACATCATGATCTGGATGGGCAGCTGGGCCAGCTGCATTTTGCGGTAGAAGGATTCCAGGCCCATGAACCCGATGATGGAGAAGGTCGTCAGGACAATGACAGCCAGGGCCACCGAAACCGCGACCCAGTGGTCCTTGATAAACATTTTAATCTTCTTGAATGTCATAGGATCTAATTTCATAATAGAAAGACGATAACACAAATTCAGGAGGCTGTCAAATTTGAAAAACGGAATCAAGGCCCGAGGGTCAGGCGATGGCAAGATCGCGCGCGCGCCCGGCAGGGGGCGGAGCCTTTCCCTTAAGCCGGTCTCTGCCGGATTTTGCGTGTTGCTTATCCTGTGCGCGGGCCTCCTGGTTTATTCCAACACGTTCGATTGCTCCTTCCAATTCGATGACGAACTTTCCATCACGCGTAATCTTTCTCTGCGGCAACCGCACCTTGCGGGCATCTGGCGGTTCTGGCCCGGCCGTTTTTTGACCTACCTGTCTTTGGCCTGGAATTATTCTTTAGGTAAGGAACGGGTTTTCGGTTATCACGTTTTTAATCTTCTGGTTCATATCGGCTGCGGCCTCCTGATTTTCACTATGGTGAGGCTTTTGGCCGGGACTCCCGCTTTGCGTTCTAAGCGTATCCGGGAAGCCGCCCCAGGCCTGGCCCTTTTCTCAGGCCTTGTTTTTGTCGTTCATCCCGCGCAGACACAGGCCGTGACGTATGTCATCCAAAGGGCCGCGGAACTGGCGGCGTTGGGCTGTTTGTCGTCCGGCGTTTTGTATCTTATCGCGCGCCTGAAAGAGGAGGAGGGCGGCAGCTGGCGGTTTTGGCGCGCGGCTTCAGTCGCGGCGGCCTTTTTTTCCATGTTCACCAAGGAGAACGCCGTTATTCTGCCGGCGCTGCTGGGGCTTCTGGAATACGTTTTTTTTAAACCCAACCGGAGAAGGCTTCTTCCTTTTGTCGCGGTCAGCCTGGTTATTCCGGCAGTCATGATGGTTTCAGGGTCCGTGGATTTGGCGGGCCTGCGCCGCGTGGGGGAACCGCAAGGCCACCTTCCGGTCTCAAGCTACTTTTTGACCCAGCTTCGCGTGGTGATCACCTATATGCGGCTTGCCCTTTTTCCTGTCAGACAGTCGCTGGATTATGATTATCCGGTTTATGCGTCCCTGCAGGCGGGGCCTGCGGCCGGCCTGGTCCTGGTCTTGGGCCTGACGGCCCTTGTCTGGAAAACGCGCAGGAATACGCCTCTTGTCACCTTCGGCGCGCTTTGGTTTTTGATCGCTCTTTTGCCGGAATCAGGCCTTGTCCCGATCCGCGACGTCATCTTTGAGCACAGGATGTATTTACCCATGGCCGGATTTGCCGTCCTGTTCCCTGCGCTGCTCTGGCAGGTTTTGAGAAAAGCCCCTTCGTGGCTGCTGCCTGCCTGCGCGCTGGCCGTTATCGCGGCCTGGTCCGTTATGGCCTATCAGCGCAACAGGGTTTGGAAGGACCCGATGACCCTTTGGAACGACGTCCTCGCCAAGGCCCCAGGTAAGGCGCGGGCCTATAAAGCCAGGGGCTTTGAATACGAGAAGCAGGGGGATTTCGGCCGCGCCTTGAAAGATTACCAGACAGCCCTCAGCCTCGATCCCGCTTATGACCAGGCCTATCTGAGCCGCGGCAATATTCTCGTCGCCAGGGGAGAATACCGGCAAGCCCTCGCGGATTACGACGCGGCCATTGCTTTGAATCCTGATTACGCGCAGGCTTATCATAACAGGGCTGTGCTTTCTGCCCTGCGCAAGGACTATGGAGGGGCGCTGAATGATTTTAGTGAGGCCCTGCGTATTCAGCCGGATTACGCCGAAGCTTACCGCAACAGGGCCCTGGTTTTTCTGTCGATGGGCCGAAAAGAGGACGCGTCTTCAGATTTCAGGCAGGCGGTCCGGCTTGACCCCGCGGATGCGGCTTCTTTCTACGGGTTGGCCATGATTCTGGCGGACTTAAAGCAGTGGGAAGCGGCATGGCGGGAGCTTGGCAAGGCCACGGCCTTAGGGTTTCAGGCTGACCCGGACATCATCCGCCGCGTTTCCAGCGCTGCTGGAGGTTCCGACGCTCCTGTCCTCCAATAATTCCCTTGACGCTTCTTCCGCCTTGTGATACTCTTTTGACTCTAATAACCCGCATCAGGGTTTCAAAAACCCGAAATTTCTTCAACAATTTTTCAAGGAGAGGCATCATGTCAGTCATAAAGAACGTAACGGCCAGGGAAGTCCTGGATTCCAGGGGTAACCCGACAGTTGAAGCGGATGTGGTTCTGGAATCAGGGATCATAGGCCGCGCGATTGTCCCGTCAGGGGCATCCACCGGTGAGCATGAAGCGCTGGAGCTTCGCGACGGCGACAAGGCTCGTTATCTGGGCAAGGGCGTGCTCAAGGCCGTTGAGAACATAAACGGCCCTATTGCCGAAAAAGTCCGGGGCCAGGAATCGAATTTTATGGCGCTCGACAAGCTGATGCTTGAGATGGACGGCACGGAAAACAAGGCCAAGCTTGGCGCGAATGCCATTCTGGCCGTCTCCATGGCCGCGGCCAAGGCCGAGGCAAAGAAAGAACGCAAACCTCTTTATAAGTACCTGGGCGGAAAAAACGCCCACATCCTGCCGGTTCCCCTGATGAACATTTTGAACGGCGGGCTTCACGCGGACAATAACCTGGATTTTCAGGAATTCATGATCATGCCCATCGGTTTTGCCTGTTTTAAGGAGGCCTTAAGGGCCGCGACAGAGACATTCCACCATTTAAAAAGCATCCTGAAATCCAAAAAGCTTTCCACATCCGTCGGGGACGAAGGCGGATTCGCGCCGAATCTCAAATCCAACGAGGAGGCCCTGGGGTTGATCCTTGAGGCGATCGCCAAAGCGGGATATAAGCCGGGCAAAGACATTTCCCTGGCCCTGGATGTGGCTGCCAGCTCTTTTTATAAAGATGGAAAATACGTGATGGAAGGCGTGGCCAAGACCGCCGAAGAGATGATTGCTGTTTACGCGGCCCTGGCGGAAAAATATCCCATTGTTTCCATCGAGGACGGCCTTGCCGAAGACGACTGGGCGGGCTGGAAGAAGCTTACCGAAGCGCTCGGCTCAAAACTCCAGCTGGTCGGCGACGATCTGTTTGTCACCAATGTCAAGAGGCTGCAGAGAGGCATCGACGAAAAGACAGCCAATTCCATCCTCATCAAGGTAAACCAGATCGGTTCGTTGAGCGAAACCCTGGATTGCATCGAGCTGGCGGGAGACAATCAATATAGCGCCGTTATCTCCCACCGTTCCGGCGAGACGGAAGATACGACGATCGCCCATATCGCCGTGGCCACCGGAGTCGGGCAGATCAAGACGGGTTCCCTGTCCCGGACAGACCGTATTGCCAAGTATAACGAATTGCTGCGTATTGAAGAGGAGCTGGGCAAGAACGCTGTCTATGCCGGCACTCTTTGGCCGGACAAGATCTTTGGAAGGGCGTAAAGACAGCTGGCCCTTGTAGAAGAAAGACATTGAAAAACCTCCGGCTTTTCATTATCATATTCATACTCTTCCTGATTTTCCTGCCTGGTTTTGCCAAGCTTCAGGAGATGCGCCAGAAGCTGACCGATACGGAAAACAGGATGAGGCAGGTCCAGCGCCGCAATGCGGCCCTGGAAGAGCGGATCGCGCAGTTGCAGAACAATTCCGCTTATCTTGAAATGGTCGCCCGCGACAAGATGGGCATCGTTCGCAAGGGTGAAACAGTGCTTAAGATCATCCGCGAAGATGATCCGTCCGCGAAGAATGTGACGGGCAATTCTTTATAAATTTCAGTCGTTTTTTTTGGATTGTATCATCGCTTTATGATCGCGGGGTGCCCCGTAAAGCCGCCTTCGCGGCCACGGGGCAACCACGTGATGGCTGAAGGCCATTTACGTGGTGGAGGTAATATCTTTTTGTAAATGTTCTTTGTCTATGTTTTGCAAAGCGAGAAGGATAAGGATTTATATATAGGCTTCTCAGAAAATTTCGAGCGTCGATGTGAAGAACATAATAAAGGGCAGGTCGATGCTACGAAGCACAGAAGACCTCTCAACTTAATTTATTATGAGGCCTATTTAGAAAAAAATGATGCTTTAGGTCGTGAGTTATTTTTGAAAAGCGGTTCCGGGCACAAATTTTTAAAACACCAATTACGGTATTTTTTCAGAAAAAATGATCGCGGGGTGGAGCAGCCTGGTAGCTCGCAAGGCTCATAACCTTGAGGTCGTCCGTTCAAATCGGACCCCCGCAACCACTTTAATGTGCAAAAAAGCCGACCAGTTTCGGTCGGTTTTTTTGCATTTAGGGCCGTCCCGAGAGCGAAGCGAACGGGGCAACCACGCTTTTTGAGTTGCAAAGGTTGCCGTCCCGAGAGCGAAGCGAACGGGGCAACCACGCTTTTTGAGTTGCAAAGGTTGCCGTCCCGAGAGCGAAGCGAACGGGGCAACTACGTTGTTTCATATCCAGGGCAGTCCCTGCGGCATTGATTTCGACGAATGTCGAAATCACGCACGGGGCAACCACGCTTTTTGAGTTGCAAAGGTTGCCGTCCCGAGAGCGAAGCGAACGGGGCAACCACGTTTTTTCATATCCAGGGCAGTCCCTGCGGCATTGATTTCGACGAATGTCGAAATCACGCACGGGGCAACTACGTTGTTTCATATCCAGGGCAGTCCCTGCGGCATTGATTTCGACGAATGTCGAAATCACGCACGGGGCAAC
>Ga0265297_10002459_pt1 | contig 37637 bp, 34 predicted proteins | sample Munlanlwell13791_FD_192502 | JGI IMG/M metagenome (GOLD analysis project Ga0265297, IMG submission 192502) | Leachate microbial communities from a municipal landfill in Southern Ontario, Canada - Leachate well 137-91 | ecosystem: Engineered > Solid waste > Landfill > Unclassified | place...
TTAGAAATTTTTGCAGAAGAAAATGATTTAACCAATATAAAATTTGTAGGCGAGGTGTTAGAGATAGGAAAATATTTAAAACAAATGGATGTTTTTGTTTTTCCTTCTTTATCAGAAGGATTGGGTATTGCAATTCTTGAAGCTCTTGTGGCTAAAAAGCTGATTATTGCATCAAATATTGGCGGAATTAAAGAGTTAATTAAAAATAAAGAAACAGGTATTTTAGTAGAACCAACTAATGTAGATGATTTATATAATGCTATAAAATGGGTATTAGAAAATAAAGAAGAAGCGATCAAGCTTAGGGAGGAATCGTTTAAATGGATTAATCAAAATAAAAATCTTTTTGGTATTAGAGAAGTTTCTAAAAAATACAGTGAATATCTATGTTCATAGATAAAGAAAACAATTCTGTTCTTAATAATATCTCTTTTACCCTTGCATTTGTTTTATTTATTAATTTATGCTAATATGGTATAGCCTCAATTTAGAGCTATGCCATATTAAGTATTTAATTAATATATGAAATATTTTAATCCAGCACAACTAAAAAGAATCGAAGCGAAAAAGAAGCAGCTTAATCAATATCGACCTTTGCCGCCGGCTTTAGTAAAAAAGCTCAGAGAGGAATTAAATTTGTTAATGACCTATAATTCTAATGCCATTGAGGGTAATAGTTTAACATTAAAAGAGACCTTTTTGGTTATTAAAGAAGGTTTAACCGTTAAAGGTAAACCGCTAAAAGATCATTTAGAAACTAAAAATCATTATGAAGCGATAGATTATCTTTATTCGATTATTGATAAAAAAAATGTTATTAAACCATCAGAGAAATTAATCAAAGAAATACATTATTTAATTACTTCAGATACTTTGAAAAGAGAGGCAGGCAAATATCGCGTGACTAATGTAATTATTAGCGGTTCTAAGCATAAACCGCCCTTATCTACTGAAATTTCAGAATTAATGAATAAATTAATTCTTTTTTGGCGTAAGAATGAAAAGAAAATACACCCGATAGAATTGGCTGCTTTGGTGCATCATCAATTGGTATTTATTCATCCTTTTACTGATGGTAATGGCAGGGTAGCTCGGACTATCATGAATTTAATTTTAATGCAAAAAGGTTATCCCTTGGCAGTTATTTTAAAAAATGATAGAAAAAAATATTACCAGTATTTAAGTTTAGCCGATAAAGGGAATGTCGCGCCTTTTATTAATTTTGTAGCTTCAGCAGTAGAACGCTCCCTTGATATGTATTTAAATATTATTTCCAGTTCTAAAATAGAATGGCAGCCTTTATCGGTTTTAGCTAAAAAATTTCATTTTACTCAAAAACATTTAAATTTTTTGAGTCGCACTGGTAAATTAGACGCCCATAAAGAGGGACGTATCTGGGTTTCTACTGAAGAAAATATAAAATCTTATTTAGCAAATCGATTGCGTAAAAATAAAAATACATAATGAAAAAAATAGGTTTTGATAAAAACTTTTGGGTGAAATTTTTTAGTACCGGATTTTTTATTTCGTTTTTAGTTTCTTTTGTTCCCGGTGTTTATGGAGCGATTTTGGGCACCGGCTTCGCTTTATTAATAAATCCTCTCTCCATTATTCTGAAAATAATTATTTCTCTTGTTCTCATTGTCGTTAGTATTCCTTTATGCACTCGGGCTGAGAAAATTCTTGATAAAGGGAAGGACCCCCAAAATGTAGTCATTGATGAAGTAATAGGGGTGCAATTTGTCTCAATCTGGTTTAATTTGTTTCAAAAAATAACCATTTTCACTTTTAATATTCCTCTCTGGCCTTTATTGTTATTAATCTATGGCTTCTTTGATGCTTTAAAACCATTTCCTATTAAACGAATTGAAAAACTTTATGGCGGCTGGGGTATAGTTTTAGATGATTTAATGGCTGGAGTTTATACCATTGTTAGTCTCATTATTATGTTAAGGATTTTCAGTTAAATTTATGATTACCATTACTTTGACTCGCATTAAAAAAGCTTTTCTCCATCCGGGAGCAGCGTTGCATTATATCAAAAACTATTTTCAAGGGGGAATAATTAAGCTCAGATATAAATTTTTTAAAAAAATTAATTTGGAAAAGCAGTTATTTCCTTTAACTTCCCGGAACTGGGAAAGCCATTTTATTTATAAAACAAATTCTAAATTTTTTATTGATGACGAAAATTTTTTAAAAGAAATTGTTAATCAAAATTTTGTCCTGCCAACCGCCGAAAGGATTCTGCTTCAGGAATTTGGTTTTTTGGGAGAACCGCCAAAAATTCTAAAAAATATCAACTGGCGCGAGGATATTAAATCCGGTCATGTTTGGTCCAATGATTTTTATCTGGATTTACGAGAAGATTTAAACAAAGATTTTAATAAAGGTTGGGATATTAAGATGGTTTGGGAGTTATCCAGATTCAATTATTTAATCCCTTTGGCTTTGGCGTATTATCGGACCGGCGAAGAAAAATATTTGAATAAATGGCAGGAATTAATTTTAGATTGGATAAAAAACAATCCTGTTTATTACGGTCCGAACTGGCTTAACGCTATGGAAGCGGCTATTAGAGTTTGCAACTGGATTTTTAGCTGGGAAATAATAATAGCAAGAAACAAGAAACAAGAAACAAGAAACAAATTGGGGAAAGAATTTTTAGAAACATTTCTTGCTTCTTTATACGAGCACGGCCGCTTTATTTATTCTAATTTGGAATACGCGCCCATTCGTTCCAATCATTATGTTTCAGATATTGTTGGTTTAATTTATCTGGGCGTAATGTTTCCAGAATTTAAAGAATCAAAAAAATGGCTAAAAAAAGGCGTTAAAGCTTTGGAAGCAGAAATGAAATATCAAGTTTATGATGACGGCGTTGATTATGAACTTTCCGCTTTTTATCACAGATATAAAACCGAGTTATTCCTTTGGGCTTCTTGGTTATGTAAAATAAATAACATAAAATTGTCAGAAGGTTTTTGGCTGAAATTAAAGAAAATGGTAGTTTTTAATAAAAGTATTATTAAACCCAATGGTTTGGCTTCTCAGATAGGCGATACTGACGATGGCAGATTGCATCTAATTTGGGAAGATTTTTATTCTGCAGAAAAGAGGAGTCATTTTGCCTTATTTAAGCTTTGTCAGTGGGCGAGGGGAGAAAAGTTAGCCAATGAGATAAAAACCAGTAAGGGTTTTGCCGAAGGAGGAATATATATAATGAGAAGCAGGGATTTTTATCTTATTACCGGCCGAGGTGCGAGTTGTTATGGAAGAGGCGGCAGCCATATTCATAATGATATGCTAAGTTTTGAATTAAATTTTTTTGGCGAGGATTTCATTGTTGATCCCGGCACCTATGTTTACACGTCTGACTTAAAAGAAAGAAACAGATTTCGGAGCACAAAAGCCCACAACACGGTTTTATTGGATAATCAGGAACAAAATCCGTTTTTCCGAGATCCATTTTATATTGAGCAGAAAGCCAAGTTCAAAGTTAACCAATTTGCAGAATCAGAAAATAAAATTTTATTTGATGGCCAGCATAGCGGCTACGAAAGATTAGAAGAACCAATTATCCATAAACGGCGTTTTGTTTTTTATAAACAGGAAAATAAATTGGAAATTTATGATAGTTTTTTAGGAGAAGGCGAACATTTCTTGGAATGGAATTTTCATTTATCGCCAAAAATCAAACTTTGGCTTAAAGGAGATATTAATGAAAGCCGGGAAATCATTTTAGTAGGCGAGAATAGCTCTTTGTTGTTTTTAATTCCCAAGATTTTAAATTGTGTTATTATGGAAGATGAATTTTCACCTTCCTACGGAGTAAAGATGCCTTCTAGAGCTCTTCGTTTTAGCGGTTTTCTGAATAAAGATAGTCAAAAAGAATTTGAATTTAAAATAGAACCGATACGTTAATAATTTAAAATTTAAAATTGTCCAATATAGTTTTGCTTGGTCAAAAACCCAAAGCAGAAATGCCAAAATTGATAGCTATGGCTGATGTCGGCTTAATTCCCTATAAAAATAAAGAAACTTATTATAAAAATATTCCTTCTAAAATGTTTGATTATCTGGCAGGAGGCATACCGATAATCATTAATTTAGACGGTGAAGCGGCAAGAATTATTAAAGAAGCCCAAGCTGGCTTGGTGGTTAAAGCTGATGATGCCAAAGCTTTATCCAAAGGCATTTTAGAGCTTTATGCCAATAAAACCTTAAGAGAAGTTATGGGAAGGAAGGGAAGGGAATATGCGGAGAAAAATTTTGATAAAAAAATAGCCGCTCAAAATCTAGAAACTATTTTAAAAAATGTCAAAAAATAAAATCAAAGTTTTGTTTTTGTTGTTAGGGGATTTAGTTATTTTTTATTTTTCTCTTTTTCTGGCTATTTTTTTAAGATACGGCTTAAATTACAGCCAAGAAATTACTTTTAATCATTTTCTTAATTTTTCTTTTGTTTTCTTGATTTGGATTCTCATATTTTCCGTAAGCCATCTTTATGAGTTAAGATATGCGGCTAATAAAAGAAAATTTTTTGAACTGATTTTTAAACTTTTTTTAATTGCCGCCGGATTTTCTATTGTTTATTTTTATATTTTCACGCCAAACTTTACCCCAAAAAAGATTTTATTTCTTACTTTAATTTTTTCTTTTATTTTTTTGACAATCTGGCGGGTTTTGTTTAATCAGTTGGCAGCTATTTCCAAAGAGAAACTTTTAATAATCTCCGATAAGCAGGAAGCAAAAGAAATTCTGGATTTTTTAAAGAAATATCCTCAGTTAGGCTATGAACCGAAAATAATTTCCAGCACTTTTGAAACAAAAATCATTATTCAAGCCATTCAGAATGAAAAAATAAACACCTTGGTTATTGATTCTGAAATTTCCGACGACAAACTAAATAATTTGTTGGTTTCTTTGCCAGAAATCAACATTACCACTCTTGTTAGTTTCTATGAAAACACTATTCAGCGCATTCCTTTAAATCTTTTAAATCATTTTTGGTTTTTGGTTAATTATTATAATAAAAACTGGGAGATTTATGAGAGCTTGAAAAGAATCTTTGATCTTATTGGCGGTTTAGTTCTCCTTTCAATTTCTTTGCCAGTTTGGCCGATTATCGCTTTGGCTGTTAAATTGAGCTCTTCCGGCCCTGTTTTCTATAAATCAGTGCGCCTTGGCAGGAAAGAAAAAAAGTTTTTTATATATAAATTCAGGACTATGGTTAAGGATGCCGATAAAAACGGCCCTGCTTGGACCTTAAAAGACGATCCTAGAATCACCAAAGTAGGAAAGTTTTTAAGGACGACTCATTTAGACGAACTGCCGCAGGTTTTAAATATCATTAAGGGAGATATTTCTTTTGTTGGGCCTCGGCCTGAAGAAGAAAAATTGGTGGCTTTATTTAAAAAAGGGATTCCTTTTTATAATTTTCGTTTTTTGATAAAACCCGGGGTGATAGGTTGGGCGCAGATTAATTATCCTCACGGCGCTTCCGTTGAAGATGCCAAAGAAAAATTGAAATACGATTTTTATTATTTAAAAAACAGAAATATTTATTTTGACTTTCTTATAGCTTTAAAATCCTTTAGGATTCCTTTTGAAATCCCCACCCATTAACTTGACAAGGTAGGGAATAATTTGGTATAATTTAAATAATTTAGTACTTTAACATAAATTGGTAATTAGTTAAAAAAGAGGTGATTTCAATGACGAGATTCGTAGATAAGAAGGTTTTTATAGGGCTGATGGTAATATTTTTTACCTTGTTTCCATTTTTGTTTTTGGAAAAGACGGCAATTTGCGAAGAGAATATTCCGGAATATATACTTTTGCCTCCAGACCCAGCCCTTGGCGGGGAAATTATAGGTATGGAAATTGGAGAAATAAACGGCGAAGTTTATTTAATAGTTGCCAGGGAAGGTCCGGGCAAAGATAGTTTTTGGGAAATAGAAGGAAAATTAGTTCCAGTAAGAGTTATCCCAGTGTTTGAGTTTGTTAAAATAAGTCAAAAAAAAGATTATGGAAATTGGTAAAGATTGACTGCGATGCCAGATTATCATAATTTGATGATTTTTTTAAAAAAGTGGCTGTAAAGGAACTGGCGGCTCAAAATATGATAAAAATTTAGAAAGTCGGCAAGACCAAAGCAACAGAGGCAGAGAAGAGCAACAAGGCAAAGATGAAAAAACCTAAAAAATCAAAAGAATAATATCGCCTGAGCAAAACTCAGGCGATATTTACATTAATTTAAGTAGCGAGGTAAATATTTTATGTAAAAATTTATCAACTTTGAAAATCAATTCTTTGTATGGCTATCAAATATATCATTTATGCTCCTTGCTGTTTCTTGCTGCGGTTTTGACAAGTTTTTAAAAAGCGGCATATTTTTTTGGCAGGGATTTTACAGGTTTAATAATGCTTTTAAAAATATCAAATTTATCCAGAAGATATTTTTTTTGAGGTTGGTCCTCTATTGCGCTCCAAAACCTTGTATTGCCCTATATTATTTTTTTAATGATTATTTGTAGGACACCATTTAAACCCTCTTTGGGAGCGGATTTTATTATTTTGGTTAATATTTACCACAGATATTATTATATAAAAATTATATATAATCATTAAGTATTTTATGGAAACTATTTTTATCCCCTTGACATATATTTTTCGTATTGTAAAATGTTATTAATAGTAAAGGCGGATTAAATGTTTTTTTAAATAAAAAATTAAATTGTATTATGGACAAAAACAAAAAATTTCTTATCATTGCCGGAATTTTATTAGTCTTTTTAGTCGTTTTTTTGGGAGTTAATGAGTATCAAAAGCAACAGAAAGAATTTGATGAAGAAACAGCCTTACCGTTAGAAAGATACTATCTTTTATCAGGGGAAAAACCAGAAAATCAAAGCGATATTGAAAAATTAGAGTTATTAGTTTCTGCTCATTTAGTTAAATTGCCATCAGACAAAGATTCTGATGAAAAGGCGGTAATTTGCAAAATGGCTCCTTTGGAAAAGGACTCTTTTATTTTTTATTATCCTCAATGCTATAAATTTTCCAATGCAGAATTAACCAAAGGCGATGAATATCTTGCTATCGGGGCCAGTTTAAATAATCTTTTATTAAATTTTGATAAAACATATTCTCAAGAAAGAGAATATTATTTTTGCAGTATTTCCTATCCTTCTTGGATAGACCCTTTGGTGATTTCACTTTATCCCGACCAAGAGTTAAGTTTTTCTGAAGGGAATATTTCTTGCAGTCCAGCTTTAACTATGGATAAAAATCAAAACGTTTTGTGGTTTGGGACTATTCCCCAAGCTGATAGTCTTTCTTTGGAAGTTTATTTAGTCGGTGAGGATAAAAGAAATGAAATTTTATCTTCCCGGTCGTTTCAAGAAGCTCAGGATATATTGAATAAAGAACAATTAATTTGGCAAAGAGAAAAACCAATTTTAAATAAATAAAAATTATTTATATGAAAAAATTTCAGTTTTTTGTATTTCTTTGTGTCTTTCTTTTAGTCCCTTTTTCTTTTTCCTATGCTCAGTATAATTCAAATGAAGGACCGGAAAGTGGAAACGTTTCCGGGGGTATTCCTTCAAGTTATGTGGTAGAAATAAATTTAGATACCCAGGGTAACCAATTACCTGGTAATCAACCAACAGGCACTTTAGTGGAATCAAGTGGCCTTTCTCCTGCCGCTTATCCCGGTTCTTCACAGCTAGTAGTTAATATATATGAGGTACCTGAATCTGAATCTAAACCTAAACCTAATAAACCTAAACCTAAAACTGAACCTGAACCTGAACCTAGCGGCGGTGGAGGCGGTTGTGGCGGCGGTACTTCTCAAGGAACCACCCCCCCTACCGCTGGCACCACCCCTCCTACCGCTGGCACCACCCCTCCTACCGCTGGCACCACCCCTCCTTCTTCCTCTGGTTGGTCTTGCAGTGTAAATCAAAAGCAGTGTCATCAAACTTCCCATGGTGCATTTACTTCTTATTCCTCTTGTATGGCTTACTGTAATCCTTCTTCTACCCCTACAAGCGGTGGTGGAGGTGGTGGCGGTGGCACCCCTACCGCCCCTCCTCCTTCTACCAGATATGCCTGTAATCAAGAGAATGGCACTTGTTACTCAAATCCCAATGGTCCTTATTCTAGTATAGCTTCCTGCGAGAATAGTTGTTTCAGAAAACCCTGCACCATTGATATTTTTTCCATCAATGACGAAGACACTTCTCCTATCAGAGTCTGGGTTACCCAGTTAAACCAAGGCCATTGGTCAGCCAGTGATTATTGCGATAATTGCAATATCTCCTGTTCTCCCTATCCTGATTGCCTTTGGCAGAAAGATAATATCGGTACCGGAGGTCCGGGAGCCATTTATCAGTTTAAACTCAAAGAATACGGCTCCTACACCTATACCTTAACCTGCTTTAATAGCTTTGGTGATCGTCCTTCAGAAACCCTCCAAGTCAACGCTGTCAACCTTCCTTGGTGGCGGGAAATCATTCCTGTCCTGCCGGGATCGTTGTGGGGAGCGGTTAAAAGGTAGGGGAAGATTCTCTTGACAAGATGTAAGATGATGGGTTTTTAGAAAAGTTAGCACTTTTACAATCATTAGATAACTTAAAAAGGAGTTGGTTAGAATGATTAAAAATAAAAAAAGAAAACCACGAGTTTTGTTGATGGTCCAGAAGTCTGTTAAAGTTGGTTTAGCTTCTGGGTGGGGAAAAGGTACTGGAGGTTCTTATCCTTGAAATTATTTGGCACGGCGGCGAGCCGATGTTGGCAGGAATTGATTTTTTTCACCAAGCTATAGAATTTGAGTCAAAATGGGTTAAAACCGGAAAAGAAATATTTAATGCTATTCAAACTAACGGCATTCTTCTTAATAAAAATTGGTTGGATTTTTTTGTTAGCAATTTTTTTAATGTTGGTGTTAGCCTTGATGGGTCTCCGAAATTTCATAATCAAATTAGAAAATCAATAAGCGGTAATAATAGTTTTGATAAAATAATAAATTCTATCCATCTTCTTAATGAGGCAGGAATTTTGTCTAATGTGATTTGTTGCGTCAGCTCAGTTAATTACAACTACCCCGAAGAAATATTTAATTTTTTTGTTAGCCAAGGGATTAAAAAGTTAAAATTTTTACCAGTTCAAGGCAGAGATAAAAATGGTAAAGTTTTATCTTATGGAGTTACGGGTGAGCAATACGCTAATTTTTTATTAACTATATTTGATTTATGGTTGAAGCTTGATGACCCAGAAGTTGAGATAAGAGAGATAAAAAGTATTGTCAATCTTCTATTAGGTGGAAATTTTCGTGAATGCATATTTACAGGAGAATGCTATAAATATTTTACAATTTATCCTGACGGTTCAGTTTATAGTTGTGATTCCTTGCCCAAAACGAAGTTTTTGTATTTTGGCAATATCGGCGAAGGGTTAGATAAAATTGTATCATCATGGAATTTTGTTCGCTTCCGAGATAGGGTAAAGGAATTAAAAGAAAAGTGTTGTGGTTGTGAATGGTTTGAGATTTGTCGTGACGGTTGTCTTAAGGATTGGTGGCCAGATATTTTTGATCCTTCGGCAAAGAATCTTTTTTGCCGTGGATTTAAAAAAATTTTTACTAAGATCAGGAAGACATTAAAAGAGTATCAAATGATTTAAAGGCGGCAATAAATTTAGCCGCTTTTTTTATTTATTAAGATAAAATCTTTAAGATAAACTATTGTTTTTTCAAGATAAAAATGATCTAATTTTTTATTTTGTTCAACATATTGTTTAGCTAAAGGATAAAGATTTAGGGCGCAGAAATAACGTAATTTAGAAAAAATATCAATATTTTTATTATTTAATTTTTGTTTGGCTGCTTTTCTTACATCTATTTTCAAAAATTTTTCAGTTAAATATCCTTCCGGTAAAAAACTGCTGATCAGAGCTTCTTGAAAGATAATTTTTGTTGACCAATTTTTCAAGCCGATTTTTCTTATTAATTTGTCATTATTTTTTGCCATCGCTTTTGTTTCAATAAAAAGCTTTTTATTTTTTTGGAAAAATGAATGGAAGCACTCATGGAGGAAAATGCTGTTTACTAAATAATCTATTTTTTTTATTGGCCATTCTGAGCATTCTAGGATTACGGTATTATCATGTGACCAGCCAGAGCAATCTTTTTTATTGCCGCTTAAAAGCATTTTTAATTTTATTTTTTTTGGCACTTGGCTATTTTTAAGACCACATAGTTTTTGAATGACTTCTAATTTTTTTTGAACCATGCCATCTTTTTTTTCAAATTCTTTTAATAGTATATTTAATTTTTTATTTCCATTTTGCCAAATTAGGTTAAATTTATTTTCAAAAACTTCAAAAATCTTTTTAATTTCCAGAGTTTTCTTAACGCCGATTTTTTTAGTTAAATTTGGCCAGATTTTCTTTTGGTCGTTAAATAAAAAAAATAGCTCCAAGTCAAATTTGGATTTTTGCCAAATTAGACAAAATTTTTCTAAGGATTTTTTTTCGTCATTACTTAATTTTCCTGTTTTTGCCAGCCATTCTTTTTTTCTCTGAGGTATACAAGTTAATTCATTCCATTGGCTTAAATGGGAAATAAACGAATAGATATTGGCGGTTTTGGGTATTTCAGTTTTTATCTTCATAAGAGAAATAAAAAATTAAAAGATTTTGTTATTTATTATATCAAATTTACGCCTTTAGAAACATTGGCTTGACAAGATATAAGATGATTTGGTATAATTATACTATGATTAAGCGGCCCTTTTAAAATAGAAGAGACCAAGGAGGTATAAAAAAGTGAATAAAAACACTTTTTTGCTGATTATAATTTTTTTAGCTGTAATTTTCCTTTCTAATTGTAGCGTTAAAAACCCAAATCAGGATGCGCTTTTTTCAAAAAACCAGCAATTCAAAATGGTTGTTTGGGAGCCAGAAACCTATACGGCAGAAGATGTTATTGCTTTTGCTGAATCTCAAGGAATAAAAATAAGACCTGACCAAGTTGGGTTAGGAGGAATTTGTTTGCTTGTTCCCCGAGACTAAAAATAAATAAATTATAGGAGGTAAAAAAAGCAGGTTTTAAAATACGGGCTTTGGTTATATAATTATTTTAACCAAAGCCTTTTTTAGTAGATAATAAAATGATTAATAATCTAATTAGTGTTTTGTTTAATAAAGCATAAAGAAGCTCAAAAAAATTTTCTGATTTTCCACCAGAACAAAAATTAGCAAAATTACTTATTAAAAATTTTGACTTTTATTTTTTAATAAGATATAATAAAAGTTAAGCGAGTGTTTGTTGCGAAGGTTGAAAAAATTTCTTTCTTCGCGTCCAGCTATTTGTTTCCGAGCACTCAGGATTTATCCTGAGTGCTCGGTCTTTTATTTATTGCAATTTTTATTGGACCTTCTTGATTATTATTTTTTTATGTTCTAAAATTTATTTGGGTCTTGGAGGCTGAGCACTCGCTTAATAACAAATAGCATATGGAGTAAACCCTTCCAAGGCCCACTTCTTATTTGCCATTGCGCTCCGCCGACCAGATGAGCGCAATCTCCCAGTTTAATAACCAAGAGACACATAAAAATACATAGAGATATGTTGAGATTTATTGTATTTCAATGAATTTTCAAGTATTTCAACGAATATCCTGATATTATTTTGTTTTAAAATTAATTAATAATGTATGTTTGGATTAAGAAAAAATGTTTCTTTAAAGGATTTAACGACTTTTAAAGTAGGAGGCAAAGCTGATTATTTTATAGAGATTTCCCAAAAAAGAAAATTAATTCAAGTTTTACGTTGGGCAAAGAAAAAAAATTTGCCTTTTTTTATTTTAGGCAACGGTTCTAATGTATTGTTTTCTGATAAAGGTTTTAAGGGTTTGGTGATAAAGATAAAAAACAAGAAAATCAGAAAAACAAAAAAGACCTTGATTGCCGGAGCGGGAATTTTATTGCCAGAATTGTCCAATATTTTTTTAAAAAACGGTTGGGTTGGTTTAGAATGGGCCAATGGCATTCCCGGAACATTGGGCGGAGCAATATATGGTAATGCCGGTGCTTTTGGCGAAGAAATAAAAAATATTATTAAAAACGTAAAAACTATAGACATTAATTCTCTGAAAGAAAAAAAATACAACAGAGAAGGTTGTCAATTTGTTTATCGGGAAAGCGGATTTAAAGAGAAGAAAGAAATAATTTGGGAAGCAGAATTAATAACAAAAAAAGGCAATAAAAAAGAATTAAAAAAGAAAGCAGAAGAATTTATAAAATATAAAATAGGCAAAGGACTTTTTAAATATCCTTCAGCCGGCAGTGTTTTTAAGAATATAAAAATTGACGAAACGCCTTTTTCAAAATTTTTTAAAAAAAATTTTGTTTTCATCAACGGGAAAAAAGTTGAAGTTAAGGCTGGGAAAGTTTCCGCCGGATTTTTTATTGAACAGTGCGGTCTTAAAGGGAAAAAAATCGGCGGGGCAATGATTTCTGATTTTCACGCCAATATAATTGTAAATTTTGACAAAGCAAAAGCCGAAGAAATTTTATTTTTAATAGACCTCTGCAAAGAAAAAGTTTATAAAAAATTTAAAATTCAATTAAAAGAGGAAATTATAGTTATCAACACTTGACACAAGTTTCTGCTGAGTTAAAATTAGATTAGAGGATTTAGAAAATAATTATTTGATTTTTTATTTTTAAAAATTTTTAAATAAATATTTTAAACGATCATTATCCAAATACAAGCAGCGTCCTTAAAGGACGGCCCGAAAATATTAAGACCAAAATTTAGGAAAAACCAAAATAAAAAAGGGCGGTCGGCTGCTCAAGAATAAAAAAATAAAATAATAAAATGGTAAAAGCAAAAAAAAGGAAAGCCCCTGCTAAAAAAGCGAAAAAAGCCAAGAAAACCGTTAAGAGGTCAAGAAGGTAAATGGTTTTTAGCAGATTAGCGAGGTTAAAACGCTCTTTCAGCTTTAAGCTGAAAGAGCGTTTGCTTTATGCCTTTTTTTCATATAACATATAAATAAAGATAAAAGGGCTTAAAATATTAATTTTATGGATATAAAAATTACTCCAGTTAATATTAATCTTTTGAGTCAGCAAGAAGATTATTTGTTTAAGAAGCTGAAGGGCTTAGCCAAATTCAGCAAACCTTTTGGAGAAAAAAACGATCTTTTTGTTACCGTCGGCAAAATTTTTCCCCAGCAGGAAACCGGAGAAATTTTTTTTGCCGAAGCAAAATTTTCCATCCCCGGAAAAGATATCGTTTGCAAAGTAAAAGGCTCCAGCATAAAAGAAATTGCCAACCGATTAAAACTCAATTTAAGAAGATTGATGGTTGAGAACAGGAAAACGAAACAAAGTCGTTTTAGAAGATTGGCCCGATTGCTTAAAGAAAAATTTAATTTTAGGGTATAAGAAAATAAATTTAAGACAAATCTTACGATAAATTTTATTATATAAACTTATGGATTTAGCAAGATTGTTATTCAAAGAGCCGGCCGCCGCCTATCTTAAAAAGAATAGAAAGCTTTTGGCTGAAATAGAAAAACGAGAGGAAAAGGTTGGCCAAATGAAACAGGAAGGATTTAAAGAGAGAATAAATTTTTTAAAAGAGGAAATAAAAAAAAGGCTTTCTTTTGACGAATTTCTTCAGGAGGTTTTTGCCTTAACGAGGGAAGCCAGTAAAAGAAGTCTTAAACAAAGACATTTCGATGTTCAAATTTTAGGAGGAATAGCTTTGCATGAAGGAAAAGTGGTGGAAATGAAAACAGGCGAAGGCAAAACTTTGGCTGCGACCTTGCCGGCAACTTTAAACGCTTTAAAAGGAGAGGGTGTTCATATTATTACAGTTAACGATTATTTGGCAAAAAGAGATGTTGTTTGGATGGGGCAGATTTATGATTACTTGGGTTTAACTGTGGGTTGCCTGACTCAGGAAGGGGCTTATCTTTATGATTCCAATCGCCAAAATTCCAAAAACGAGAAAAAAGAAGATCTTGATAAAAAAAGAGATGAATTAGGAAGTTTTAAGGTTATTAGCGATTTTTTAAGACCAGTAGAAAGGAGGGAAGCTTATTTGGCAGACATTACCTATGGAACGAATACGGAATTTGGCTTTGATTATTTGAGAGATAATTTAGTTTCTTCTTTTGAAGAAAAGGTTCAAAGGGGTCACGCTTATGCCATTATCGATGAGGTTGATAGCGTCTTAATTGATGAAGCAAGGACGCCGCTTATTATTTCTGTTCCTGATGAACAAGCCGCTAAACTTTATCAGGAGTTTGCCCATCTTGTTCCTCAGTTAAAAAGAGACGAAGATTTTCTGTTGGACGAAAAAGATAAATCTGTTTCTTTAAGCGAAGAAGGGTTAAATAAATTAGAAAAAATTTTTGGTTTTGATATCTTCAATGAAAAAGGATTGCTTTATGTTCATCACTTGGAAAATGCCCTTAAGGCGCACTATCTTTATTTAAAAGACAGGGATTATATTGTCAAAGAGGGCCGGGTAATTATTGTTGACGAATTTACCGGGAGGCTTCTTGAAGGACGAAGATACTCCGGCGGTTTACATCAAGCTTTAGAGGCGAAAGAAAGAGTTCCTGTTCAAAAAGAAAGCCGAACCGTGGCGACAATTACTTTACAAAATTATTTCAGAATGTATAAGAAATTATCAGGAATGACGGGCACGGCTTTGACTTCGGCAGAGGAATTTAAGGAAGTTTATAGCTTAGAAACAGTGGCGATTCCCACGAATAAAGCTATGATTAGAAAAGATTTGCCGGATAAAGTTTATCGCACTCAAGATTCTAAATTAAAAGCTTTGGTTTCAGAGATAAAAGAAAGGCATCAAAGAGGTCAGCCGGTATTAGTCGGCACTCCTTCGGTGGAGAAAAATGAATGGCTAAGTTTGCATTTAAAAAGAGAGGGCGTTCCTTTTAATGTTTTAAATGCCAAATATCATGAAAGAGAAGGCGAAATCATCGCTCAGGCAGGAAAATTAGGAGCAGTAACCATTGCGACTAATATGGCTGGCCGGGGAGTGGATATAATTTTAGGAGGCAATCCGCCAAACCCGGAAGAAAAAGAAAAAGTGATAGCTTTAGGCGGTCTTTATGTGATAGGCACCGAACACCACGAAGCCAGAAGGATAGATAACCAATTAAGGGGTAGAGCCGGCAGGCAGGGCGACCCCGGTTTTTCTCAATTCTTTATTTCTTTGGAAGATGATTTAATGAAATTATTTGCACCTAAATATTTATCAGGTTTTATGGAAAAATTAGGCTGGCCCGAAGATCAACCCATAGAGCATTCTTTAGTCACTAAATCAATTGGTATGGCTCAAGCTAAGATTGAGGGATTTTATTTTGATATGAGGAAACATATTTTGGAGTATGATGATGTGATTAATAAACAGAGAATGTCTTTTTATAAAACCAGAGACAGCATTTTAATTGCCGAGAAAGAAGAAACCTTTTTTGATTATTTAAAGGATTTATTCAGAGAAACAGGAGAAGATTTTCCTGAAAGCGTTTTTCAGGAGAAAGAAAAAATTATCGGCAAGGAAAAATTAATGGATTTATTCAAAGGCATTGCTTTAAGAATTTTGGATACTTTATGGATAGACCATATTGAGAAGATGGAATTTCTTCGCGATTCAACTTCTTTGAGGGCTTACGGCGGCAAAGATCCTTTAGTTGAATACAAAAAAGAAAGCTATTTTTTCTATAAAAGAATTGAAGAAGATTTTAGGAATTACCTTGTTCAAAATGCAAAGAATATTTTAGAAGCAAAAATAGAGTTAAGATAGGACCGATAAAGATTTTCTGGCTGTGGCGGGCTTTAAAATAAAATTTTTATAGTATATTATTAGTATATGTACGATATTATTATCAAAAACGGAACTTTATTTAAAGGCGATAATCAGCTTGCCCAAAAGAATGATTTAGGAATAAAAGACGGCAGAATTGTTTTTATAGGAGATTTGAAAAATGAAAAAGCAAAAACAGAGATAAATGCTGAAAGTAAATTTGTTGCGCCGGGTTTTATTGATATTCATAATGACGCCGACCATTCTTTGAATCTTTTATTTCCTTCTTCAGCGGAAAATTTAATTCGTCAAGGCGTTACGACTGCAATCGGCGGCAATTGCGGAGCTTCTTTGGCGCCTTTGATTTCCGGCTCTTTGGATTATATAAAAAGATGGTCGGATTTTGGGGAAATAAATGTTAACTGGCGAAGCGTTAAAGATTTTTTCGATAATTTGGACAAAAGAAAAATAGGCATTAACTTTGGCATGCTTATTGGCTGGGGAACTTTAAGAACAGAATTTAGCAAAGGCGAATTCAGGAATTTGACAAAGGAGGAGATGGAGAAATTAAAGCTTTTAATTAAAAAAAGCTTAGCAGAAGGCGCTTTGGGAGTTTCTTTTGGTTTGGGCTATCCGGCAGAGAAGGGTGTAGGTAAGAAAGAAATTTTGGCCATAGGCGAGTTGGTAAAAAACAAAGGAGGATACCTTTCTTTTCATTTAAGAGATTCATCAGAAAATTTTTTAGCTAGTGTCAATGAAATTTTTGAGATATCAAAAGAAGGGAATTTAAGCGTTGAAATTTCCCATTTTAAAGCAGAAGGCCGGGAGAATTCAAATTTGCTTGAAGGAATCATTGAGACGCTGTCAAATCATAACGAAAGCGAAGAATTGATTAATTTGGATATTTCTCCTTATAACAGTGAAGTTCAGGCTATCTATTCAGTTTTACCGGAGTGGGTAGCAGTCGGGGGCAGAAAGGTTTTTTTAAAAAATATCACCGGTGAAGATACAAGAAAAAAAATAATCCAAGACTTAAAAAAGAAAAAATATCTTTATAAAAAGTTTTTGATTACAGATAGCGGCCGGCAATGGTGGTTTTCCGGTAAATCTTTGGAGGAAATATCAAAAAGTTTCAATTTAAGCCCCGAAGAATCTTTATTAAAAGTGGCTGAAGTTTGCGATGAAAAGATAATCATTTTCGGTGAAAACATCTATCAGGAAGACATAGATAAAATTATAGAGAATCCGTATTCTTTTATTTGCACCAATGGAGAATTTTATAATCCCAATAAAAGCGCTTGGTTTCATCCGAAACTTTTTGGGACTTTTCCGAGATTTTTGGAAAGATATGTTAAAGAAAAAGAATTGTTGTCTTGGGAGGAAGCGATTTTTAAAATTACCGGTAAAGTTGCCAAAAAAATAGGATTAAGAGACAGAGGCTTGATAAAAGAAAACTATTTCGCTGATGTGGTTATTTTTAATCCGGAAAAGATAAAAGACAAAACTACCATTAAAAACCCTCTTCAATATCCTGAAGGGATAGAAACAGTTATTATAAACGGCAATTTAGCTTATTATAAAGGAGTTTTGTCTTCGCAAAGATATGGAAAAACAATCCGTCGGCTGGCGGATAAGTAATAATAAATTTCAATGAATTTCGCGAAGCTAACTGCTATGAATTTCTTGGGATGCTTTTACAGAAATACATAGAAATACATAGATAGAGAGGTTGTTTAAAATTTTAGCTTAAATTTATCTTATTATGGAAGCTTTTATTATTCACGGCGGGAAGCCTTTAAAAGGAGAAATTGAAGTCAGGGGAGCAAAAAATTCCGCAATGCCAATTTTAGCGGCTTCTCTTTTATCCAGAGAACCTTCTATTATTGATAACCTCCCTTTAATAGAAGATGTAAGAAGGTTTTTAGAAATTATTATCAGCTTGGGCGGAAAAGTTGAATGGCTGGGAGAAAGAACAATTAAGATTATTCCCGGAAATTTAAACCTAAAAAATATTAATCAGTCTTCAGTAAAGAAGCTCAGGGCTTCGGTTTTGCTTATTGCTCCTTTAATTCATCGTTTTAAAAAATTCAAATTAGCCCAGCCCGGCGGGTGCTTGATAGGTGCCCGGTCAATAGATACTCACTTGGACGCCCTTTGCCAGTTAGGAGTGAAGATAAAAGCTTTTCCTTCTTTTTATCATTATAATGGCAGCGATTTAAAAAATGGCGAAGTGGTTTTAGGGGAATTTAGCGTTACTGCCACGGAAAACATTTTAATGCTGGCGGCTTTGTTAAAAGGTAAAACAATTTTAAAAATATCAGCCCTAGAGCCCCACATAGAAGATTTAGTTTGTTTTTTGAAAAAAATGGGAGCGAAGATAAAGGTAAAATCTCCTCATATTTATGAAATTACAGGGAAAGAGAGTTTAAAAGGAGCGCGTCATACAATTATTCCCGACCCCATAGAAGCAGGGACATTTTTGATTTTAGGAACTGCTTTAAGAGCAAAAATTTTGGTAAAAAATGTAAAAATAGAACATTTGGATTTAGTTATAAAAAAATTGAAGGAAATTGGAGCGAGGATAAAAATTATTGCTGGAAAAAACAATTTAAAGGATATTATGGTTTTACCTTCTTATCGTTTAAAAGGTTTTAAAATTCAAACTCAACCTTATCCCGGCATTCCCACTGATTTGCAACCTCCTTTTGGAGTGTTAGCGACTCAAGCTGAAGGCACTAGTCTAATTTTTGACACTATGTTTGAAGGAAGATTGAAGTATATAGATGAGTTAATAAAAATGGGAGCCAATGCCATTATTGCTGATCCTCATCGGGCTTTGATTACCGGCCCGACTCCGCTTTATAGTCAGGAAATAAATTCACTTGACATTCGTTCAGGCACCTCCCTTTTAATCGCCGCTCTTTTAGCCAAAGGGAAAACCGTGATTAAAGATGCCTATCAGGTAGACAGGGGCTATGAAAATATAGATTTAAGATTAAAAAAATTAGGGGCGGATATAAAAAGGGAAAAGTTGCAATAATTGATTTTATGGGTTAGAATTTTTGAGTTAGAATTCTTGGTTTCTTTTTTTATTATTTATTATGATTATTAGAAAAATAGGCATAGACTTGGGTACAGCCAATACTTTGGTTTTTATTCCTCAAAAAGGAGTTGTTATTGACGAACCTTCGGTGGTAGCTATTTCTCTTGATGATAACAAGGTTCTATCTATAGGGCTTGAGGCAAGAGAAATGTTAGGCAGAACTCCGGAAATGATAAAAACCTACAAACCTTTAAAAGACGGTGTTATTGCTGATTATCGAGTAACTGCCGCTATGTTAAAGTATTTTATAGATAAAGCTATTGGTTCTTGGAAGATTTTTAAACCGGATTTAATAATTTCCGTGCCCGTAGGCATTACCTCCACGGAAAGAAGGGCAGTTATTAGCGCGGCAAGGGAAGCTGGCGCCAAAGAGGCTTACGTTGCCCGGGAGCCGATTTTAGCCGCCTTAGGAGCAGGCGTTCCTATTAATTCGGCAGCCGGCAATATGATTGTTAATATTGGCGGTGGGACTACAGAAGTGGCAGTTATTTCTTTAGGGGGAATTGTCTCGTGGGCTTCGGTCAGGGTAGCTGGAAATAAAATGGATGAAGCTATTGCCGATTACATAAAAAGAAAATACAATTTGGCTATCGGAGAGAGAAGCGCCGAAGAAATAAAAATTAAAATCGGATCAGCTTTGGTTACCAAAGAAAAAAGCAGTTTGGAAATTAAGGGGTTAGATTTAACCGAAGGGCTGCCTAAGAATATTAATATTAATTCTAATGAAGTGGCTGAAGCTATCAGCGCGCCCTTAAAAGAAATAATTCAGGCAATTAAATTGGTGTTGTCGGAAACTCCTCCGGAATTAGCCGCTGATGTTATGGAAAGGGGAATGATTGTTTCCGGCGGCGGCGCTTTACTCAAAAATATTAACGAGTTAATTACAAAGGTTACCGGCGTCCCCAGTTATATAGCTGACGAACCGCTTTATTGCGTAGCCAAAGGTACCGGAGTGATTTTAGACAATTTAGAACTTTACAAAAAAAGCATCACTACCTATAGATAAAACTTAAGCGCCTTTCGTGCTTATAAATTTAATTTTTTATGTTGTTTTTTCCCAAGGACAATACAAAAAAACTTTTAGAAAAGTTTTTTGATCCTCAAAAAAGAGTTGTTCAAAGTCTGCTTTTTTGGGGTGAAGAAGGTTTGGGAAAAATGACTATAGCCAGAAATTTCAGCCTTGCTCTGCTTTGCGAGAAAAAAGAGAAAAAATTTTCAGGATGCGGAAATTGTGTAAGTTGCCAAATGGCTAAATCTTCCTGTCATCCGGATTTTTTGGTTTTGGAGCCGGAAGGAGGGTCGTTAAAAATCGAGCAAATGAAGAAAGCCTTGGATTTTTTGCTTTTTTATCCTCAGATTTCACCTTTTAAAATTCTTATCATTGATAAGGCAGATCAGATGACAGAAGAAAGCCAGAACATCCTTTTAAAAACCCTTGAGGAGCCAAAAAACAACAATTTAATAATTTTAGTTACCAGTTTGCCAAGTAAACTTTTAAAAACCGTTCAATCCCGACTTTTAGCTTTAAAGTTTTCAAGGTCTTCGGCGCAAAAAATAGCAAATTTTTTGCAGAAAGAATATCATTTATCGGAAAACGAGGCAAAAAGGATTGCTGAAATTTCTGACGGTAAAATAAGCGAAGCGATAAAGCTTTTAAATAAGGACTACCGAAGGGAAAAAGAATTAATAGGAAAAGACCTTGGAGAACTCTTAGAAAAAGATTTTTTTGAAAAAACAATTTACCTGAAGAAACTGTCTGAAGACGAAGAATTTTTGAAAACCACGATTAAAGAATGGTTAAGAGTCCTAAGAGAAAATTTTTTTAGCCAAAAACTAAATTTAAGCCAAAATCAAATTATAAAATTGTCAGCAGAACTTTTAAAAGCCTATTATTTAATTTCCGATGCCAACATTAATAGGCAACTTTTATTAGAAAACGTTTTCCTTCAAATCCAGTAAATTTTATTAATTTAATAGCCAAATTATTAATGATTAAAAAATAAGTCAATCAAAGTAAATTAATATGATTAATCAATTTAAAGAGCAAGCCCAAAAAATCGCTGAAGATTTTTATAATGAGATTCTTTCTTATAGGACCTCCCGGCCTAATCCGGTTTTAGTTGAAAATATTAAAGTTGATTGTTACGGTGCTCAATCTCCCTTAAAAAATATTGCTTCAATTTCTATTATTCCGCCAAACGGCATTGTTATTGAACCTTGGGATCAGAATTTAATCAGTTTTATCAAAAAAGCGATAGATGCTTCTCCTTTGGGACTTAATGCGGTGGTTGACGCTAAACAGGTGAAATTGTTTTTGCCGACTTTAGATAAAGAAAAAAAGGAAGAGTTGAAAAAAGCCATTGGCATTAAAAAAGAGGAATTTAGAATAAAATTAAGGAAATTAAGAGAACTTTTCCTTGAAGATTTGAAAGATAAATTCGACAAGAAAGAAATTTCTGAAGATGAAAAATTCCGTTTGAAAGAAGAGGTCCAAAGAATTATTGAGGAAATAAACGAAACTTTTGATAAGCATGAAGAAAAGAAAATTAAAGAAATAGAGGAATCTTAATTAATAATTTTTTATGTTTTCTATACTACTTAGTATTTTAAGTTTAAGCCTGTTAATCATCCTTCACGAAGCCGGACATTTTTTTTCTGCCAGAAGGCTTGGGGTAAAAGTTGAAGAATTTAATTTTGGTTATCCGCCAAGATTGTTTAGCTTTAAAAGAAATGGTATAGTTTATTCTTTTAACGCTGTGCCTTTTGGGGGGTACGTGGTGATTTTTGACGAGGAAGGGAAAAATAAATCTACCCCCGGAAGTTTTTCCAGCCAAAGTTTTCTTAAAAGAGCCATTATTCTTTTAGGAGGGCCGGTTTTAAATATTATCATTGCGTTTTTTATTTTTACAGGGCTTTTTTGGAAGGGTATGCCGGTTTATTTATTGCCTCCAAGTTATTCAAAAGATATTGTTTCGCCTGTAATTATTTCTGAGATTAATCCCCAATCCCCGGCTGATTTAGCGGGATTGAAGAAGGGAGATAAGATTTTGTCATTAAAATATTTAGAAAACACTTATTCTATTAATTCAATAGAAGAACTGCAGGAAAAGATTAATGAATTTAAAGGCAAAGAAATTAAATTAGTAATTGACCGTCAAAAGGTTGAAAAAGAATTTATTATTACTCCCCGCGTTAATCCTCCAGCCGGTGAAGGATCTTTGGGGCTGGCTCTTGAGGTTAAGGCAGATTTAAAATATCCTTTGTCAAAAGCCGTTTTTAAAGCAATTGAATTTTTAGGGGTAATAAGCCGGGAAACGATGAAGGGTTTAATTAGTTCTTTTGGCAAACTTTTTACTAAAGGCGATATTAAAGAATTTGTTGGACCGGTAGGGATTGTAGTTATAGCTACCAAAGGGTTTGATATAGGGATAAGTTATGGTTTTTATATCTTAGGAATAATTTCTTTTGGTTTGGCGGTTTTTAATTTTTTGCCAATTCCGGCAGTAGATGGAGGGAGGATTTTGTTTTTACTTATAGAGAAATTAAAAAAGAAACCATTAAATCGCCGAACCGAAGAAATAGTTAATCAGGTTTGTTTTTATTCAATTATTATCCTCTCCGTTTTTGTTACCGCTAAAGACATTAACCTTTTTCTTATTAAGCGTTCTTTTTAAAAATTATTAAACTTTGCTTTTTAAAAGATGAAAGAATCACAAATGAAGTTTAAAACTAAAAAAGAGGTTCCTCAAGATGAATCAAGTTTGGGAATTTCTTTTTTGATTCAGGCTAATTTTTTGGAAAAGCTTACCAGCGGGGTTTATAATTATCTTCCTTTGGGTTTCCGGGTGTTAAAAAAGATAGAAAAAATTGTGCGGGAAGAAATGGAGGCTATTGGTGGCGAGGAGATATTAATGGCTAGCCTGCACCCGAAGAAAAACTGGGAAGCAACCGGCAGATGGAATAGTTTTGACGCTTTGTTTAAAGTCCATTCAAGATTTGACCAGTGGTATGCTTTAGGCCCAACTCATGAAGAAATTGTTACTCCTTTAGCCAAAAATTTTATTTTTTCCTATAAAGACCTGCCGCTTTATCTTTTTCAAATTCAAACTAAATTTCGTGACGAACCTCGGCCAAAAGCGGGGTTATTGAGAACAAAAGAGTTTATAATGAAAGATCTTTATAGTTTTCACAGGACAGAAGAGGATTTGGATGCTTATTACGAATTGGTAAAAGAAGCTTATAACAGGATTTTTCAAAAGTGCGGCTTATTAGCTTTGATAGCCGAAGCTTCAGGAGGAACTTTTTCTCCTTACTCCCATGAATTTCAAGTGGAAACAAAAACCGGCGAAGATTTAATTTATCATTGTTCTCGTTGTGGTTTTTGCCAAAATCAGGAAATAGCAGGAGACATAGAAAAATGTCCCAAATGCCAAAGCCCTTTGGAGAAACTTAATTGTTCCGAAGTCGGAAATATCTTTAAACTGAAAGATAAATATTCAAGCGCTTTAGGTCTGAAATTTATTGACAAGGATGGAAAAGAAAAAAATGTTCTAATGGGCTGTTATGGCATAGGAATCAGCCGGTTAGTGGGAACAATTGCTGAATTAAATAATGATAAAAATGGAATGATTTGGCCAGAAAAAACAGCTCCTTTTTCTTGCCATCTTTTGGGTTTTAAAACAGCTGACGCAAAAAAAAATGCCTTAATTAAAAAGAAAACCGATGAGTTATATCAAAAAATGATAGACGCTGGTTATGAGGTTTTATATGATGACAGGGAAGAAGTTTCTTCTGGAGAAAAATTAGTTGATGCTGATTTATTGGGTTTGCCTTGCCGGATAGTTGTAAGCGAAAAAACCGTTTCTCAGGATTCTTTTGAATTAAAAGAGAGGAAGTCAGGAAAAATAGAGCTTATCAAAATAGAAGCTTGGGAAAGAGCTTTTGACAAAACCTCGTAATGTCAGTAAACTCTTTTAAAGCAAAAAAATGATTAAAAATTTAGGAGAAAAATTTTCAAAAAGTATTGGAGTTGATTTAGGGACCAGCCGAACCCTTATTTATATCAAGGGTAAGGGTATAGTCACCAACGAACCGACGGTGGTTGCTTTAAACAATAAAACTAACCAAATTTTGGCAATTGGCAACGAAGCGGAAGAAATGGTAGGTAAAACCCCTTCTCATATTAACGCCATCAAGCCTTTAACTAATGGCGTGATTTCTGATTTTGAAGTAGTGGAAAAAATGCTTCGCTATTTTTTAGACCAAGCTAAAGGTAAAAATTTTTTTAGTCGGATTTTAGATTGGCCAAGATTAGTTATTGGTATTCCAACCGGTGGCACAGAAGTAGAAAAAAGGGCAGTAGAAGACGTGGCAAGAAGCGCTGGCGCCAAAGAAGTTTATTTAGTTGAAGAACCGGTAGCGGCAGCTTTAGGAGATCGTTTGTCGATAAAGGAATCAAAAGGTATTTTGGTGGTTGATGTGGGAGGAGGAACGACAGAGGTAGCGGTAATTTCTCTTGGCGGCATAGTGGTAGCTAAAAGTTTAAGAGTCGCTGGAGATAAACTTAACGAAGATATAATTTATTATTTTAAGGAGCGTTTTAAATTAGCCATAGGCGAAAAAACAGCTGAAGAAATAAAAATTTTCATTGGCTCTGCTATTGATTTGGGCAGCAATCAGGAAACAAAAGTCAGGGGTAGAGATTTGACCCGTGGTTTGCCCAAAGAGATAAAAGTCAAGGAAGAAGAAATTAGAGAAGCCATTACCCCTTCTTTAATGAAGATAGTAGATGCCATAAAAGGAACCATAGAAATAACTCCGCCGGAATTACTGGGTGACATTATGGCCAGCGGCGTGATTTTATCAGGAGGAACAAGTTTATTAAGAGGTTTTGATAAATTAGTTGGCGACGCCGTAGACTTGCCGGTAAAAATTATTGAAGATCCAATAACGGCAGTTATCAGAGGAATGGGAGTTATTTTGGAAGATTTAGATTCTTGGCGCGATTTTCTTATTACTCTTTCCCGGGAAAAACCGCCATTTTAAGTTAAAAAATAAAGATTAAAAAACTAGCAAGGGCTTATTTAATAAGTTTATTAATTGATATTTGAAAATGGGAAAAAAAGGAAACAAAAAAAATTATTTTTATTTTTTGTTTTTATTGGGAATAATAGCTTTAGCTATTGTTTTTTTTAAAAATTTTTATCTTCCCGGAGAGCAAGTTTTAAAGCCAAAAACTGTTTTTCTGCTGCAAAAAACCGAAGGAATTGGTCATTATTTTTCTAATTTTAAGAGCTGGTTGGATGATTTTTTTCATTTAAATCGTTTAAGACGGGAGTTTTATGAATTAGCCGAAGAAAATAAAAATTTGGTGAACGAGGAAAGGATTTGTCAAGAATTGAAGAAGGAAAATGAGCTTTTAAGAGAGGGGCTAAAAATGAAAGAAGAAAAAGATTGGACTTTTGTATCAGCTAAAATCATTTTTTCAGATCCTACCAGTTTATCAGGTTCTTTTTGGCTTGATAAAGGCAAAAAAGACGGATTGAGGAAGGGCATGAATGTAGTTTTTTTTGATAAAGCTTTAGTCGGCAGAATAATTGACTGTTGGGACGATTATTGTCAGGCAGAATCAATTTTTGCTCCGGGCAAAAAAATAAGCGTTGAGAATTTGAGGTCCTCTGTTCCAGCGGTGGTTGAAAAGTCGATAAAAGGCAGTTTCCTTTTAAAACTGATTCCTTACGAAGCGGACATAGAAAAAGGGGATATTTTTGTAACTTCGGGGGAAAATCCGGAATTTATCAGGGGGTTATTGGTTGCCAGAGTAAAAGAGGTGAGGTCTTTAACCGGGAAAGAAAATTTTTTAAAGGAGTTTATTTTGGAGCCAGTATTTAATCCTTCACAGATTTCTTCGGTTTTGATTATTACTAATTTTAACCCCGAAGATTTTAACGGAAATTAATTCTTAATGGTGATAAAAAAATATCTGCTTAGCTTATTGTTTTTTGTTTTGCTTTCTATTTTTCAGGTTTATTTTAAACCCAGCCTTGTTTTGGCTCCGTTTCCGAATTTTTTATTAATTTTTTTAGTTTACTCGCTTTTTTCTTTTTCGCCTTTTTATGTTTTATTTTTAAGTTTTTTAAGCGCCATAATTTTAGACTCTTTAGGAGGAATTTTTTGGGGAATGAATTTTTTGCTTTTTTCTTTTGCTTTGGGTTTGGGAATTTTGGCGGTAAAATTTTTTGAGAAATCTCATTTTTTATCAAGATTGATTATTGGTCAATTGGTTATTTTCAGTTATTTTTTCGGAGTTGTTATAATAAATTTTTTGTTTAAGAAGCCGGGTTTATTTTTCAATGTTTTGCTCGGTTTTATCATCACCTCCTTTCTTTACGCTTTACTTTGTTTATTGACTAAAAACAAAAAAGGAAATGGTAAAAAATCTTTATATTAAAAAGAAAAAAGATCTTCTTGACCCCGAAGAGGTGCTTTTGGATGGCTGGGTTAAGGAGGCAGAAGAAAACCAATTGGGCAGTCTTGAATGGCCGATTTCTCCTTTACTGATAAAAAGTATTTTTATTTTTAGCCTGTTTTTATTTACCATTGTTTTTTTTAGAGCTTTTTATGTTCAGGTGGTAAAGGGAGAAGATTTTCAAAAAAGAGCGGAAAACAACAAAACTCGTTGTTATACTATCAATGCCCCGCGAGGAATTATTTATGATAGATTTGGCATACCTCTAGTTTTAAATTCTTCTTCTTTTAGTTTAGTAATGATTCCGGTTGATTTGCCAAAAAGCTCCAAAGAAAAAGAAGAAATTTTAAATAAAATTATAAGCATTTTTAATTTAGATAAAGAAGAATTAAATTCACTTTTAAACGACCCTTTGAGAATTGGCTCTTTTGATCCGATTTTAATAAAAACCAACCTGAGCCTTGAGGAAGTAAGGCGATTTGAAACAAGCGTTAATGTCGGTTTGGGTTTTAACATAATCTCAGACTACAGCCGTTATTATCCTTATGGCGACAGCTTTGTTCATGTCTTGGGCTATATTGGCAAGATTTCTTCTCAGGAAATCAGTCAATACAAGGATTATCCTTTAACGGCAATGATAGGAAAAGACGGCTTAGAGGCTTATTACGAAAGAGACCTTCAAGGAAAACCGGGAAAAAGAATTATTGAAGTAGATGCGGCCTTAAATATTAAAAATAATTTAGGAGCTGTTGAACCGGAAAAAGGGCAGGACATAGTTACTACTTTGGATAAAGATTTACAGGAAGTTTTTTATAATTCTTTGAAAGAAAGAATGGAACAAATGAATTCTAAAGGAGCGGCAGGTATTGCCTTAAATCCAAAGACAGGCGAAATTCTATCTTTAGTCAGTCTCCCCAGTTTTGACCCCAATCTTTTTACCAGTGGGTTTCCTAAAGATAAAATTAATCAGTATTTGAATGATGAAAGCCATCCTTTATTTAACAGAGCAACAAACGGCGTTTATCCCGTTGGTTCTTTGATAAAACCTTTAATTGCCTTAGCCGCCCTTGAGGAAAAAGTAATCGACCCCAATTATAAGATTTTAGCGGAAAAAGAAATTGTTATTGAAAATCCTTATCATCCCGGGGAAAGCTATATTTTTAAAGAATGGCAAAATCATGGTTGGGTGGATATGAGGAAAGCTTTGGCTGTATCTTCTAATATTTATTTTTGGACCATTGGCGGAGGCTATGATGGTATTGCGGGTTTAGGTTTGGAAAGGATAAAAAAGTATTGGTTGAAATTTGGTTTTGACAAGGCGTTTGGCATAGATTTACCTACCGAAGGGAAAACAATTTTGCCGGATGCCGAGTGGTTGAAAAAAAATCGGCCGGATGATCCTTATTGGCGATTAGGAGATACTTATAATATTGCTGTCGGTGAAGGAGGTTTTAGCTTGACACCTTTAAAAATGGTTGGTTATATATCCTCAATTGCCAATAATGGGATTTTAATGAAACCTCATTTGGTAAGAGAAATAAAAGATATTAACGGCAACCCCAAAACTTTTGTTCTACCGGAAAAAATTGTTGATGTCGGTGTTTCTTTGGAAAATTTGGGAATTGTTCAGGAAGGGATGAGAGAAGTGGTAAAATCAGGAACAGGAATTTATTTAAATGATTTGCCCATTGAAGTGGCGGCAAAAAGCGGTTCGCCTAAAATTTTTTCTCTTTCAAATAAAGAAAGATATCATGCCATTCTGGGAGTTTATGCTCCCTATGAAGATCCGGAAATAGCGATTTTAATCTTAATGGAAGATCCTGACCCCGGAGCTTCAGCTACTTTGCCCGTGGCTCATAAAATTTTAAATTGGTACTACGAAAACAGGATAAAACCGGTCAATAATAATTAAAAACATTACACCTATGGATAAAAATTATATTACTTCGGAAACTTACAAAACTTTAAGAACGGAATTAGAAGAGCTTAAAACAAAAAAAAGAAAAGAGATAGCTCAAGCAATTCAAGAAGCGAAAGAATTGGGTGATTTATCCGAAAATGCCGCTTATCAGGAAGCAAAAGAAGCCCAGACAGTTTTAGAGACAAGGATTTTGGAATTGGAAGATTTTTTAAAAAATGTTTCTATTATTTCCCGGCCTTCAAAAAACGGCAAGGTAGAATTAGGTTCAACCATTGAAGTTATCAGTTCTATAAAAGGACAAGGAAAAAAATTTTTTACCATCGTAGGGTCTGCAGAAGCCAAACCCAGTGAGGGAAAAATTTCCAATATATCTCCTTTAGGCAGAGCTTTTTTGGGTAAAAAACAAGGCGAGGTAGTGCTTGTAAAAACGCCTCAAGGTGAGGTAAAATATAAGATATTAAACATATCTTGAATTTTCCCTCGCTTTGCTCGGTAAAATATAAGATATTAAGCATATCTTGAATTTTCCCTCGCTTCGCTTGGTAAAATATTAAGATATTGAACATATCTTGAATTTTCCCTCGCTTTGCTCGGTAAAATATTAAGATATTAAACATATCTTGAATTTTCCCTTGCTGCGCTCGGTAAAATATTAAGATATTGGATATTCAATAGAAATTCATAGAAATACAATAAAAATACAAGGAATTTCAATAAATTTCTACGAGTTTCTGCGAATTTCAATCTACAATCGTAAATTATATGTTAGAAGATATTATCAAAGAGCGAATTAAAAAATTAAGAGAACTTAAAAAGTTTGGTATTAATCCTTACCCAGAAAAAATTTCCCGCCAATTTTCTATTAAAGAAACTATTGCCAATTTTTCTTCTTGGTCGCTTTCAAAAAAGAAAATAACTTTGGCGGGAAGGATTTTGGCAATTAGAGGTCATGGCGGTGCTATTTTTTTTGATTTGAAAGATGGCTCGGATAAAATTCAGGCTCTTTTAAAAAAAGATGTGTTAGGGAAGAAGGGAATGGATTTTTTTGAAAAATTTTTTGATGTCGGGGATTTTATAGAAGCAAAGGGAATTCTTTTTAAGACCAAAAAAGGCGAAAAGACTTTGGAGGTTCATACTTTTAAAATGGCTGCCAAAAATTTGAGGCCTTTGCCAAAATCTTGGTTTGGCTTAGAGGATGTTGAGGAAAGATATCGCCGCCGCTACCTTGACCTTTTAGAAAACGAAGAAGTGAATAAACGATTTATTTTTCGCTCAAAAATTATTTCTGCTATTAGAGATTTTCTTAATCAAAAAGGTTATTTAGAAGTAGAAACTCCAATTCTTCAACCGATTTACGGAGGCGCCAACGCCCGGCCCTTTGTTACTAAATTAGAGGCTTTAAACCTAAAAGTTTTTTTAAGGATAGCGCCGGAATTATATTTAAAAAGATTAATTGTCGGCGGTTGGGAAAATATTTATGAAATAGGAAAATGTTTTCGCAACGAAGGGCTTGACAGAGAGCACAACCCGGAATTTACCCTTTTGGAGCTTTATAGCGCCTATAAATCAAGGGAAGATTTAATGAAATTAGTGGAAAATTTGATAAAATTTTTGGCTAAAAGCTTCAAAAAAGATTTAGGGAGCGCAAGTTGGCTTAATAAAAAATGGGAAATAATTTCTTTTGAGAATTTTTTGAAGAGTAAAACCGGATTAAAACTTTCTGATTCAAAAGAAAAATGGGAAGAAAAAGCTAAAATTTTAAAAGCGACAATTAATGAAAACGATTCCGTGGCAAAAATTGCCGATGCGATTTTGAAAAAATTAAGGAAAGATATCAAAGGGCCTCTTTTTCTTATTGACCAACCCTTGGATATCTCGCCTTTAGCCAAGAAAAAAGAGGATGATCCGACTAAAACAGCTCGTTTCCAATTGATTATTGATGGTTGGGAGTTGGTAAATGGTTTTTCTGAGCTTAATGATCCTTTGGACCAAAAAGAAAGGTTTAAAAGCCAAGCCCTTATGGGGAAGAAAGGGGATTTAGAAGCTCATCCTTTGGATGATGATTTTATTGAAGCTTTAGAATACGGAATGCCGCCAACAGCAGGTTTGGGCATAGGGATTGACAGATTAGTCGCTGTCTTGACCAAAGCCCCTGCCTTAAAGGAAGTTATTCTCTTCCCTTTTATGAAACCACGACAAGGACGCTTAAAATAATTTAAAATTACAAAATTAAAAATTATCTTTATGATAGATGTCAAACTTATAAGAGAACAACCGAATTTAGTCAAAGAGGGAATAAGAAAAAAAGGGACAGACCCTTCAATCATTGATAAATTTTTAGAATTAGATTTAAAAAAGAGAAGGTTGCTTCAAGAGATAGAAAACATTAGGGCAAAAAAAAATGCCGCAGAAAAGAAAATGTCGTTGGCAGGAAACAAAGAAGCAATTCTTGAAGCCTTAAAAGAAGCAAAAGCTTTTTTGACAGAAAAGGGAGAAGAACTGGAAGCGATAGAAAGGGAATGGAAAGATTCCTTGTCTCTTATTCCTAATTTGCCCTTAACCTCAGTTCCTGAAGGAAAAGATGAATCGGAAAATATTGTTTTAAGAGAAGAAGGAGTAAAACCGGTTTTTAATTTTATCCCAAAAGATTATCTTACTTTGGCTGAAGATTTGGATATTATTGATACCAAGCGGGCGGCGAAAACTTCAGGTTCCAGATTTGGCTTTCTTAAAAGAGAAGCCGCTCTTTTGGAATCAGCTTTGTTGTGTTTTCTTTTTGAAAAGCTTATTAAAAAAGGTTTTACACCGATTATTCCTCCGGTTTTAATAAAACATTTTCCCTTCTGGGGAATGGGATATTTAGACAGAGGTAAAGAAGAAGTTTATTTTTTAGAAAAAGACGAGTTATATTTGATTGGCACAGCTGAGCAAATTATCGGTTCTATGCACCTTGACGAGACCTTTGAAAAAGAAGAGCTGCCTAAGCGTTATCTTGGTTTTTCTTCCTGCTTTAGGCGGGAAGCAGGCTCTTACGGGAAAGACACAAAAGGCATTCTTCGGGTTCACCAATTTGATAAAGCAGAAATGTTTAGTTTTTCCCGGCCGGAAGATTCTCAAAAAGAACACGAGTTTCTGCTTTCTTTGGAAGAGGAAATAATGAAAAATTTAGGTATTCCTTACAGGGTTTTATTAATTTGCTCCGGCGACTTAGGAGACCCGGCGGCTGCCAAATACGATATTGAAGCTTGGTTGCCCGGCCAGAATAACGGAAAAGGAGAATATCGGGAAACCCATTCTACTTCTAATTGCACTGATTTTCAGGCAAGAAGATTAAATATTAAATTTAAAAATGAAAAAGGGAGAAAAGAGTACGTTCATACTTTAAACGGCACGGCTTTGGCAATGGGAAGGGCAATTATTGCCATTATTGAGAATTATCAGACCAAAGAAGGAAAAATAAAAATTCCTAAAGTCCTCTGGCGTTATACCGGAGGCATAAAAATAATTCCTAGTTTAAAGAGGTAATTTTTAAATCAAAAAAGCAGGAATCAAATGAAAAAGAGCCGTCGCGCTAAAAAAATCCAACATTTTAGGATAAAAATTTTTTTTATAGGGTTTTTTATCATTTTTGTTTTTATCTTTGTTTATTGGATTCTTTTTCTTTCTTCATTTTTTCAAGTAAAAAAAATCATTATTGATGGCTTTGACAGCCAGAAAATCAACAGCCAAGTGGAAGCTTATTTTAAAAAAAATAATAAGTTTTTTTTACCCTCTTTCGTCGTAAATTTTTTCCCTTCTTTAAAAGAAAATTATAAAAATTATATTTTTCTTCAGCCGGATAAATTATCAGCATTTCTTTTAAAACAATATCCGGAGATAGAGAAAATCAATGTTAGGTTAGATGTTAGAAACGGGTTTTTATTTTTGAATATTAAGCCCCGGGAAACTGCTTTTATTTTATGCCGGGAGAATAATTTTTGCTATTGCCTTGATAAAGACGGCATTATTTTTAAAAAATTTGAAGAAGAAGAGGAGAATAATTCAGCGGTAAAAAAAATAATATGGATTTCTTCCAAAGCTATGGTTTTGGGAGAGAAAGTTTTAACAGCGGAAGAAGTGGGAAAGTTGAAAGAAATAGTCCTTATGACAAGCAGCGCAGATTCTCCTTTTTCTCTTGATTTTTTTGAAATAAAAAAAGAGGGAGTTTCTGAAATTAAAATTATCACCAAAGAAAAATTTTATATCCTTTGCAGTTTTACCGATGATTTTTCCGAGATAATGAAAATTATCAAAGAATTAAAAATCCAAATAATAAAAAATCAGTTTAATCTTTTAGAATATATAGATTGTCGTTATTTGCCTAAAGTTTATTATCGTTTACGGAATTAACGATTTTTGTTATAATAGTTGAGTTATCTTTTTATATAAAGAAATAAAATGTTAGACCAATCAAGAGGAGAGAAAGAAATAAAATTTCTCAAAGAAAGGATTGAGGCGAAGGAAGAACAATTAAAGCAGGAGAGTTTGTCTGTCCCGGAGAAAAAAGAATTATTGATAGAAGCGATAGAGGAGAAAATAGAGGATTCCTTTAGAAACCTGCCTCCGGTTAGCGTTTTAAATTTTGAAGAAGGAAGAAATAAATTAGAACGGCAGAATCAGGCAGATGATTTTTCTGAAGACGCGAAGGTAAAAGAATTAACCGAGATGGCTTTTCAAGAAGGCATTGTTAAAGCAGTAACCGTTGCTTTAAAAACAAGCAACGCTTTTTTAATTGATAAGCTGAGAGATACTTTGGCAGATAAATATTACAAAGCCCTGAAAGAAAGAAAATTAATATAGGAAATAAGCATAAAAATTAATGTTATTTTTTCTTCTTTTATTTTTTTTGATTTTGATTTTTGTTCTCTCTGTTTTTTTAAAGAAAGGAGGTTTTAAGAATGAGATAAAAAGAAGCCTAGATTACCAATTGTTTTTAATAAGTTCGCCTCGCGAACTGCCGCATTCTGAGACTGAACAAAAAAAATCATTTCTTGATTTTGTTTCCAATTTTGAACAATTTCTTGAAACTTTCAGCAATTACAAGAAAGAGATTATTTTGGAAATAGCTGTTCCCAATAATTCTCCAGAGATATTTTTTTATGTTGCTTTTCCTAAAAAAGACGCCCAGTTTTTTGAAAAAACTTTGTCTTCTTTCTTTCCCGATAGTCAGATAGAACCCGTAAACGATTATACAATTTTTTCTCCTGAAGGATTAGTGGCTTCTTCATCTGCTTTTTTAAAAAATTCACCCCTGTTGCCGCTAAAAAATTTAAAATCCTTTAGTCAGGACCCTTTATCAGTTATTGTCAACGCTTTTACCAAAATCGCCGTTTCTGGCGAGGGTATGGCTTTGCAATTAGTTCTAAAACCATATCAGGCAGGTTTAAGAGTTGATATCTCAAAAGTCCGTCAATTTTTATCAGAAGGGAAAAGCTTAAAAGATATTCCTCTAACCCCTTCTTTGCGCTGGAAAGATTTTCTTTCTCCTCAAGCCGCTTTAAAAGAAAATCAAGGCGGAATGGACAAAAAAAATAAAGAAGTTGACGAGAACTTAATTAAGTTAATTGAAGAAAAAGTTAAATATCCATCTTTTTTGGTAAATATTAGGCTGCTGGCTTCAGCTTATACTCTGGAAAGAGCGGAAGAACTTTTATATCATTTGGAAAGCGCTTTAAATCCGTTTTCCGATTCTTTAGGCAACAGTTTTATCTTAAAAAGAAATAAGCAAAAAAGGAAAATAAAACAGGCAATTTATGATTTTTCTTTTAGAAATTTCAAGCAAAAAGAAGCTATAATTTTAAATAGCGCCGAAATTTCTTCTTTATTCCATTTCCCTCATCCGTTTTTGGATAATCCTAGAATTAAATGGCTTAAAGCCAAAAGCGCCCCTTTTATTCCTTTTGACTTAGGCCAAAAAAAAGAAGGGATTGTTTTAGGGATTAATTTTTTTCGGGATGAAAAAAAGGAGGTGAAGATTTTAGATGAAGACCGTCGGAGACATATTTATATCATAGGCCAGACAGGCACCGGCAAGACTTCGTTGATGAAAAATATGATTATTCAGGATATGGAGAGAGGAAAAGGAGTTTGTTTTATTGATCCTCATGGTGATGTGGCAGAAGAACTAATAGGTTTTATTCCTAAAAATCGGGAGAATGATTTAATATATTTCAATCCCGGGGATTTTGAAAGATCTTTTGGTTTGAATATGCTGGAATGGGACAAGCATTATCCCTTTCAAAAATCTTTTGTTACTAACGAACTTTTGGAAATTTTTAATAAAATTTATGATTTAAAGACCACTGGTGGTCCTGTTTTTGAACAATACTTTAGAAACACCCTTTTGCTTTTACTCAACGACGAGGAAGAAACCCATACTTTAAATGATATTCCCCGGGTTTTAATTAACCCGAGTTTCAGAAAATCACTATTGGCCAAAAACTCCGACCCTATGGTTAATGAATTTTGGGAAAAAGAAGCAGAGAAAGCCGGTGGAGAAATGGCTTTAGCCAATATCGCTCCTTATATTAACTCAAAAATGAATCCTTTTCTGGCTAATGATTTAATTCGTCCCATTGTTGGTCAGAAGCATTCTTCGGTAGATTTTAGGGAGATAATGGATGAAAACAAAATTTTGATTGTCAATCTTTCCAAGGGTTTGCTTGGCGACACCAATAGCTATCTTTTGGGAATGATAGTTGTGGGAAAAGTCTTAATGGCAGCTTTTTCCCGGGTGGAAATGCCTGAAGAGCAAAGAAAAGATTTTTATCTTTATATTGACGAGTTTCAAAATATAACCACTGATACCATTGGAACAATTTTTTCCGAAGCAAGGAAATATCATCTAAATTTGGTTGTAGCCAATCAATTTTTAGGGCAGCTAAAAGAATCAATTTTAAAATCAATTTTCGGCAATGCGGGAACCATAATCGCTTTTAGGGTAGGCAATGAAGACGGTAACGTTTTAGCGAAATACTTTGAACCGGTTTTTAGCGCTTATGATTTGCTCAATCTGGATAATTTTAACGCTTATGTAAAAATGATTACTTCTGGCGAAACCAGTCGAGCTTTTAGTTTAAGGCTCATTCCGCCGCCAAAAACAGATTCGGCAAAAATTCTTGCTTTAAAAAACCTTTCTTCTTTCCGATACTGCCGTTTGCGTCAGGAGGTGGAAAAAGAGATCAGGGAAAGATATCAGGAACTTCCTAAAGTTTAATTTATGTTTTTTATTACTTTTTTAAAGTTTCTCTTTGTTGGAGCGATTAATACTCTTATAGATTTTGGAGTTTTAAATATTTTGATGTTTTTTTCCGGGATAGAAAAAGGCTGGCCTTATGCTTTGTTTAAAGCAATTTCTTTTTCTTTGGCAGTGGTTAACAGTTATTTTCTAAACAAAAATTGGACTTTTCAGAAAAAAAATGCTTTTACCGGAAACGAATTTTCTAAATTTTTTCTGATAAGCTTTATTTCCTTTTGCCTTAATGTTTCTTTGGCTGTTTTGTTGGTTAATGAGGGTCCATTTTTTGGTTTTTCTTCTTATCTCTGGGCTAACTTCAGCGCCGTTGTTGCCGCTTTCGCCACGACTTTTATAAATTTTTTTGGCTATAAATATTTAGTTTTTAAAGAAACAAACAGAAATATTTCCTAATTTTTGTTATTTTGTTATAATTAGTTCTTCTTTGCTATTACCTTGACTGTTTAAAAATGTTTTTTAAATAAATGGCTCAATTAGTTTTTTACCGAAAATATCGGCCGCAAAACTTCAGCGAAGTGATTAATCAAAAAAATATCATTAACGCTTTAAGCAACGCTTTAAAAAGAGGCGATATTGCCCATGCTTATTTGTTTTCTGGCCCCCGAGGCACAGGTAAAACCAGTGTGGCCAGAATTTTAGCCAAAGCTTTGAATTGTCAGAATCGCCAAGCAGGGCAATTTGAACCATGCGGTCAGTGTGATTCTTGCAAGGCGATTAATCAAGGCCATTCATTGGATCTTATAGAGATAGACGCCGCTTCCAATCGAGGCATAGAAGACGCGAGGTCCTTGAGAGAGAATATCAAATTTCCGCCAAGTTTTTCCAGATATAAAATTTTTATAATTGACGAAGCCCATCAAATTACCAAAGAGGCTTTCAACGCTTTGCTGAAAACCATTGAGGAGCCGCCTGAATATGTGATTTTTATTTTAGCTACCACTGAACCGGATAAATTTCCAGCTACTATTCTTTCCCGGGTCCAACGTTATGATTTTAAAAAGCTAAGTTTAAATGATATTATCAGGTGTCTGGTTAGTATTTGCCAAAAGGAAGGAATCAGCTTTGAAGAAGAAGCTTTAAAACTGATTGCTCTTTATTCTGAGGGCGGCTTGAGAGACGCCCAATCGCTGTTAGGTCAACTTTCGGTTTTATTTGATAAACATATTACCAAAGAGAGCGTTGAGGAGTTAATGGGAACAGTGAGTTTTGAGAAACTAAGAAGATTTATTGATTTTTTAATAAAAAAAGATAAAGAAGGGGCAATTAATTTCTTAAAAAATATTTATGACGAAGGTTTTGATTTGGAGGTTTTTAACAAAGAGTTATTGAGTTATTTAAGAAAAATCCTTTTAATTAAAATTTCTCCAACCTTGGGAAAAATAGTAGAAGAAGAAGCTACAGCCGATGAAATGACGGTATTATTTAAACAAGCCCAAGATTTTGATTTCCCTTTTTTAGAAAGGGCAATAAAGAGGTTGATGGAAATTCAATATCAGATTAGAAGAAGCCCGATTCCGCCACTGCCTCTGGAGCTTTTTATCAGCGAGGAATTGCAATAAGAAAAAACGTTAAGGAAAGTAAAATTCGGGGATCGTCTAATGGTAGGACGTCACGCTCTGAACGTGAAAATCGGGGTTCGAATCCCTGTCCCCGAGCCCTTCGACAAGCTCAGGGTCTTTACTCTAAGCTTCAATACAATATGAAACAATGGTATTTGTATATTCTTTTTTGCGATCAAAAGATTTTTTATATAGGGATTACAGATAATCTTAGAAGAAGATTATTACAACATCAAAGTAAAGAATCGCCATATACTAAACAATTTTCTGATATTCACTTGTCTATTATGAAATATATAACACAAGAAAAGAAGTAGAAAAGCGAGAAGCTCAGATTAAAAAATGGAGTAGAGCAAAAAAGAAAGCATTGATTAGAGGTGATATCTTATTGTTAAAAAAATTGAGTAAAGGCCGTGAGATTGTCGATGATTTGTGTGGGAAG
>Ga0265297_10002460_pt1 | contig 37628 bp, 71 predicted proteins | sample Munlanlwell13791_FD_192502 | JGI IMG/M metagenome (GOLD analysis project Ga0265297, IMG submission 192502) | Leachate microbial communities from a municipal landfill in Southern Ontario, Canada - Leachate well 137-91 | ecosystem: Engineered > Solid waste > Landfill > Unclassified | place...
CTTAATATTTCCATCAAGATTAGTTAAAGCTATCCTGCCAGAATCACTCCAATTAGCCTTTCTTGTGTCTTTTCTAATGTCAAATGAAAATTTTATCTTATAAAACCTAAGAATAGATTTAATCTCATCCAACATATCAAAATTACAATTCACTATTTGAGTTTGTGGATTATAAAATACATTAGGATTCTTCTTATTACGGCCTCGCCTCATTCCAAACGAACCTTCTCCATCCATAATGCCAGCCAACCAAGCGAGCTTAATCTTTTTTATTTCTGGCTCTGGTAGTGACATTATCTTCCCTCCTTAAAGTAATCTTCCGTTAAGTTTTTATATGCCCTGTGTAGATTCTGTATCATCTTAGTAGGCCCTGATACCTTTATCTTGATAGATGAATGAGTGAGGCCATATTTGACCTTTATTGCTCGCCGGGCCTTCTTAAGCATTATTCGATGCCTTCTGTATCTAAATCCTTTCCTATGCTTTTATTCATCATAAAAACCTCGTTTCGAGATTTTATGAGTTCAAGCCTGAGATGAAGAAATACCCCTTTATATCCGGCATCTATCTGCTTCAATAATTTTACTATCTCTACCGCAACCTGTTCTATTGAAGCATCTTTAAAAATAACAGGCTTTTCCTTCTTAACTCTTTTCCCTTTCCCTCCGAAGAATTTATATCTCATATTCGCTATCTTCCAAGATGGAACATCAAGATTATAGACATCCTTGAAATGCTTCTTAACCTCTTTAGGCTTCCTGCCGGATTTCACCATCTCCTCTAATTGAGGGAGAAGTTCATCGATTTTCTTCACTTACCGCCTCCTTTTTAGGTCGCCAGACCTTATCCTTTACAGATTTTATATCTATGCCTGAACTGCAATCCTTACATTCGCAGGCAAGCCCTATCAACTTAGGAAATGCTTCTTCGAGGCGTTTGATTTCAAGGTCGCAATTATCCCCGTAATTCACTTTTCCTAATCGATGAGCCCTTCTTTTTTCGTGAAGCCATTTTATATATATTTCCTTTATCTTCTTAGTAAGATTAGCCATTTGTTCCTCCCTTAATCTGGTCTGGAGCTAACTGGAGAACACCCGAAGGATTAGATTCATCAAACCACTTCTTTTTCTGAGAACAAACCGATTTACCGTTAAGCTGTGGATATTTAGACACGACACCGCAATTAGCGCATCCGAAATTACATCCTTCCGTTTCGTGAGCCTTGCTTGACCTCTGCCATTCTTCCCACAAGAATTCCCTGTTCGTTCCTACATCAATAATATCCCAAGGAAATGGAGTATCAAATTCAAGCTCTCTTAGAGTGTCATCTATATCATATCCATAATGAATCTGCATATAAGTCTTAACGCCTACCCAAAGTTTTGAATTCGATTCTCCCCAATCCTGCTCTGAATAGATATTAAATTTTAATATAGTCTTAATCATAGGAACGCAGAATCTTCTATCAGCCCTATCCAGTAATGCTTCGAGCCTTCGACCTGCGGGAGAACCTTTTACATTCCTCCACCCCTTGACTACATTTCTGCCGAGTTTTTCATCAAAAACTACATAAGAACCATCGTTAAATTTCTCATTATAAATGCGAACAAAATCAGCCATCCAAGGACTCTCTCGATGAGCAGCCCATTGAAAAGGAGTATGAGGCTTAGGTAAGAACAGATTTACTGATAGCTCTATCGCAGACATCGGCCGTATCTCCCTTGATACTCTCCACATTTCATCCATCAGATTATGAAGGTCTATTACATCCTTTTGCGTTTCAAAGGGGAGGCCTATCATACACATTACTTTTGTTTTAATGATTCCTGCTCCGATAGCCTTCTTAAACGCAGCCCAAAAAACATCATCCGGCAGATGCTTATTTACCCTTCTTCTCATCTCAGCGTTAGCGCATTCAAGAGCAAAACATACTGACTTCTTACGCCTATTGTCATCCCAAGTCCTCTCAAACTGGTCTATCCTTTCGGAATATCCATCATATTGAATCCCCAAGCTGATAGCGTAATCTCTGGCTTCATTGTATCTTGAATAATCTGTGGGCGTAAGGCCCATCATCCTTACAGTTCCCATATCTTGCCGGGCCTTTATAGCTTCTTTCACCCCTTCAAAGTTTCTCTCCCTGTATGGCTTATACCAACTGAAAGGCGCACAAAACCTGCAGCCGTGCACGCATCCCCTCGTTACTTCAACATCTTTCGTAAGATATAGTCTGTTTCGGGCGACATCTTTTTTATAATCTACTATCGTGTAATTATATTTGGGGTCGGAAATATCTACCTTCTGCCAATAGATTTTATCTGGCGCACCATCCCAAAGTTTTTTATATCCGGCATACCGCTTAGTGGAAGGGTCGAAAATATTCTCATAAAATCTTGGAACATAACAGCCGGGAATAAGAGCGACAGCTTTAAGTATGTCCTCTTTCTTCTTCCCTTCCTTCTTCATCTTTTTTATCGTTTCCATTATCACCGGAACTTGCTCCTCGCCTTCTCCAATAAACATCACATCAAAAATAGGAGCGATAGCTTCTGGAGCTGTATTCAATACTCCACCTGCGATAAGAATAGGCCATTCCTCTCCTCTCTGTTCTGCGAGAAATGGTATCTGGGCGTAGTTTATGATATGGACCATATTACAGACATTAGGCGAGAAGAACATGCTGAATCCTAAAACATCAAATTCCCTTAGAGGAATTTTAGTTCCGAATCCGAATAGAGGAATGTTATTTGATTTTAGTGCTTTTCGAACTGTAGATTCTGGAAGGTAGCAATAATCAACACATAAGCCTTCGATATGAGCAAGAACATTATGGATAATATGAACACCCATCATTCCTGCTCCTGTAAAATATGGAACAGTATGAATCAAACAGACTTTAAAATCAGACGGCTCGCAAAGAACATCAACATCAAACATCCCCTTGATGCCTTCGTCTAATTTATCGCCCTGTAGTTTATGTCCTCTAATAATTGACCTAAAAGACTGCGTATCTATTTTCAAGCTCTATCTCCTCTTAATAAAGAAAGACAGCATACCGACAATATAAAATATATCATATTATATTTCATTTGTCAAGATATGCTGTCTAAAATGTAAAAGTCTATACCTGCCCTGATGGCTTATTATTTTCTTCGTTAACCTGCTTATCGTGCCTCGACACGGCTTCCATAATGTTCTTCTCGACTCTGATGACGAGCTCGTTGGTAGCTGCGTCTGGATTCTGTTCGTTCCAACAGGTCAAGAAAAACCTAAAAGCCTCCGAATCAACTTCTATATCCGTAAACTTCCCGGCATCAATAGACTTCTGTATCGCATCACGAAACCGAAAGAGCTTCCTATGCCCTTCCATATTGAGCCCGTTCTTCGTTCTTGAATATAGGACTACTGCCCTTATGCAAGTATCGAGAAACAGCTTCTCAGGCTTCGTTTCCGGCGGGAGATTAACCAGACCTTCCGTGTCAAACTCAGCAGAGATAAAATACGGAGTCTTATCCTGCTTATCCTTCTTTGCCATTATCGACCTCCTTTTTAGGTTTATAATTGCTAAACTTCAAACAATCATTACAGCGTTCATTTCTGTTCTCGCACTCTTTAACACAAAACGACGGCCAGTTTGCTCTTGATTTTATTCCCATACTTATCGAAATAGAACTAATATCATTATCAAAATAGCATCACCAAAATAAATATAAAATTCTTCCCAAAGGCAATCCTTTCCTAAAAACTTAAACATCCCTTCGTTCTTTACAAAATAACCCCACAAAAGAGTATTCAATACTATCAATGATGATATCATGCTTCGCAAAACTATATTTTGAGTTATCGCTACTGATAATATCGCTACTACCAGAGATTTAATCAGCCCTATAGTAGCTCTTGTCCAAAAATTAGCTTCATCCATATTCCCCTTAAAAACTTTATACCAGAATCTTCCGATTAGGCTCCCTTGGTCAAGCGGTGGAGGACCATCAGGAATCCCATACCCCTGAATATATGATAATGACATCAGAAGATTCAAGAAACCCTTAAACGATTTCAAGATAAACGCTGAAAGGATAGATAAGAAAAGAGGAATCCCGAACCTGCGCCACGCCTTAGATGTTCCATCTGCCCCTGAATACGAACCTGCAAGTCCACAGATTATTCCGATTACGATACAAATTAAAACCTTTAATATAATCATCGCTCTCTGATGGCGGGCCCGGAGGCCGTGAGGCCTCAAAATGCCGGATGCTATCCGGTGGTCTTTGACCTACGGGCCCTTAGTTATAATATGCTATCTTATGCATTCGTTCATAAAATTTATCGGTTACTTCAATCTCCCCTAAGCATCTAACATTAGGCCTTCCACGACCTCCAGTATCATCCCATCGAACCCAAGCATTTATCCATCTACCTTTATCTTTATATCTCCCTATCGCAAATGCAGCCATAGCTCCTGTTATTCCAAAAGACCAAACTTTCTGACCTTTTCTAAATAACCTCGTATCTTTAATAACCTTAAATAAATATAGCATTTTCATTTTTTCAGGAAACCCCATTGGATGTCCACTTCGCTTCTTTCCATTTTAAAATATTACTTATACAGAACCAATTCTTGATATCAGGCATTAAATTCTCCTGCTATTTTATCCGGATTATTATTTATATTAGTATCTACGATTTTCAGGCCGGGAATCTTCTTCATCTCGCTTAACTCACCACCGAGAGTGAGAGGCTGTTTTTTAGGATATTGCCGTTGAAGCCTTTTGGCTATACAAGCCACTATGAGCATTGGATTTATCTGAGTGGCCTCCCTCATATTTGTAGCGTGGAATTCAGCCCAAGTGCAGAGGATTTTCAGTTCGTGCCAATTTATTTTCACCGTAACATCGTCTTTGGGATTAGCAGGCGCACCCGAATTGCCACATTTAGGGCACTTATTGGCATTTTTTATTTCTTCGTCTGTAAATTCCGCATTACAAACAATACATCTTGCCGTCTTTTCCATTAAAACCTCGCTCGTTTTATAAGCATAAAATCCATAGATTCCTCATCCCCTTGAAGACCTAAATTCAAACTTTCGGTCAACGGGCATTCAGTATCGATATCTATAGCTACATCAATACTACTGCTTTTAGAATCCTCTTGAGCCTGACTCCCATTACCCGTTAAATTCGTCCATAACGTCGGAGCGCCATTAGACTGGTATGAACTATTTACTACAACTGTCTTTGTTGCGGCCATCGCAAAACTGGCCCACAAAATTATTACTAAACAAACCAAAAATCTTTTCATCTTAATTCCTTCCTGACCTCGATTGAGGGCGAGTCAGCCAAGAAAGGAGGGTGCCTTAATCGCTGACTCTTTGAGGACCTTTAGCCTTTAAAAGTTCTCAATCCTCGCTTGCCCTCTTAATATACTATACCATACATCCCAAAACTTTCAAGAATCAATCTCCGATAGACATCGAGATTCCATCTTTAATGGAGATATCATCTTTATTTTCTTCTCCTGTTATCAATGTATGAATCTTCGAACAGTTTTTGCACTTGAACCTTCTCGAACCATCAGATAAAAGTTCGTGGTCCGGTATATGCTTACCACAATCACAAATTAACTCTGCCATATCCTACTCCCTTTTTAAACTTTCTCCTGCTCTATAGGCATCTGCTATAGATGAACCTATCTGACAAGCAATAACATCTTCCTGTCGCTATATCTTCGATAACTCTACAATTTCCATTGAGATATATCTTACAAAATCTTTTAGCTATTTCTAACTGGTCGCTTTGCTTCTTTCTCTTAGCCTTCATAACTTTAATTTCCTTCTATCCTATTATAGCGATAAAACATTATTAGCTTTATATTCTTCTATAAATTTTACTGCAGGGCGAATCCTTATTATCGCTTGTTCTCGAACCCTACTCGTATCAATTACTATTCTTGCTCCTTCATAATACCTGATATACTTCACGCTATCATCCGGCCACGCAAGACCATTCAAAGCATCATTAACACCTTTGATAAGGTTGTCCAAATCTATCTTGCGATTATCTTTCAACCAAAAATCATAAGTGATGGCAACTGGCTGAAAATATGTAATACCGCCTTGAGAACGATAATTCATAGCCACAGCATCTTTATAAACGAGCCATCTCTGAACTATAGGCCTTTTTCGCCAGACATCACTACGGGATAATCTCGGCTTAGCACATATCTTTTCAACTTCTACTTTGAAGGTGACTCCCTCTTGAAGAACTTTCTCATCTTTCGGATGTATCGTAAGATGTCTTGTTCTTTTCTTGAAGGATTCTTTAACCTTCCTGACTGCTCTAACTGCCATATCCTCTCTATCCTCTCTCCCTGTTCGATAATCTTTTTCGTCTCGGGATGCCTTTTAATAAATTCTGTAGGACCTACTTCCTCAATTTCGTTATGATGGACACGACAAACCTTTAATCTATTCCAAGGGCCATCCGAGCCCCCTGCTCCTCTCGAATGTAAATGATGACCCTGAAAATCTACTTCATTCCTACATCCCCTGATTATACAGGTCTTTATATATTTCCAAATCATTCCAAATCATCGTTGGAACTATTAAAAAATAGCCCTGATGCCTCGAATATAATTCTTCTATGATGAAGCCTACAAAATAATCCTCGATTATAAGAACTCAATATTGTCTTACAACCTTCAATAGCGCATCTACGGCCTTCCCTCGAACGCTTTACTATAACCTCAGAATCATCAACTATTTTTTGGTGCTCCGGACAATAATTCTGCCTCTTTTTAAACCTTTTCCCCATTCTTTCTTTTCCCGATTACGATAGCTACTGGCTTACCGCATTTATAATATGGACAAAATTTTCTCATTTTATACCTTTAATTGATGATGCCAGTTTCCAAATTCTGCTTGCGGCTGCTCATTGGCCGGGGAGGTTAATATGAGGTGTCCTGAATGACACGCTTTACCGCAATCTCCCGAACTCATCATTTCCGTGATAAGTAGACTGGCATCATCCATCGTGCTCTTTCGTTAATCTTTCCACAAAATCTGCTATCTCCCTCAAACAAACTTCTTCATAAACAGCCTGTATAAAAGGAAAATATGTATATTGTCGCCAAGAAGGATACCATTTAATCTCTCCTAAAATCGTTCCATCTGCCGAACTCAATTTCCAATGTTGCGTTTTAGGTTTGTCTGGTTGACGGATAAAAGTAATCCAAGTTCCTTTAATTATCTCGCTCACTCTATCTCCCAATTTATTCCATAAGGTCTGTCTATTCCTGTATGATATCCCTCTTTTATCATCTCGCCTCTAAATATTTTATCAAATCATTTCGACTTATTTTAATCTCAATCTTGCCATCACAACTTTCTACTCCAGTAGGGCGACCAACTAAAATTATCTCCTCATCTATCTTTTAACTATCTTCATAAACTGGAGTGTCAAAATGCCCTAATTGCCAGTGTTCTCTAAGAGTAGGCATAAGTTGAATTGTTAACCCACAAGAACATTGAATATAACCTTTCATATTAGTTATGTCTTCCCATCTCGGCCTGAACATCCCAACAAAAATCTTAGCCATCACTTCACCTCAATAGCTTTGTGAGCCATTTTAACAAGTTCTGATTTATGAGATACCATTATTATCTGACGGCCTACTCTTTCAGCAAGAGCATTCAAAAATGCTCCGGCCCTGAATAAATGCTGTCGTGATAGATGCTTAAAACTCTCGTCGAGTATTATAGGCCCTTGAATATCCGGCTTATGAAGTTCCATAATCGCTACCCTGAGAGCCAGAGATACGATATCCACCACCCCACCACCCGAAGTGTCCATCGGGTCGTATGGCTCAGTAAATTCTTCTGTCAGAACATTCATATTTACTTCGTGATATTTACCCCATCTTCCAAAGTCAAGCTCGAATCGATAGGCATTTCCGAGAATGAATTGTAAAGCATAGGTTACTATGGATTCGAACCCATCCTTTATAGTAACCCTCGTTACCTGCTGAGCCATATCCAATACTTCTATCGCCTTAACATATATCAACTGCTTATTGAATATTTCGTCGAGCCGATTCTTTCCGGATTCTATCTGTTCCGAAAGCATATCGCATTGACCAGATACAGAATCCATCCGGCTCTTGACTGAGCTTATATCGGATTTCAGCCTATCTATTTCCCGTTCAAAATGGTCTGACATTCTTTTATTCCTTCCTCTATGACCTTCTGTTCCTTTGCCAAGAAATCATCGAGCTCCGACTCTTTAATGTCGAGAGCATCTAAATCTTTCAAGACTCTTTTCCTGTCCTGTTCCAGACTCGATTTCCGTTCTTCGAGCCGAACCTTCTCGACCTTCTTCTCGTTTACATCCTGCTCGATTTTCTCAAGCTCCCTCTTATAATCCATAAAGCCTCCTCAGTAAATTTGGTTGGGTCAGCAGGATTTGAACCTGCGCCTCAGATTAACTGTTTAACGGCCGCCTGCGCTCTACCAGACTGAGCTATGACCCATAAGTTAGAGGCCGGAAGGAGTCGAACCTTCTCTCCAAGCATCAGCTAAAATCCTGACGGGATTCTAACCTTACGAATTGAACCGTCGATGCCCTGCATCTTCCGAAATGCGTCGGCCTCATTGTTTTATAGCCTTCAATAGACTTTTACAATTATAATAGACATATTTTCCAAATTTTTTGGGCCTGCTTAACCTTCCGATAAGAGCCCAATATCGTAAAGTCCTATAACTCGGTATTCCAAATTTAGTCTTAAGTTTAGACTTAAGATACTGCGTAGCAAAAGAACCTTTTACATAAACCTGACCATTATAATCTGAAATATATCTTCTCATAATACTCATTGTTCAAACTCTCCTATTCTCGCTATTATTTCAACAAGCACTTCGTTATCAATATTCTCTTTCCGACATAACTCCTCGATTAGCCCTCTCAAATTCAAACCTTTTATCTTCGTAGATTCCAGACTACTTATAAAATCATCTATCGATGATTCAAAATTCTTGTTCTTTTCTACCCTATCAAGATGGAAAACTTCGCTCGAAGGTTTACCGCTTTCAAGAGGGATTATTTTTAATGTCGGCTTTTCCGTGTCAACCAATAGAACATTCGGCATCCGATTGATATCTGCTGTCGCTGATGTAATCCTCGCCAAAGAACCTATGCTTACCCAAGTCGTCTTGCCATCTTTTATAATCCCCATCTCATTATGATTATGAGCTATCAAAATCAAATCAAAATCCGTCTTAATGTTTCCTATAACTGAATGAGCAACTTTCGGATGAAACGGTTTATCCATTATCAAAGCGTGGATAACGGCTATTTTCTTCTTTGCGTTTTCAGCCGAGCAGAATAAGCCTTTCTCATTCAAATCTTTTTCTATATCGTGATAGTAATCAAATCCCTGAACAATTGCTCTTGATTCTTCATCTTTTAAAATCTCAAGATGATTAATTATTTTAGACCGCCTGAATATATGGTCGAGAATAGACTCACCAGATAGATTAGGATTGTGTCCTATCTCATCGTGATTTCCTCTTATCACATACCAAGGCTTCTTCTTCGCCTCTATCATATCCACAATTTCATCGCACATACCAAGAGCCATCATCGGAGCATCACCGAAATCCCCGCCGTGCAGGACCATATCGACACCTTCAGACATCCGGATTATCTCTGCTATCTTAGCCTTTATATCCTCATAATAACTTCCCTTTCGATATAAAGGATTAACGCCTTTTATATGACTGCAATATGTATATAGGAATTTAATTTTAATCACCCAACCCTTCGTAATTTCCCTATTTAAATTTAATTATCATTCGTTTCTTATCTTTTGTCCCAATTTCAAAATCTTCACCATCTATCTCTGCCATAGGGGTCGCCCAAATGCTTCCGTCTACGCCTATCCCCTCGGCTGATAACTTCTCATTTCTAAGCGTCACTTCGGTTTCAGTATAACCTCTATCGCCACCTAAATAAATACGAGCTTTCCGAACTTTCTTATCTTCCATAATCTTTTTAAGTTTTACCCCATCAAAATAAACCATAGAAGCACCAGAAGCTCTTGCGCTCTCGCCCTTTAAAAAAGCCGACATCGTATCCATTTTTACCTCCTTATATTCTCCTTATATCTATTAAGTTCAAACCATTAAATTCAGATTCATCTTCTTGAATCTTCTTCCAAGCATCTGTAGCGGATGAGGCCGGCATTATTCGTCGTTTCTCCTGTCTATCCATTCTTCCATAACTACCCTGAACCACTTTCTCATATATTATAAAATATTCTTTACTCATCTTATTATAGCCTTCACTCTATCTACAGTCATATCGTATCTCTCTTTCAAACTTTTATCATAAGATATAACTGCTGATGGATGCGGTAAGATAACATATTTAACATCGCCCTTAGTAATGACCTTGCCCGTATTCTCTACCCAAGGAGTCAACTTGTGGCAAAATACGCCTCGATAAGCATCCGAGCCTAATATGAAAATCAATTTAGGCTCAAAAATCGCTATTTCTTTTGCCAGATATTTATCGGCGCAGGTCCTAATCTCGATTATATCTGGAGCTCGATTTTTTGATGTATGACATTTGATTGTATTTGTAATCCAACATTGTTCTCGTTCTATCCCGCACTCCTTTAAATACTCATTTAAAAACTTCCCTGACTTTCCTACGAACGGCAAGCCCTGTTCATCTTCTTCCTTGCCGGGATTCCTACCTATCACCATTATAGAAATCTTAGATGGCTTTGTAGGCATTAGCCAAGAAACTGGCTGATAAGCGTCTTTTCTGGCCGTGCAGAGATGACACTTCTTTAACATCAACCACATCGGATAAGTATTCGTCTTGATGCTGAATGACATTTTATCTCCCGTTATCCAGAATGCATCTCTGAGGCCTCTTAATACGATGCCTTACATCAGCTTCAAGCGGTTGATTATAGTACTTGCATCGATATCTTTCTTCTGCTTGGCCCTGTTCCAGTAGCAAAAGACAAGAATTACATTCTTCGTGATTAGTCAATTTGATTTCTACTCTCATAATGTTACCTCTTTCTTTTCTTCCAAGCTAATTTGGCTGATTCCCTTAAATGTTCTTTATGTTCATCAGAAAATATCCTGCCTTTCAATCCACGGCTTATACTTAATTTATGATTTACGGTAAGTTTCCTCCCTGTGTTAAATTTTCTTAACTTCTCTTTCGTCATATCAGAGCGAGGCTTACCTAACTGAACTTTTCGACAATTGTCTTTTAATTCTTCATAAAAACTATTCTCGATAGTATAATCTTTATCGTGGTCTCTCCGGCTGATACTTGGCTGGTCCATCAAATAAGCTTTATCTCTAAACCAGAGAATTTTAAAATCATCTTTAGACATTAGATTCTTTATCCCTTTACCCCCATAATATTTATAATGTTTGAACTTAACATCTTCGCATCGGCGACTAACACTGTAATAAGTTTCCATCCAACGATGATTTGCCCTCCATCTTCTTGACCTCATTCTGTTCTCTCTTTTACTTAATGGTCTTTTTCTCATAACTTTATCTCATCTAAAATCTTATCAGTTATCTTCTGATGGCATATAGGACAATGCTGATATTCCTTTAATATGCCTTTATAATGGTCAATTTCCTTCATTATCGCCTCTGTGATGCCCTCTAATTTCAAACATAGGGTCTTATATAGGTCACTATTAGATTTTAAATCTGAGCCTATACTCAACGCTTTCTGGTATGCCTCAGAACGAGATAGCAGGGATTTTATCAATTTTTCATCTGGAAGGCTTATTCCCTTTAATACTTTCTCGCTGTTCCTTATCGCCTCTGCATTTTGAGCCAGTTCACAACAAATCTCAGACGCCTTTTGATATCTCACGGCCCTATCTTTTAACTGGCTTAAATCCTCTGGAAATCGAATCCCGGCTAACTTCTTAGAAACAAACTCTATCTCATCATCCAGAGATTTTAAAGTCATCTGAATCTTAAGAACCGATTCAAATTTGATTATCCTATATCCTAATCCCTTAACCTTATCTTCGTCAGGAATTTTTATCCCTTTTATTTTATCACTTGTCAGTTCCAAACCATCTTCTATATCATTCAACTGCTTTCTCAGCGTGAATGCCGATTCATATCGTTCTATAGATTTCAAAATGCTTTTATAAACATAGGCAGATTTCTCAAACCGATTAGATAATACATCTTTTTCCAAAGATAAATCCTTTAGAGATTCTTCCTTAGTAACCAGTTCTTCTTCTATCAATTTCAACTCTCGGCTCAGTTTAAGACTATCCTTATTTATAGATTGAGCTACCGAATCAAGAATATCATTTCCGGTAAGTTTATTGAGAACCTTCATTCTAAAAGTAGGAGAATATGCTTTTGAATCAAGCATAAATGATGGCTCAAATTGAGATGCTATATTTAATAGGATGCTATTCCCGTCTACCTCAAGAGGCAGCATATTGAGTATCTGCTTTACTTCATCCGGAATATTTCGGCCTACTGAATCATATTTTCTTTCTTCTCCGTTGACGGTAACTACATAAGCATTTATAGATTCTGATTTCCTCCTCTCAATAGACACGCCAGTATTTAGAGTCAATATAACAGAAGTCTTTTTCGTGCCGTTCTTTCTTACGACATCACCTTTAGGCTCATTATTCACTACCCACTTGATAGCCCTGATGATACAGGATTTCCCAGCATCAGTTTCCCCGTAGAAAACATTTACCTTATCAGTAAACTCAGCTACGAAATGCTCGTGTTTTTGAAAATTATGAAGTTCAAGACTCCGGATATACAAATTACCCTCCAAATTTTAAATAATTAATGGCGTTAGTTAAAATTTTAATATCTTCCCTCATTAATCCAATACCATGATTACATCTACTACATAAAAGCCCCCTTATCTTCCCCGTTTTATGATTATGGTCTACAGATAAGACCTTCTTTTTCCCATTTCTATGTTTTCCAATTTCTTCTTGTCCACAAATCGCACAAATCCCTCTCTGCTGTTTTAATAACCGATTATAATCTTCTAAAGTAATACCGTGCATGGTCCTTAAAGACCTGTCTTTAATTACTTGAGGGTTAATCAGCCTATAAGCTGCTTGCCTCTTTTTAGCATTTTCTTTATAGTCTTTACGATATTTCTCTAAAAGTCTTTTCCTGTTCCGTTCATAATATATTTTATTATTCTTCAATCTTTCTTCTCTATTATCAAAATAATATTTTGAAGAACAAGTTTTACAAATAGGCCTTAAACCTGAAGATTTCGTAGAATCTTTCCAAAACTCGAATATTGGCTTCTCTATTTTGCATTTAGTACATCTTTTCATCTTGAACCTTCCATATATAAACTATACACGAGGCCAATAGGCTGTCAAATATTTTTATTTTAGTAAAATACATATAAGTCCTTTAAGTGTCGGAACAGGCAAGTCTGGTGTAGCAGGTTATCCAGATTTCACCTTCGAAGGCCCAAGTAGTGTCTTTGTCTACTCGGTTTTTTACGCTTGCCTGCCCGGCTTATGCTACCAAGGGATGTCAGTTTTCTTTACTGGCTCGCCCTTCTTTCCTCCGGCGACCTCTTTATCCTTCTCTTTTATCTCAAGGAGAGGCTTCCCGGCCTTCGCCAAAACCTCGTTTACTTCCTCCTTAAGATATTCGGGAACACCTTTATAGCCAATACCCTCGCCTTCCTTGGCCGTTCCCACGATGAGCTTTTCGACATTACAGTAGACACGCTCTGCGCCATCTACATTCTTTTTGTTATGCTCCACAAAAGCCTTAACCCTGAACTTTCTCGCAACGATGGCTTCGGTAGAACCTTCGTCGTTTTCCGCAACCTTCCCGATTAAGACATCGATAAAATGTCCAAATCTATTTCCCAAAGTCGGAACAACGGGCGTTTGGGATGATACTGGACACTTCCCGAACTGCTTAATCAGTTCCATCTGAGATGCTACCTCAGCCAGAACCCAATGCCATCTGTAATACGGGCCTTTTGCGCCCTCTAATTTCTGAATCCAAACAAGGTCCAGAAAATAGCTGTCTGATGGCAGGACAGGAAAATCATTCTTTTCCACTTTATATCCCGGCATAATTCTTATCCTTTCTTTAGGGTCTTATGTGCCCTTTGTTTTACGCACTCTGCGCTTTTTAAGGCATCTATCTAAAGATAACCTTAACCTTTATCTTCGTCTACCAACTCCTGACGCTTCCGAGCTATATCGTTCTTGACTAAGGTTTCACAAATTTTAGCATGTCGCTCGGCTACTTCAAGAAACTTCTGCTTACCCGCTTCATCATCGCTGACTTCAATCGTTTCCTGAATGGTTCTGCTAAAATGCCTCGTTTTATAATTCGGACTTGGTAAATTCTCCGAATACGAGGTAGTCAAAGTCTTTTGCATATCTCCCTCACCCCCTTCCTCTTTTAGAAGAACAGCTTGATAGTGTCCTTCTTCTTCCTCTTTCATCATTATATCGTTTATCATATTTGATTATAGCCAGTATCATTATATCTTGTCAGACGGCCCTTGCATAAGAATCCGTTCCACGCATTTCTTTAGCATCTGGACTACCTCAAGAACGCTTTCAACTGCTGACCTCATTATCATAGCCCTTCTTTGTTTCTCAGCTTCGTCCTGCCGATAAACAGAGATAGCAACCTCAGCGTGTCTTTCAACCTCTCCTATCTTAAGAGAGGTATCACTCGCTTTTATATTCACGAATTGATTCGCCTCCTGATATTTTCTACGATTTGTCGCCTGAACAAAATCCGATTCGAGATTACTGGCCATCGTAGCAAGATAGCAGTTAAATGAACAGAGTTTCAAAGCATCAGCCTGTAGAGAATCAACTGAACTTTCCATCAGCTTGGCTGCATCTATACCAGTATATTTTTCGATGATATCCATCGCCTCGATGACCACCATCAGACCGTTATCGGTATAAATTTTCTCTATTTCTTTTTTCGCTTCTTCAAGTCTTGACATTGATTAACCCCTTTCTTTAATATCAGTTGAAAATCTGACCTTGTTCTTCTCGTTTGCTCTTTCCCTTTTATCATATGAAAGCTATTCCATCCTTCCAAAGCTATCTGAATGCCCTTTTGAAGAGTCTGCTTCATATATTCGAGCTCGTCTTTAGTTCGAGCCTCTACCGTGATATTCCCATCGAGCTTTATTTCCTCTTTAAATTGTAATTTAGATTTCATATAAAGGCACTCCCCTGTCTAAAAGATATTGTATATGTTTACAAATTCTATCCTCTGAATGTTTATAAATGGCGGCCGGACAATCACAAGATAACTTCCGATTCTTTCTATTGATATTAGGACTATAATACTTTACGGTCCAACTTTTATCGCTTGAAGTCGAAGGGAAAACCCATTCGTGCTTCATCTTCTTTATTATCACTATATCCTGTTTTTGAATTGGCGTATTTATCTTTGTCATAAATGGCCTCTATTCTATTATAGCCATAATCTTCTGGCGAAGTCATATCTTACGAAAATAAAATCCACACCCCTTTAATCTGTTCTCCGGCAGATAAGGATATTCGGCGCAAGACATAGGCCTTCTATCGTGAGATTTACATATTCTTTTCTTATTATCAAAAGCCTTACATATCTTTTCTATTCCGCTATAATCCTTAAATTCTATAGTATCGTTCTTGATGGTATAAACCTTGACAGGACCTTCGCAACATCTTCCGCACATCTTGCATTTCCCGACCCTCTTGATTCCTCGCTCTCTCCTTATTCTTGCTATATGTTCTAAAAATTCTCCACCATTCATCAAATCACCCTTATCAAATCGCCCTTTTCAGTCTCGACTCCAATTTTATTTCGTGTTTCAAGTTTATGACCTTCAACAATTATCATATCGCCTATTGAGATATGATTTTTATAAGTAACCCAAGCATTATGCCATAAATTCAAAGAGTATTTTTGGAATCCAGATATATCAACAAATGCCATCTCGCCGTTTTTAGAATTCCAAACCTTGATTCCATCAATTATTCCTGCGACTTTAATCGTGCTTTTACTTCCTGTCTCGCCAAGCCCATCCTTTATGTTTATTCCAAACTGAATCAGTTTATCCTTATAATGGAGTATCGGATGGCCTGAAATATAGAACCCTAACGCCTCTTTTTCCATCTTAGCCATCTGTTTCGGAGTCCACTCCTCATCTTTCAAAAATAAGTCCTTCCCGGCAGAGCCCTTCTTTTTCTTAAACTGCTCAACCAAATCATATAAAGGTTTACGGCCTTTTCTAAAACTATCAAAAACACCTGCTTTCACGAGTGATTGAACCGCACCCTTATTGATTCGAACACCCGATATCCTGTTCATAAAGTCCAGAAAAGACGAGTAGGGCCTATGTGCGACCAGTTCTGCATACCCTTTAGTCGAAAACTTCTTTACCATCCCTATCCCGCATCGGATAGATTTTTCTTCTTTGGTAAAACCCCACTCAGATTTATTTATATCTGGAGGCAAAAGGGTTATTCCGTTCTTGATAGCATCCTCTAAATACTTCTTTAATTTTTCCTCATCCTCTACCTGAACAGATAACTCTGCTGTAGCCCATTCGATAGGATGATTAACCTTAAACCACATACAATTATGAACTATGAATGAATTAGCGATATAGTTTTGACTTGCTCCTTCCTCTATATCCATACTAATATCATACGCATCCCTCCAGCCAACCTCTTCGATGCTTTTTATCTTAACCCACCTAACCGAACTAAAATCATCATTCGTATTATAGAGAAGTCTTTTTAGATTTTTACTGATAATAAGTTTTTTATTCTTTCCTTTTAAAACTATATAATCTTTATCCTTCCCATATCTTCTATGGAAATAATCATCGCTTCGATTCATTCCGTCCACTTCAACATATAACCAATTATTTAATAACTGGTCGCCATATTTTCCGTTCCCGATAGGAGGATGAGGCTTATGCTTTATTCTATTCTTAATCAACCATTCCTCAAACTGTAATTCCAAATCAGAATGACAAATATGACCATCTGAGGCATAGCTAACATTCCCATATCCAAACCCACCCTTCTCCTGTTGCTTCCTGTGCTGTTCTTTTAATTGCTCTAAAAATTTTTTCGTTTTAAAATATCCGTTTCTTTTCTTTACATTAGCGCATTTTAAAGCTCTGGCTCTTAATTCATCTTCAGACAGATTATTTATTCCTTTCAATTTTTCTTCTCGTTCTTTTCTATTTAAGAGAGCCCAATCATATTTGACAGCTTTAGATATCTTTTGCGCTTTCTGCCTTTCGTCTATCTTTTTAGTAGAAATTAAAACCTCATTACCTACCCTTAAACTCCCTAAATCTTTCCATCCATCTCTCGTCCAAAATTTATGCTCAAGAGATGCAACAATACTATTATTTTTCCAGTTTACTGATAGTCTATACATCAACCTTTTTCTACTTTTAATAATCTTTCTAATCTTTCCTATCCGGATTTTTCCATCATCGTCTAAAAATAAAGTCTTTTTCAGACCTAATTTATACGCTTCAGAAATCTTAATCTTTTGATGCCTCTCTGCATCATAAATTCTCGTTTCGCCAGAAACACACCAATAAGAATTAAGAGTATAAGCGACTGCGTGAGATTTATTAAAAGCATAGTTAGAAGATTTTTCTATTATCTTAAATAGCTGAGATATCACTTCTCCAGAATATCCCTTATTGATTCCACCCTGTATAAAATCTTTTCTAAGGGAAGCCATCTGGTCAGCCTTCTTTTTACCAATAGCTTTTCTCAAGTCATCTGCTCTATCTAAGCTAAAACCTGCTATATCAACTGCTATTTTCATAGTTTGCTCTTGATATAGAATTATATTCCTTGTATCTTTTAGGATAGGCTTCAAATTTTCCATAATAGGCTCATAATCGCCCTTAGCAAAATCATCTATAAAATCGTATGCGCCGGGCCTGACAAGAGCTGTTATAGCCGTCAATGTCTCAAAATTGTCGGGCTTCACTTTTATAACTGTGTCGTGGCCTAACTCACTTTGAAACTGAAATATATCCCAACAATTTCCTTTCTTGAATTCCTTAAAAATCTGCTCGTCATCAAGAGGAATATTATCAAGATGTTTAACACCCGATAGTTCCTTCGCTATGGATAGAGTCGTCTGAGTCTTAGACCCTAAACAATCTACCTTTAATAATCCGAGAAAATCTACATCTTCCATATCGCATTGAACCACAGGCTCTCCAGATGACCCTGCTGAATATCGAAGGGCTACTATATCTGATACTTCCATATCCGAGATTATAATACCTGCCGGATGAACACCTGTCGTCTTGATTCTTCCTTCAAGCCTTCTCGCTGACTTAAACATATCTGGATATTCCAGATAGAATCTTTTAAATTCCATCTCCGTCAATATAGCCCTGTCTATAGTCATATTGAGAGTTTGTCTTGTAGGAAATGCCCTTGACATTATTTCTGCTACTCCATAAGATATTCCGAAAGTCCTGCAACAATCCTTTATCGAACCTTTACCCTGAATCGAAATATAAGTAGATATCTTTGCTGTTTTCCACTTTGATTTTATATAATCCAAGACCTCATCCCTTCTCGATGCATCAAAGTCAATATCTATATCTGGAGCTACTTTTCTTCCCTGATTCAAAAACCTTTCAAATAGTAAATCGTGCTTGATAGGGTCAACTCCAGTAATTCCCATCCAATAAGCTATCAAGCTTCCTGCTACTGAACCTCTGCCCGGCCCTACCTGTATTCCCTTCTCTTTAGCCCAATTCACTATATCAGATATCAATAGAAAATAATTCTCAAAACCTAATTTCTTGATAACATCTGATTCATATTTATATCTTTCAATATACTCTGGTCTTTTCTCGGAAACGAGCGGAACATCAAGGGGATTATTTATAGGCCTTGCTATCTCTGGAAGGTTAAACTCACCCTTTATATCAAACATCTCAACTTTATCCGCTATCTCCTGAGTATTTCGTATCGCAGATTCATAATCAGAATAATGAATGGTAGGATGATATTTTTCAAAATGAGTTCGTATATCCTTTTTGCTCTGAATCCAATACATATCAGAACTGAACCCCGGCTGTTCAGCAAGCGTCTTTTTCTTCTGGATTCCTAACAAGACATCGTGCGCCAGTTTATCTGTTTTCTCTGGATAGTGGACATCATTAGAAGTCACGGTCTTGATATCCATCTCCTTGGCTAACCTGACAAGAACTGGATTTATTTTTATATATTCCTCTAACTTGTCCGGCTGTAATTCTATATAATAATCATCCCCAAAAATCGTTTTCCACCAATTCAGATGAACCTTGATTTTATCCTCTGGAATATCTTTCAGAATCATCTCTGAAACTCTGCCGAGCATACAGGCAGAGGTCGCTATCAGACCTTCGTGATGTTCTAATAACATCTTCCTATCTATTCTTGGCCTATAATAGAATCCTTCAAGGTGGGATTTTGTGGATAATTTTAATAAATTCTTATATCCAATATAATTCTTGGCGATAAGAATTATATGATTTCGTTCTCTTTCCTTTATCGAAACATCATCCACTATATAAAATTCACATCCGAGGAGCGGCTTTATTCCGACACGGCTACAAAGTTTATGAAACTTATACATTCCAAATAAATTTCCGTGGTCCGTAAGAGCCAGAGCATTCATCCCCATCCGGCGAACCTTTAATACGAGTTCTTCAAGATGGCCTAACCCATCAAGAGTAGAGTATTCAGAATGAACGTGGAGATGAACGAGCCCAGATGAATCATCCAGATAATCCGGATTCACTCCCCAATATTCTTTAGGTAGGATTACTTGCCTTCCGTTCTCACCATATTCTTCTTCTATCCCGAATTCTTTCATCATATCAAGCTCGGAATAAAAGTTTTCATTGAAGAATTTATCGTAAATATGGATTATTCTTATGCCTCGCTGAATAAGGTCGTCGAGCAAATCTACATCTAAACCCCAACCATTATGGATAAAATGTAGATGCTCGGAGGCATCTCTCTGACACTCATAAACCTTATCTTTTATATATCCTATTATCAGGTCGGGCTTGCCATCTTCTTTTTTCCAAACCCTGCCGTCTGTTCCTATCTGAATCTTTACCATTATAAGCTCTTTTCGGATTGGATTATTTTACGAATAGAATTTCTTATCGAAGTATTATCCATCAATGCCTTCTCTAATAGACCCATAAAATCAAACTTCGCTGTGTCCATATCCGCTATCGAAACTGAATTGACATCTGACACAGCCATTATAACTGCATTTATTTTTCTATCGGCTAAGAAATCTGATAACCGTTCTAAATATTCGTGACTTGCTTCCTCCCGTTTAACGAGAATAATATATGATTTATCCTGTTCAAGACCTGCTATCATACCTTTAATATTTTTCATCATTCCCTCCAGTATATTATAGCCATCTAATTCAATTCTGGTCGTGACTTTTGAATCTTCCGGATAAGGCCTTTAGGCGGTTTAGGATGTAACTCTACTGCTGCAGACGCTATCTCGTGGATGTTCTCGCTCAGTTTAGCTATCTGTTTTCTAAACATCTGCTGACCCATAAGCGCTACTGTCTTTTCAAAACATTTAAGAACCTTATCGAACTGAGCCTTAATACAGCAATCTACCATCCAATAATCAGTAGATTTTTTATAAGGTCGGTCAGGTAACACAAAAGGGAACACACGGAATCTAAAGTAAGCCGAGAAATTTTTCTCCATTCCTAAAAACTCAGCTATAGCATAATGCCTCATCATCCGTGCGTGAATTGCGTGGGATAAAGGCATCCTTCTTCCCTCGTATTCTATCAATTTTTCTCTTTTCATTTTTGCCTTTCTAATAGGGGTGGAGGATTTTGTCCTACCTCAAGGATAGGTTTTGTTCCTCCTCATGCACTCCGGGATTTCTGCCCCAACAGATTATACCGGCCCGAATCTACAAACCCTATTATGAGTGAGGACTTTGTCAACTCTAAGATTTTGTCCTCGTAAGAATTTTCTTGAGCCTTACCCTTTCTTGCGAAGGGTTATCTCTCAGTATCCTTCCTGCGAATTATATTAACTATCCTCTCAGGCTTACCTGATATTTATTTGGAGTGTTAATAATCCCAATCTTTCCGAGTAGCCCTGGCTCAGATAGCCGAGTAACCTCCACTCATATTCACCTTTCTAAATTATAATGCCTTGTTCGAGTAACATCAAAGGGAGTTAGCCTCAAAGGTCTTAATGAGGTCTTTATCAATAGGTATCTACTCAGATTCGAGGCAGTTCCTACTCTCTGAGCCCTTCCCTAAATCCACCTACTCACCAGATACCTCTGCCCTCTTTCTGGCCCCTCGGTTTCGATTCTCGAACTTACACCTTTTAAATTTGGTAGCGGGGCCGAGAGTTGAACTCGGTTCTAATGGGTATGAGCCATTTGTGGTAACCGTTCCACTACCCCGCAATGCTTACAAGACCCTGTTCGCAAATTGCCTTCATTAAATCAAATTCTTCTATCAATTCAACTCTTTCAATAGAAATAAATTTAGGAATTATAATCGCTGTCTGGTCGCCATTATGAAATTTGAGATTCCCGATATTGCCTTTATGATGTAAGACTATTCTTCTATTAGGAAATCCCGGCTGATGTAATTCCTCGCCTTCTTCATAATCCACTTCAAGATGGACTATCTGAAATGTAGACTTCTGGGCTATATGATATAAGACTTCTCCTGCGTGGGCTAAACCACCAAGTCTATCGAGCCACAACCAAACACCGTTCACTATGCCGCCTGCGAAATAAGATTCAAGCTCCTCTTTATAAATGCTATACGGAACGAGGCCTTTATGCTTAATCTTTTCCCAATTTTCTAAAGACGTATAATGATATCCCTTCATAGATATTCCCTTCGTTATTCTATTATAGCTATCAGGCATGTATCATAGCATCTTCTAAAAGTCTATATGCTTTTTGTATTCTCCTGATATTCGATTCTGCCTTCGTCTTAGATATCCCTAATTTATTAGAAACTTCTTTTATCAATTTCTGTCTGGTAACTTTCCTTCCTTCTTCCTTTTCCCCTAACCTTCCACATATATCAGCCATTTCCTCAAAAGTCTTTCTGGTGATATCCCTGTTACTTTCCTGCATATCCAAACTCGCTATAGCCATATCTACGAATTGGATATGTTCTTCAAATCCTTCGTCATATCTTGATTGTTCTATATTCTCTATCCCGCCTTCTGGTATAGGCCCTATCTGACCCCTTGTCGATTCTCCGTGAAATCCTTTCTTTATTACTGGCTTGTTCTCTGTGGCTTTCACCCTTATCCAACTTCTTGCTATCTGTCTGGCTCTATTATAGGCCCAAGTCTCAAATGCTCCGAGTTCGGGATTATATTCCCCGAATCTTTCTACTATGTTTATCAATATCTCCTGCTTCAAATCCTGTGCATCTGCCATCTGTAAAGTCTTGGACCTCACCCATCCTTCCAGTCTTATTTTATCCTGCCATTTCAGGACTATGTTATCGAGGATTCCGGGCTCCTCTTTCGCCCTTATTGCCATTTCTGTTAATTCCGTCATCATATTTCCCTCCCTTCTCTTTGTATATAATATAACATATTATATCATACCGTCAAGGGAAAAGTGAGAAATCGTATCGACGATTATTTTTTATAATTTTTAATAATCTCCTCTACTTTATCGTATAGAAATGGCATCATAAATCCTTCTCGTTCTAATCTGGAAGGAACGAGAACACAGTTAGACCTCTCCGCTTTTAAATTCTTAACTATATCCTCGTATCGAGATATCTTCCAGTTAAGCTCTGGCTCAACATATTTTTTATATAATTCAAGTATCTGGCCTATCGTCATCGCTCCCTGATTAGTCACATTGATATTCCCTGTCAATCCTTTTTCTGCTATGAATTTAATCGCCTCGACTAAATCAGAAAGCACGGTCATCGAGTTCGGAAGATTAAATAAATTATATCCCTTCTTAGCGTAATCGACTACTTTCGAAATATAACATCTTTCCTCAAGATGTTCATCTATCGGCATACGAATCCTTAAAATAGCCACCTCATCAAATTCCATCAAGATTTCCTGCGACCAATATTTAGTCCTTGAATAAAAACTACCTTTAAAATTCGGCAAATCTTCTTCCGTAAATTCCTGCTCATATCCATCATAAATACACCCTGAGCCAATATGCATCCAATAATTTCCAAGTTTCTTACAAGCCTCTGCTAACATAATAGGAAGGCCCACATTGACTCCGAACACTTGGTCTTTGTGGTCCTCACACCAATCGATATTAGGCCTTCCCGTCTTTCCAATACAATTTATGATAATATGGCCGGGCGCTTCTTTTTCAAGAAGATATTTAAGCGTTTCCGTATTGTGAATATATCCGATAAATAACTTTGCATTTGGAAGATGAGTAGAAAGATAATTTCCGATATAACCCGCACCGATAATCAAGAACTTCAAAGACATTTTACGACCTCCTATTGTGCTGAAACGACCTCCAGTTTCACATTTTCTATAATCATCAATTCATCAAGGAATCTCTTTTTCTTTTTAGCGTAAGCCTCTCTCTTTATTTTCCGGCATTTAGGGCATCTCTTGGGAACATCAAGGGCTTTTTTAAAAAAATATTCCTGCGAAGCCTTAGAGAACACGAAAGCATCTCCACATTTAATACAAATCAAAGTCTTATCCTTGAAAAGTTCCATAGAAATTCCTTTCCTATTTTAGAATTATCAAAATAGCTTTTCGTTCCTCTACCCATTGAGGCTGATTTATATAAGTCGGCAGAAGTTCCTCCGGCTTAGCTACGAGAAGCATATTCGCTTTAACCTCTTGAAGATACCTACCACAGACCATCTTATCCTGAGTATCATAATACAATTTCCAATCGATTATCTTATCGATTTTCTTTCCTAAAAGCTTCATTCCCTCTTTAAGCTCAACCGAGCCCTTTTTAATCTCCTTCGTTTTCTTCATTTAAGACCCCCTTAATTTTCTTCTCTGAAATGAGAATGATATCTGAACCAATGACTATCCCAACCTTTATTATCCATAACCGCATACTGGATTCCGAGCTTCCAAGAAACATAAGGAAAACTAATCTGGTCTCGAATACTCCCTCGCTGAAGTTCTTCCAACCATAATTCATTAAACTTGATAACATCAGAGTCGTTGTGCCTCCGGATAATAACAGCGTTCCAAGGTGTATCTAAAGGCGGGCAACCCTCGCTTTTATATCTTTCTAATTGAGGGTCTATATTCTCAGCAGTATCTTTACCAAATAATTTACAGATATTCCCTTCTTCATAATGGGAATGATGGATATCTGGATAATTCAAAACTGCAATTTTATGGTCTTTCATAAATCTTTCCACTACAGGAACTATGTTATCTATAATCTCGATATTCCCATCTACCCAAACGCTATAATCATACTCTCTGAAATATAAATGCGGAGTTAATTTCTTCCTTCGAGCTTCGCCCCGGCCTCCTTCCGTTCCAGAGAATAAACAGAATTCATATCCCCTTAAATCCCTCGGCATTTTAAGCAGGTCTTTTTTATTATAGATAGCAGTATAAACGATTATCTTACTCATATTTTATGCCCACATATCTGAACCAACTCGCTCCTAATCCTATATTATCCAGTTTACCATATCTCAGCTTTAATTTCCAAGCAAGATACGCAAAGCTTATCTGGTCACGAGGACTATATTCAATTATTTCATTCCACCACGCTTCATCAAAAGCGGTTATAGTCGGATGATTGTGATTACGAATGATTATCCCAGCTGCGACAATGGGTATTTCTGCCGGACATCCATCTTTTTTATATGCCTTAACCTGCCTTTTAAGCTCTTTAGCATATTGAGGGTATTGGTCTATACAGATATTCGCCTCCTTATAGATATGAGGAAAAATTTTTAGACTTTCTGCCGGATGGGTGAGCATCACGATATCAAAGTTCTTCATATATTTATCTATCACAGGCTTAGGATTTCCGATAAGCTTGATATTGCCGTCTACCCACATACTATAATCATATTCTTTAAAATACCTATGAGGGAGAATCTTAGGCTTCTTCGCAGACAACAATCCACCATCACCAGTAAAATAGACAAAATCAAATCCCTCAACCTCTTTTGGAATGTCAAGGTCATCCTTATCGCCATAAATAGCTGTATAGACTACTGTTCGATTCATTTCGTTTCTGATATCTCCTTAATCAGTTGAAGAATGGTCTTGTTTCTATCTTCCTCATTAGACATCCTTCTCCAGAAATATCTTCTCGACTGCCGGGAAATGCCCTGACTCTTTAAATAATCGTCAAGCGACATCAAGAGAACTAATTGCTTCCGTAAAGCCTTTTTCCGAAACCACTTCTTTATTCTCGTTATCATTTCTGAGCTTTCTTGGCCATCATCATCTCGGCCATAAACTTCTTAGCGCACTCCTCTTTCCCACAATGTTTAGGCTGATACTTATCCTTTTCTGCCTCTTTCCCTTTAGGCCATCTCCACCTTACCGCTTCTCCGCAATATGGACAAGGACAATACTGATAATTCAGGTCTTTATCCCTCTCCTTTCGAGCCTGTAAGTCTTTTATCCTCTGATTCTCTGCCTCTTTAGTTAATTTCTTGCTCTGTCTGGCCATCGCTCCTCCGTTTGAACAAATAATCTACCATAGATTTTATTCTATGGTAGATATCTGATTTATATTTTCGTGGTTATGATTCCTCTGCGTTCCCCTATAGTCCTATATTCAGCTATCATCCTCATCAGAAATAGCTTATATAAAACTATACTGTCATCTTTCAGTTTCCTTGCTATCATCTTCACCAGTTTAAGTCTGGCCCTCTGGTTCTTGTTCTCCCTGAATCCTATCTTTCCGCTCATCTTGTATCCTCCCTTCTCATTATATTATAGCCAGAAAGATACAGATGATTCAAAGTTATCTCCTTATATTTAAAAATGTAACAAGCTCCCGAAATTCCTCTCTCGTCAATTCTGCCGGGTCACCGAACCTTAAATTAGCCTCTATAACATTAACATAAGGCTTCAATACTTCCGATGCCTTATCCTTCGCTGACTGGCCTGCCTCATCGCCGTCGAACAATATCATAACATCAGAATATTTCTTTATAATCTGCCGGGCTTGGAAGCTACTCAAATGCGCTCCGAATGTAGCTATAACAGGCTCGCCAAAGCTCCATAGCCGGATAGCATCCCATATCCCCTCTACTATCCAAGCATAATCCCCTGTTACATTATGGCTATTGAACAATAACTTTGATATAGGACTGCCCTTCGGGTAAAGCTTTTTAGGTTCACTATGACCCGTTAAATCAGAAGCCTCGAAAGTAACAAGCGAACCGAGAGAATCATAGATAGGGATTATAATCCTGTCTTTATAATATCCTGAATCTATCCAAGCGATATTATAAAAATTAAGAATCGACCACGCCTGCTTCTCGGTATATTTTCTTTTCGTCATCAGATACTCGATGATTCGTTCTTTATCGGAATTGACTTTTGGTAATGGTATTCGAATTAAATCTTCCTCGACCTCATAAGCCTTCTTCTTGTCCAATAAAGTCAAAATTTCCTGTATCGATGGAGAGATAATAGTATCAGAGAATCCAAACCATTCTCCGATTCTTTTAATGGCCGTTTCCCTGTCAACATTCAAACATCTCTGAACGAGATGGATTATATTCCCTTTAGAGTTACATCCGAAACATTGCCAAAGCCCTATCGAATCCCCTTCGATAGCCAAACTAAATGAAGGCGAACTATCGTCGTGCTCTGGAAACGGACAACAGGCGATAAATTCTCGGCCCTGTATCTTGCCCTGTATCTCAAGATTATCAAGTAATTTTAATATATCAATTTTTGGAATTATATCTTCGTGAGTCACGATTCAGATTCTCCTCCAGATAAACTCAATATCGCTATAATCCAACCTATTATCATTAAAGGTAACGGAATAAATCCCTTTGAATAAATACTCAACATAATCATAATTGTTAAACGAGGACAAAATATAAATCCTATCCCATACCAAACCCAATGAAAATCGTTTATATAATCCATTAGAACGGAGCCTCCTCTGAGATATCATCCTGCTTAGAAATCTCACGAACCAATTTTATCCTATCAAAATCATTCGCAAATTCTATCGACCTCGATTCGCAACCTTCCCTCACTTTTACTAACTGGAGCTTCGTCAGGTCCATAGCTGCCATTTGACTCGTCTGTATTATAGCCACGCAGATGTCTGCGTGGGCTGCTATCTGCTGTCGAGCAAGTCCTACATCTACAAAACTTACCTCAGCTTTTTCTTTCGCACCGACCAGTATCTGACACGCAGACCATATCGGAATATTAAGCTTCAAGGCCAAACCTTTAAGATTTCTTACTATTTCACCTACATATTTCCAATCCATACTTGATACATAACTGCCTTCGTTCGGACTCATTATTCCGGCATAATCTACAACCACCAAATCAGGCTGAAAGACCGCCGACATCCTTGATAATTCTGACTCAATAAGCCTACAAGAACATCCTTCCGGTACTCCGATTATCTTTAAGCTATTCTCCTTTAATCTTTTGACATCAGATTCCCATTTTGATATCTCGGATTCGTCCAACTGAGCCCTTCGGAACTTCCTGTATTTTATCTGTGATAGTCTTGAATCTAATCTATAAGATGTCTGTTCGGGTGTCATTTCTATCGTCACTAAAGCCACGCTAAAGCCGTTTAAGGCAGCAGATACGCTGAAATCCTGTAATGATATCGACTTACCACCTTCGGGCTGTCCAAGTATCAAGCCTAATTCCCCTTTTCTTAAGCCTCCATCAAGTTCGTAATCTAATTTCTCAACTCCTGTCGGAATACAAAACTCCTTTATCTTTTCTGGATTATCTTTCCTGTAAATCAAATCATTTTTACGAGAATCGAAATCACCCACAAAATCCAATATCTTGATAGCCCGGCCGAAACTTGATAACCTCATCGTTTCCCTAAGCAAAATATCCTGAGCTTTCTTCGGGTCGCCTTTATCGAGAAAACCTACTGCCTGCTTCATCGATACCCTAATCTTTCTTGATAGATATTCCCTCTCGACCTCATTTATGGCATATTTAAATTCATCATCAGTCACCTTATCTTCTTTCAATAGGAATGATTCCATATTCTTAAAATCATCCGTCTTGATTTCTGTCGACTTCCGAAGCTCATTTATCAGAATATCTACCCTCGGAACTTCTGAATAACTATGGTAATAATCAGCTATGGCCTGAAATATCACCCTCAAAGGAATGGTCTCGAAATATTCTATATTCAAACGGGTCATCAACCTTCTTGAATCATATCCACATAGTAATCCTTTAATAATGATTCTCTCAAACTGAGCTATATCCGGCATTATTTAATCCCTTTCCAAAAGTTGAAACTTCTAATGGGTCGATAATCTACACCTTTAATCTCGAATAGTTTACAGCTTCCAGACAAAACCGACATCACGGATTCTCCGTATTGTTCTTTTATAGCGTTCAAAGGATAATTCGTCGTTCCTATAGTTACGAGATTGCGATTTATTCTCTCCCTTAAAAGTGAATCTAACTTTAAAGTCATCATAGGATTCAACTGGCCTCTTACGCCTTTATATTCCTTCCCCAAATCATCCAGTATCAAAAACTCAACCCTCTCTATCATTATATCAAGCCGATTTTTATTCGCTTTAACTTCGAATGAATCCATTATCAAATCAATTATCTTTGCTATAGAAATATACCTTACCGAATAACCTTTATCAATAGCAGTCTTGCCTATCAAACAGGAAAGAGTCGTCTTTCCTGCTCCGTGCGGTCCCGAAAAGATGATTCCCTGCCCTTGCTCCAGAGCCTTGCTTATATTATCGCAATATGCTTTTGCGAAATCAAACGCCTCCCGGCTTCCTTCAAAATCTTTCCACTCGATATCCCAATAACTCATCGGAAGCCCGGCCAATAGATACTTCGCTTTTCTATTAAATTCCTGCCTCGTGCCTCCGCTTGATTTAATCTTATCTTTCAATATAAGAAGCTCCTCTACCTCAAGCGGTGTAGGCTCAATTATTCCTCTCACCATATTTGTCATATCAGGATTTCGCACTTCCGCCTCCCTTGAAAAATTCCAGAGCTTCCTGCAATTTCTTTTCTTCCTGTGCCTTGAAATCTTCAACAGTTCCAAGACTTTTATCCATTAGTCTTTTAGCTCGCTCATCAAGATAATCAACCATAATTTCTTCTTTCGAGATAAGCCAGACTCTAAAATTATAAACAGTCTTTCTATCTACGAGCCAATCTATATATGATTTAAAAAGTTTATTGGGATGGATATCTATTGAACGGCCTTCTAATCGGAAAAGGTTTGAAATTATCCTCTTGTTAATGTGAATCTTTAACTGACCTATCGGCCTTCGAGTCTCGACTCCGTAAGCCTTTTTAAATTTAGAACAGAAATATAAACACATCTGCTCGGTAGACCAATCATCAATAGGAACTTTATTGAAATCCGTTATGCCTCTTTTGACTCGATACTCTGCCATCTTTGTTTATACTCCTATATGGTCCTATATAATATATAATAATATATAAACATATTTAGTATATAAGTATATAAATATATATTACTATATTTACTTCGTAAATATAGTATGTGGAAATTCTCGCCTTCGGCGATAGCCGACTTCGTTCGGCTATAACTGAATAGCATCTAATAACTCCTTCTGAGTTAAAACTACTGGCTTTCCTGTCAAACCGTCTACCACTTCTTTAAATAATTTCGTCTTGAATTTAAGGATATCAAGAACTCTGTCCTCTATCGTATCTTTAGCTAATAGCCGGATAACATTCACGGTATTTTTCTGGCCTTTCCTGTGAAGCCTATCCTCTACCTGAGCCATCACTTGGGGATTAAATGGTAAGTCAAAAAGTATGACATAATCAGCGCATTGTAGATTAACTCCTTCACTTCCGGCCGTAGTCATCAGAAATATATTCTTATCTTTGGATGTATGGAATTCTTCTATCAATGATTCACGAATCCCTTTTCCAGTATCGACATCTCCTGTCAGTAGTATAGCGGGCAACTTCAATTCCCTTTCAATTATATAAATCATTCTCTTGAACTGCGAGAATATAACAACCTTATGGCCGTTCTCTAATATCTCAGCGACTATCTTTTTCAGCTCCTGAATCTTGGATGATGTTTTAACATCAGGGTCTATCAATTCACAGGAATCACAAACCTCTCGTAAAAATGTGATGTTAGCTAATAACTTTCCTTGAGCATTTATCTTGTCCTCGACTTCTTCATATCTCGATTCTAATATCTGGTCTCGAACGGAATTATAAAATTTTCTCTGGTTAGGCGAGAGCTCTATCAGCATATCATTATAAACTTTGGGTGGAAGGTCTTTCAGTACTTCTGATTTCAAGCGTCGGAACATTATTGTTTTTAATTTATCGTGAACTTCTTGAAGATTATGGTAATCTGATATCTCTCCGAAGTAGCCACGAATGACATATCGTCTATCAAACGCAAACCAATCTCCGAATAGGTGAGGATGAATGAACTTCATTATCGAAAACAAATCATTAAGCTTATTCTGAATCGGTGTTCCGGTAAGTCCGAATCTATATTGAGCATTCTTCCCAAGAGCATAAAGAGCCTTCGTCTGCTTAGCGTTATAGGTCCTTATTCGATGTATTTCATCTACTATTATGCAGTCAAAGACAGTATCGTAAAGTATCGGCTCGATATCGTTTCTTAAAACTTCATAATTGACTATCTTGAACAGCGATTTAGACATATAACCCTCTACCCTTTTTTCTGGAGTTCCTTCAATTACGGTAAAGGTAGCATCATTTAAGCACTTTTCTATCTCCTTCGCCCAATTCCATTTGACAGAAGCTATGCAGACGACCAGACAGGATTTTATCAAGCCCTTATCATAAAGGTATTTCGCTGTAAGAAGTGCCGGGAAAGTCTTGCCTGTTCCCATCTCGCTCGCATTGAGGCCTATTTTGCGAGTAAGAAAGAATTCGAGAGCAACTTTCTGATGAGGCATCAGAGGAATTTTAATACTGGCAGGGTCAATAGGAAAATCAGAATCTTCCTTATTTACTAAACTTTTTATATCAAACTCCCATTTTCGATATTGAGTCAATAGCCTCTTTAAATCTTCACTAATGTCTATTGTTCGAAGGCCTCTTTTCTCGCAACCTTTCATAAGGATATCATAATCAGAGATAGAAATATACCAGACTTTATTCCTTTTATCCCACGACCTTGAAGGAACATTTTTGATTATATTTAAATATTCTCTAAAATTATCCCCATAAACTATTGCCTCGAAATAGCCAATGTGGTTTTGGGAGGAAGTTCTTAAAACGAGCATCGGGTTCTCCGAATTTTCAAAGCACAATCGTGCTTATTTTTCAACTTCAACTAATTTTTCTAATCCTCGGATGACGCACTCAGAGAAAGAGGGTTTGTGCTGTAAGACTTTTTCGTGAGTCTCACGGTAGACTTCTACCCTCTTTAACAACTCTTTAGTTTTGCTATCATCTGGAAGATAGATAGTGGTATTAGGCATTTTATTCACCTCGCTTTCCTGCTAACAAATATATCATAATATAATATATTTGTCAAGAGGGAAGATTAAATAATCCATTTATATGGTAAATTGTCCGGCTCTATCCATCCAAACTTGCTATAATGTTCTGGCTTCTTTCTAAGTAAATTAGACCGATGAGATGCGTGGAATTCTTTATCGCCGAGCCATTCTGGACATTCAAGAATATTTAAAGCCTAAAAATTTAATTCTAATTCAATAGTGATTTCATCTTCAGCTTTTAAAAATCTAAAATACATTGAATCATTATATCCACGATTACGCCATTCCCGGCAGATAGTCAAACCATACCAAAGGAGTGCTCTTTCAAAACCTCGCCACATTCGAACCGCCGGGTGGTTCATCCATCGAGATTTCTTTCCTCTTAATATCTCGTATATCTGCCAAGCTTCCACCCGTTGTTTTCCTAATCGTTTAGAGTCGAGACATTGAGCTGACTTTGTAAAATCTGGATATGGTAGAAATGTCTGCATATAAATTCCTTTCTATATTATAGCCATCATTTCCGTTTTCTGAGTTTATCGACTATCTTTTCAAGCTGTTCGGTAGAGAAAAATCCTCCATATCTCGACCCTGCCTTCGAAGCATCATATTCAAATCCTACCAGTTGGGCTATTTTTAAAGTAGCCCTTAGTCTGGAAGATACTCTTGTTTTATCAACCATCTTAATCACTCTCCTTTAAATATTTACTACATCTTCTACAGTAAACGCCTATAGTATATTTTATCGGAATATGTAATCCTATCTTGCATAAGAACCATTCCCAAATACCTCTTATTTTATAACGGATAGTAAACAGCATTTATTTTCCCTTCCTTATCGAAATGACATTCGAGATTAGCGTTCTCCCAATAATCTTTCCACCATTCTTTTGTCCTCTTGAGTTTATAAGGCCCTATGGTAACCACGAACGCATCTTCTGTCGCATAGTAATCTTTAGGTAGCGACATTATATCCTTTTTATAAACGCAATCCTTTTCGAACTGATATCTCAATCTCAAATAAGAATTTCTGGCGATATATCTGCCTATCCGTTCTATTGATTTCCGGACTTCGATTTCCTTTTTAAGATTAACTGGATAGTGCTGTGCCATTTTATCCTTTTATTTTCTCGTAGTATCAAATACTATTTTAAAGATTAACCTCTTTTTACTGGTTACGATTTTTACATATTTAAAATAGTGTTTATCAAAAAGTCCATCTATACTTTTAATCACATCTTCCTTAAATTTTTTTGGAACAATTACTGATTTGAAATTCATTTTCTACCTCACTCGCAAATATAGGCTTGATAGCCTGTGTTCTCTTTAGCCCAAGCCTTTTCTTCTGGACTCAAATCATCACAACAGTTAATCATATCTGACCAACTGAAAGTATCGAACTGAGCCTCAAGTGCCTTATTGACTTCTCGTAGAACTTTTTCTTTATCGATAGCCATTTTATCCTCCATTATGCTTTTACGCCTTCGATGCTTATCACACGCATATCATCTGATTTAGGATGAAAAGTAGCAAAATTATCAGCTTCTTCCAGAGTATTAAACAACCTGATACTGCCATCCTCGTTCTTGACACAAGTCAGATGATTTCCATTATCCTTCCACCATAGAATCATATACATTTTAATCTCCTTTAGTCATATCCTTTAATTTCTTGGCAACCTGCCTATCTATGAACGACATCACTATCATCGAAACTTCTGTATTGAAAATCTTTTCAAACGCTTTTCTTTTAATATGAATTATCTCGCCTGTTCTCTGAGCGTTTTCCATCTTCATCATCCCGTTATCAGCTATAGATTTAGATTCATCTATAACAACCAGAGCTATAAATCCTGCATCGTGCTTGGCTTTATCTTCCGGGCATAATCCGTAGCCAGTTGTAGTATATCTTTCCAACCTCGGATGATTGATATTTGTTTTTTGTAGAAGTAAAGCGCCTGAGTCAAATTCTTTTCCACAAACCGAGCACATCTTTCGTTCCATAGAAACTATACTCTTTTCACTCATCTTAGCCTCCCTATAAACTCACCCATAGTCTATATCCTGTTTCCTTTAAAGTCCTCTGTAATAGGCGATAGTGAAGGATTTAAGCCCTTCCAGAACCTCTATCCATTAGTATTCGCTTGGTAGAATCAGAACTCCATTTATTGACCATAGCGTAATCTTGCTCATCGGGAAATCTGTCCATTCGATTTCCTCTTTATAAAGACTATTTCCGTTTCCATCTCCGCACTCAAGAAGGGCTGAATTGTCTGGATTTTTATGTAGAGTCCAGACTCCGAACTCAACCATCTTGGCCTTTATTTTCTTATCCTCGAAATGCTTGGTCGTGATTAAAATCTTATCGAGTAGCCAGTATGCTCCGGCCTTCTCGGCCATATATTGAACTCCATCCGTATAAACGGCTCCAGATAAGGCGTGTTTATAATAGTGTTCCGTTCCGGTGAACTGTTCCAAATCCGATTGGGTTAAAGTCTTTTCCATTTTAATATCCTCCTTTAAAATGTAGGTCCGTTAAAAACCTGTCTACGTTCCCGATTAAATCTTCGTGTAAATTCATCTCGTCTAAAACTTCTTGCTGTCCTAAACTAAGGTCGTTATAGCTTCTGACTCCTTCTTTATATCTCCATATCAGATAATCTTTTTGTTTTTTATTTAGCTTTCTCATATCTCTTTTACCCCTATCCATTCTCCTTGATGATTCTTTTCACGAGTAATTTCATAGGTCTGACTATTAACTTCTGAAAATACTCTCTCGCCTATTTCAAGAATCCCATCAATAGCCATTCCGATTATTACCGATTTATTTCCGTTAATAGACTTCATCTTATTGGATAATCCTTTCTTTCGCCTGTCCACCATTTCTCGAATTCCTCTCTGTAAACTTTATCCAGATAATCTCCGAAAAATAATTCTCGAATGATTACTCCGGCAAAAGATATCGAAAATATCGCAAAGGCTATCAAAATCGATTCTAATATCTTTATCCACATATCGTTCTCCACTCTTTTACAAGTCCTATTCCGAATCCATCAGCTTGGTTCTGAGTGTTCTGTCCGGCTACCTGTTTAGTCTTTCTCAAGAAGTGGTAGAGTTCGTGTCCGAAAAGTAGTATTACCATTTCCATTCTATCCCTTAGAGTTATTTCCTCTATGTTTATCGGCTCTATCGTGAATATATCGTAAGACCCTATCTTCTTTACTTCTGTTTCGGTATGAACTTCTCTCAATTTCCATTTATAGATTCTATTAAATCTTCTTGTCTGATATATCTTAGGAAGTTCCTGTCCTGCTCCGACCTGAATACTCGATGTCTGGCCTGTAGGTACTTCTTTCCATCCTGTTATAAATCGTTGAACCTTCAAGTCCTGAACATCAGATATCCAACAGTTTATGTCACTCTGTTTTCTTCCAAGTTTTCTTTTCGGATATCTACATAATCCGTGAGTATCTTTTGCTCTTGCAAATCTTAAATATAGGAGTTTAGAGGTGTCATATCTATTTATGACTTCCTCTATATATGACTTTACCCTGTCATCTATTTCTACTTCATATATTATGTTCATCGTTCCCTCCTATTCTATTATAGCCATCATTGTTATATTGTATCATTTCCTATAATATAATATAACATATTAGAATAGAAAAGCAAGGGAAATCGTAGAAATCGTATCGGTGATTATCTGATTCTAATCTTGTCATAACACTTAGCTTCTGCTATGGCAAGCAACAGTAATTCAGCGTGTCCTTTTACCTCGATATATTCTGAAAAATCCGGAAAGAAAATCTTGGCAGGTTCGAAAACGAGTTCGCCTCTCGCTTTCATCGTTTCTAAACTTGGGAAGTCGTCAAAAGTCAATATCACGGGCTCTCTATCCATCATATCCAGAGTAGAACTTTTGATTATAAGCTGCCAATCTCTCTGTTTAGGCTTCCGGGCTATCACGATAGCATATCCTTTATGCTTACCTCTAAATTTCTCACAATACCAAACGCCTAAAATATAATCATCCTCTTGAATATTCATAATACCGCCTCTTGTTAGATAAGGCTGAGCCATAAGCCATTCTCTTATGGAAGTAAGTTGATTACTCTGTCTTCGGCAGGATGCGAAGCCATCTCTTTCCCTGCCACTTTCAGGATACTTCTTACTCTGAGTAGGTAAGTCGACTTTTCTGTTTTCCAAACAACCTTACTCATTTTATTTTCTCCATCACAGCGTTTCTCTTTCGCCACTCAGCCCTATCGTTCATTTCTACCATCCCCAAAATCCGGCGCATCTTCGTAATCCGGATATATCCCTTCTTGGTCCTGCTGACAGTTCACCAGATAGTCCTCGCCTACAGTATCAAGTTCTATGATATCCTGATTTATAAGCCATCGAATATAATTAGGCCCACCCTGTTCGTTATCAATGATATCTCGGATGGTCTTTCCTTTATGCTTTCCGAGCCATAAAACCTCATCGATAGTTACCAGAGGAGCAGGTTCTTTTTTGATTACTTTATAGTCGCCCATCGAATCTACCTTAACAAATGCGACAGTCTTTTAACCGTCTCGCTTGTTACTTTATTTTGAAATTTACGACAGCATCTTTCGTGAAGTCCTGTAGCTAATCTTCCGCAAAAACAGAACATCGCATTTCCTTTAGACAGTTTATCTTCTACTTCTTGTCTTGTTTTAAGCCATTCAGACATATGCTTATTCTGTAAAATTTCAAGCTTTTCTTGAATCTTCATATTAAGCCCACCTTTTCCATCGTTTATCCCACTCAGGCTCTCCGTAAGTATCAATATATTTATCGATTTCCGTCATAGCGTAATCTTTAGGAATCTTATTCTTTCGCATCCAGTTTAAAAATGGCCATTGGACTTTAAACCATTTATCATATCTGAGCTCCTGAAATTTTTCGTCTGATATCTCACCCATCAAATCAGGAAACATAATCTTAGAGGCCAAGTTAGACCTGAATTGTCCTCGCATCTCAGCCTCTCTCCAACATTTAATCCTCGTTCCATTCTTTACCCATTTACGATATAACTGTCGGAGTGGCAAAACTGTATCGAGAAATTCAGATTCGCTTGTTCCTCTCCAAATATCGAGATAGATATAATCGAAAGGCCCGCAATCTTTAGCGAAGTCAAAAATATCATCCTGTATTATCTGGCATTTCTTCAAGTCGAAGTAGAGATATGGCCAGACCAGTCGGATTACTTCCTTAGCCTTTTCTACTATAATCAATTTCTCAATATTCTTTTTCTCCTGTAGAATAGAGGCGATATATCCGATTCCAAGCCCTCCGACCAGTACCCTGCCTGATGGATTCCCGACCATTTTAAAAGCGTCATAAACTTCTGCCGGAACATCAGACATCCAAGTTGCGCCATCTTCTTGTAGATAGTGAATCGTAGAAGGTCTATCGAACCGAACTTTTAAAGGCTTCTTGCCTTCGAGAATGGCTGACCTCATACTTACCACATCCATAACTTCGGATGCCGGGATAGTTTTATGCTTAATTCTCCACTTTCCGCATTTCCCTTCTGGGATATCAAGCCTCTGTTTAAATATAGGAATTCCTGATTTTGTCATCTGTCTACCTCCGTATTATTATAGCCATCATCAGTAGTCCTATTCACTAATCATCCCGATAAAAGTTTCTAACATCTTGACGGCCTGTTCCTTGCCATCCTCTATTGAATCAACTTTCTTTTTATTCATCTGAGGCAGAGAACTGGATAAGTCATACTTCCCTTTCGAGCCGAATCCTAAAGTGAATAATCTTATAGGGCCTACATAGCCATAATAATATCCGTAATTTCCTGCTCTCCAGTC
>Ga0265297_10002461_pt1 | contig 37626 bp, 54 predicted proteins | sample Munlanlwell13791_FD_192502 | JGI IMG/M metagenome (GOLD analysis project Ga0265297, IMG submission 192502) | Leachate microbial communities from a municipal landfill in Southern Ontario, Canada - Leachate well 137-91 | ecosystem: Engineered > Solid waste > Landfill > Unclassified | place...
CTTGCGTTTTCTTAATCAATTCGTCAAGCTGCTGCGCAGCAACCATGTATCCCATGCCCGCTTGTTTGGCGGCATCGCTATTGGCAATCAATTCAGTTGCAGCTTTCTTTGCCTGCTCCTGCATCTTTGCCATATTATCAAGATAGCCGCCGATGGCGGATATTGCCACGCCTACGCCCAGCCCAATCCCGCCAAAGCCCGCCGCCAAACCTGCCAGCGAACCCGTCAAGCTGCCCATGCCGCCTTGCAAAGTATTAGCCAATTCGATGAATTTACGCTTATTTAATGAGGTTTTATCTATGCTCTTGCCAAGCTGGTCAAATGCGGTAGCAGACTTTTTGCCCTTATCAGTAACGCCGCCCAGCGCATCGCCAGCCGTGCCACTGGTTTTACCCAGCGCGCGTAAATCCCTCTCGGCATCGCGGGTTCCCTTGCCATCATAGATAGCCTTGATATTGAGGTCAGTGTCTATGCCATGCGCCATTACGCCAGCTCCCCACTCCACCAAGCCCAGCATACCGCCTGATTATACGGCAACCCAGCCGCCTTATCGCCCAGCAGCATATTTAGTTTTGCCAGCAATAGGGTTGTGCCGCGCCGCTGCCAGGGATGCTCCTTTGCCCACTTATTATGCTTATCCCGTTCGTCCTTGGCGGTAGCACGCTCCCGCCTATCCATCAACTCGCCAATCTGTTTGTCACACCATAATTGATTCAACAGGATTTTACCGGCAAGCTCATTATCCATGCGTTCCTGCCACCACCGCGCCTCGTGATGATCCCACATCGGCAACTCCGTTTCGGTAGTGGTTAATTTCCCCATCTTATAATCATAGCCAACCCCCTGCACAAGTTGATACGCGCCCAGCCATGCCTGCGCTTTTTCCCATTGGCACGGGAATGCCTGCGCTGCTATGTAAAGCACGAAGGGATTGTAAAACGGCATTTTGAAAGCCCGCAGCCATACAGTGCGTTCAAGGCTTGGCAATACAGGGTTCATATACCAGAGCTTGTCTAAAAGCTCGGTAACGGTATCCCAATCAAAAGCGGCAGCCCGCCGCGCACCTACCGGCGTTAATATCTTCGCCAGTTCACCAGGTGATACGCGGCGACCCTTGCCGCCAAAATCGCCAAGCCTTACGTCCATTACGCGCCTACCATCTATTGACGGTGGGGAGCGCTGTGCCTTGAATCTGGTAGATTAATGTGCTTGCTTCACCCTCCGCGCCCTGCGCATTGCCACCAAAACGCAAAATGCTATCAGGATGCAGAATCATGCTAGGAATATCCCACAAAATACCGTGAATCGTGTCGGCGGGATCACCCTCAATCCATTCCGATGTAAAGAACACACCCGGGACTTCACTGGGGAAATAGTCGCCAGCCAGTATCGCGCTTTCGCCATTGGTGCTGTCAAGCGTGTGGCGAATGCGAACCTGCTCACCCTCTGCGTCAGTGTGGAAGGTTATAGTTGATGGCGGACCAACTGCAATCTGATATTCGGTATCATCGGCAGGCGCGCCGGTGCTGGGAGTCATTAGACTAAACTGACCATCCCCAACATGCGCAAACACTGTGATTTCGCCATCATCCGCCAAATCCTCATCAAGCGTGATTACAAACGGAGTCGCGGGCACAACATCATCCTGGTAAGTTATTTGCTTGCTGTTTGCTGCCAATGGCAAGCCCAGCAAATCAACCAATTCCACGCGGGTCAATGTGGCAACATTGTATGTAATACGGGCATATTCATATCCCGTATTCCAGGCGTTACCGTAATTCATGCCACCACCCCGGCGGGTAAATCCGGTTGGCTTTATCTCCATTGTGGCGTCGCCAATCCACCAATCCTCTTGATTGTCGCCCACCATCAGGACACACCGACCGTTATATACTCTTTGCTCTCCGGCAGCCATCGCTGCACCTCCTATGATTTACGCTAGTTGCGTAGGTTTTAAGGTCTGGCATCGGGTATCTGATGCCGCCAAGCCACTACTGCCATTACATATCTTGCGCCTTCTTCGCTGGGCATCAGCGTAACCTGGGGCTGGTTCTTAATCGTCCATTGTTGCTGTGATTTGCCCCATTCACAAACCACTTCCTTAATCCAACCGGATATTTCCATTAAACGGTTATTCGCCTCGCCAATCTCCATGCCATCAATATATAGCGTCAATGCACAATTATCTGACCAGAACTTGCCGCCAGGCGTGAAAGCGGTGGTGATGCGTAATGTGTAAGTGCCAATCCCTGCATCCTGCGTAAAGCACACCACATTGTTTATCGTATTCGGATACGCGGGTTGTGGGGATATGCCGCTGGTCAGGCGGGTTATAATGAAATCCCGTAAAGATTCAGCGCATGACTTAATATCCATTACTATTGCCTTTCTTTAATGCGTATCAAAAGAAAGTGTTTTTATTAGATAACTGCGGCAATATGCAGCAACATCTTCGCCGTCCTCTTTCTGCCACATCATAAACGGACGCGGGGGGATGGGGCGGGTTATGGCATTGCGCTGATGCGCTTTAACCGTATATACATTGCCCTTTGGACTTATACGTTGATGCTGTTTTACCGTTTCAACATAAGGTTCGCCCCCGGGGTCGCCGTAATGCAGCTTGGCGGCATAGGGTGTGTTGTTAACCAAATACGCTGTGTTGCCCTCTACGCGCAGCACGCCATCAGCGCCCACTTGCCCGCCCAGCCCTGTTGCCGCCATGAGATGTGAAGTGACGCGCAATAGCACGCCTTTCACATAGCCGTAACGATTCTCCAATATCTTCTCGGTTAATGGCTTGCGCGGCGCCCAGGGGGTAGGTCGCCCTAACGCTACAAAATTACGATGCACGCTGGTTTGCCCCACCTGAATAGCGATAAGCAGTAACGGCTCCGGATTGGCATTAATCATAGCCATCTTCTCCGCTATCTTATTGATGCCGCTTGCATCAATTGCCAGCGAAATAGTCATTACAGAATAGCCCCTCGCGCTGTTCCCGCATCGGTTTTGCCGTCAGCGCTGCCCCTGCCAAACAAGCTCCTACCATTATCGCGGATTCGGTTAAATGTTTGCTTGCGCCCCCGCTTGACCTCTAGTAGCGCCTTGTTTGCCATCCGCCGCAATGCCTTTGATTGTTCTCCACCAGCGGTTAGCCGAGCCAGCGCATAGTCAAGGATGGCATCGCGTATTTTATACCAGTCGCCGCCGGTGGTGCTTATCGTTCCATAACCCTTCGGCGTTATCTCCGAATAAGCCCATCCCTCCGCCTCGTCAAGCGCCGCCTGCTTTTGGGCATTCGTCCAACTTGACGCCGTCCATGCGGTTGATTTATATGCCTCTAAATTCGCTACTGTCAAATAAACACTCATGTCTATCACCTTGACCAGGGGCATAAGCCCCCGGTATTAAGTTATGCAATCAACCCGGTCAAAAGCGTTGCGTTTGTCCAGCTAATCACATTGTGGCATTGATAGAGGTTATACTTAAAGTCTATCGTGTTGTAGCGGAATCCAGTGTTTTCATTGCTGCTAAACTCATCGCCACCATCCGCAAGCAGACAGAAGTGCTGACCTGATGGCTTGCCGGATATGGTCATGTTGCCCTTTGTATAAAGCAAGCAACCACTCCACAGCGAAACCACCTCATCAATGTCAAACTTGCCATCCACTGCGTGCCCAGCCTGATATGTAGCCAGCCCAACATGCAGCTTAATCGGCGGGAAGGGATTAATGACCAGTGCGCGCTCCACACCAGCCAAAGGCAGCGTTGCGCCTTCACCCATCATGCCGGGGCTATAAAGCAGGAAGTTGCGCACATAGTCTTGGGAGTTGGCATTGCTTGCCAACGCTGCCCACTCTGCCGCACCCAGTAGTATATCGGTGGGGAACTTACCCGCCGCATACATCGCCGATAATGCCGTGATAAGCCCGCTGGTCTCATCGGTAAATGGATTGACCGTAGCATCGTTCCACTCGTCTCCTGTGCAGACTACATAATAGCCTGGTCCCGGAGTTGCATTGAGTGTATAGTTGCCCGTATTCAATACATTGGCGGCAATCTCGGCTTCCAGGGATGCGTAGAGAACTTCACGCAACCCAACGCCCATTTCGGTGTCAAGATCGTCTGGCGCACTTGTGCCCATCAGATGGTCAACATCGCGACCATCCAGCGCGCTCCAACGCTCCAATGGGAGCAGCATCTTCTCATAGTTGATTTTGTGCGGGGTGATTTCCTTGCCGCTATCATAAGGATGCTTAAACCGGCGGTAGTCGGGGTTTTGCTGCCCCTCGCTGCGGTATTTCCACATGGTTGCCATGCGCGCACCCTTTGATACCGGAACACGCCCAAAGACCTCACCAATGGGGGAACCATCGGGGTAGGTTGCTCCAGGAGGGAACAATAGCCCGGATATGATGGTTTCCTTTTGAACCGCAGGAATTAAGTAATCAAGATTCTTCGCATTGCTTGGTGCCATTTTCGTTCACCTCCTAAAGTTGCGCTTCGGTGCATTCACCGGAACAGCCCGGTGTATCACCTGATGGATGGAAATGTATGGGAATCCATTCGTCTGGTCCCGTTGCTGCCAGCGTCAAGCTAAAACCGCACCCCGTATATAGGTTCTCGTCAAGAACCCATTCAATGATGCGCCCCAAGCCGTCAGTCATAATGGGGGTATAAATCGGAATCTCCCCACCAGTATAAGCATAGACCTCAATATGAGCGCGATCCTCTATGGTGAGATGCTTGTCATGCGAGTATGCAAAGTAGTTGTCGGTGTCGGTTGCGTCAGCGTCCTTTTTAACGTCTTTGTTTTCCGGCAATACTATGCCATGCACGCCCATCCCCGTTGTATCGCAAGGCACTGGTCCTGATTCAACCAGGATATAGACAAGGTGCCAGGGATAATAGGTATATCCATCAACAGGAACGTGCCCGTGTGGACCCATTGTGCTGGGAGAACTATACATGCTACTTCACCCCCTCTAACAGCTTTGCCTGCTCGCTCTGTAATAGCTTGCGGGCATTGTAGGCGCGAGTATCAGCGATAAATTCAGAAGTCGGGGTAACGCCAGCAGCAATCAACTTTTGCATCCGCATATACTCCACAACCACATCATCGCTGGCACTTGACCATGCGGCTGATGTAGTGAGGTCACAGAGCTTGACCAGCTTGCTTTCCTCCACCTGCCCCATGTCAAACCGCTTGCCCCCCGCAAATGGCGGGGTCGGACGCGACACATGCAGCGCGGCGACTCCCTTGCGCACATCTTCAGCCGTGAGCTTTTTGCCCTGGTATCCATCGCGGAAATACTTGAACTCTCCTGCGCTGATAAACCCGGCGTTAGATTCGGCGAGTAGCATTTGGCTAATATCGCCAGCCTCCACTCTGCGCTCCAATTCAGCGATTTGTGCGGTCATTCTGGTTTTGCTCGGGTCGCACATTGCCGACGGGTCAATAACCTCCGGCTCGGGTGGTATTTCCTCCATGCCGGTTTCGGCGGGAGCGTCCTCGCTGATGGCACCAATGAGAATCAGAGCGCGCTTGAGTTCGTCAAACGCAGCACCCACATCGCCACTACCATCAACTGCATCGCCGACTGCTTTCAATATCTCCGGCATTGCCGCTTTGGTTGTCTTGACCAGAGCGCTTTCCGATGCTCCTTCGCCGCCCTTCTCTTGCAGTTTCTTTGCCTGCACATCCGCCCCAGAGGGCGCACCCTCGGGCGTCTTTTTGGGCTGTTGCATTGTTTCACCCTTCCTTTCTAACAGCGCCCGTAGGCGCGGTTCTTCAATGTCCGTCAATTCCATCTGACGAGTTGTTTTCCGTATCAAGTCCTCCGGTTTGTCAAGCCCCGGCACTGCTGGCAATGAACCCGGAGGCGCCAGCGCCAAGTGATGCACATAGGGAATAACCTCTTTGGTAGCGGTGGTTTTATCCTTATCCCGCCACATCTCCCCTAAAAACACACTCACACCAGGGAACGCCCCAGTTTCAATGAGTTCCTTCGCGTGCTGGGTATATGCAATGTCGGCTATTAATTCATGGGTTGATTCGTCAAAGACAAAAGCCATCACGCGCCCCAAATACTGCTTGCCTAATTGCCGGGCATCAAGCTCTGTCTTATCATCATGTCCTGTTATCAATACGCACATTTCAAAATCAGGATCGTAATAAATGGCACCGCCCCGCAACCGCTCGGCTGTATTTACACCCATGCGACCATCAATAGGTATGTCGGTGCTGCATACCCTAAACCCTTCTGCTATGTAGTGAAGCATATTACCCCCTTAATTTGGCAACCCGGGTGGCACGCCAACATACGGCTTGACGGGTTCCTGTTCGCCCATCCAGCCATTACGCTCTGCCTCCCGGTTAAGCACGGTTATCCGCACACATGCGCAGTTAAAGTCACAAGTTGTATTCCAACCATCCACCCATGCCTGATGCCCCTTTGGCGCTGCGAATAAGTGCATCTCCGGGTAGTGATAGAGATGGTGAACCGATAGACCGGGATTGGCAACCATCTGGTATCCCCACACAATATCCTGCACCGACTCGCTATCAGCAAGCGCCTTTTGCCCCTGCCCATAGGATTGCCCCGTTACCGTGCGGAACACCATCTCAAGATACGCTGGGCTGCTTGGCTCAATCCCTGCCGCTGACCACGCCGTCTCAAGTTGCGCCATAAACTGTTCTTTGGTCAACCCTTCATCCACCGCACGATATAGCGCCAGCCGCAAATCATCCACTATCTTTCGCGCACTCTGATTGGCAAATGTAAGGCTGCGACTGCGTATTGCCGCCGATGCAGCAGCCCAGTCCGCCAAGCCATAACGGGCGCTGCCATCCGCCAATGCCTGCAAAAATGAACGCAGGGAATCATCGGCAACATCTATCTTTGTAATGCCCTGTGGCTGCTCGGCTAATTTGGCATAGTTGGCAATGAGCTGGTCTGCATATTGGCGTTTCCACAATTCATTGCCATTATCCTTATAGCCAGCCAGCCAGCCGGTAATAGAGGCATCATAGATTCGGTTGGTCAGTTCAACCAGGTCAAGCCCGTTCTTCCTGACCTCACGCAAATCGCCGCTTTCTTTGGCACTATCAATCGCGTCAAGCAGAGGCTGAAACTTATCATTTATCTGCTCTTTGGTGGTCGCTGGTCCACGATAGGTCGCTGCCAGCTTATCCAAGCCAGAGCGCAGCGCAGGCATTACTCGCTTTGCAACCTGCACCGCATACAATTTGGCGGCGCCGATTATGCCCTCTGCTATGCGGCGCTGCTTATCGGTTTGCTCTATTAAGAACTTATCCCAGCCATCCACCACCCGCTTGCCCTCTGTAAAACCGAAGGGTTGCGCTGGTTTGGGGGCAGCCTTGACAAGCTCCTCGCCCGGCTGCGGCTCCGGCGCTCCTATCTTTTTACGCAGCCATTTTGCCTCTATCGCCACCTGATCAGCGACGCCCAATACCGCAGTTAGGCGGGGAGCGTCAAACTCGGTCTCGGGTTGCGTGATAATGTGATACTGTGGCGGTGTCTCGCCGGGATAATTATGCAGCCATATCCGGTCAACTATCTGCTGGAATAGTGGTTCCATCAAAGCCACCCAGCCCGCCTCACTGCGCCCCTGTGATTCAGCATGAACCTCTGATTGCGCAAGACTACCCGCACCACTTTGGGTCTGCATGTTGGCAAGGGTTTGACTGGTATATGCGTAACTTATCCCCGCTTCCATCTTGGCGAGCCAGGGTTGGAATATGTCACTGGTAGTGCGGGACATCTCGTGGAACTCAAGCGTATATTGATCCGGTGGATTATCCGGCATGGGGCTGGGCATCATCGGATCGGATTGCTCCGGCACCGGCACTTCACCAACTATCATGCCGGCGACGCGGGTATCTGCATCAATTATGTCATTCGCCCAGTCCTTTGCCCCAAGTGGCACCTTTGCCAGTATCCAGGGCAGGTCGTGGCGCTCCATGCCCTCAAGTGCCAGCGCATAAACATAGTTGTATATGTAGAGCAGCCGATAGCAACTTGAGATTACACCCCAACCATACGGACGCCAGGGGTCACGGGCACCAAGCCGCAACGATAGAACATCCTCACCTTCCCACGGAATACCGTAAGGCGCATAACGGGAATCGTTGAAATACGGTCGCGCCTTTTGGCTTAAATAGACATACTTGATAGCAAAGGACTGCACCGATTCAATCTCACTCGGTAAGGTCATGCTGCCTTGATTGATGAATGATAGCGTCAAATCAGAACGCCCATAATCCACTGCATCCCACAATAGCGCCTTTAGCGCTCCACTACCGTTGCCGAGTTGCGTTGGGATGTAGCGCTCCAAATACTTGCGCAACCATTCGCAGTGCTGCTTATGCTCGGGGTCACCAGAGGACTCTATTATCTCCTCCTCCAGCCCTTGTAGTGAACGCAATGCAGCGTCGCTAGTATCCCGTAATATCGGTTCGGTGCGGCGTAAATGTTCGTAAAGATGCAGTGGTGTGGTGAAACTGATTTGATTAGCACCCCAGGGACGATCGGAGTGCTGACGCTGGGGGTTGCGTATCTCCATGCCCTCAACCGGCGAAAACCACTGGTCACTTGCGCCGGTCATTATATTGGCAAGGTTAAGCCGCCACTTTTCCCACTTGATTGGTATGCCTTGTGGAGTTCCCATAAATGACCTCCACAATAGCTTATACTACCACTTTTGTTAAAGTCAAGCAATAAGATTTGTTGTCAATAGGTGTCAATGGTTGACAGTGCTATATTTGCTGCGATGGGGATATATAGATTATGATATTTGCTTGCTTAATCGTTGTTTGCCGCGTCCTCCGCTATCCCGCTTTTTAGTGGGGGTTGATGTTGGGGGGGGGCTGCCTTGCTTGGCATACCCAAGCCGCCGCGATGCTGACCACGCCAACATCGCCGCCGTTACCATATCATCGTGACATTCGTTATTAGCCTCATATCTATATCTCCCGCTCGGCAATGGGTGATAAAGGAAGTTATACATTTCATGCACCAATTTCTCGCCCAGTTCGCTATGCGCTATCGCCACCTCATTACGCTCCGATGCCACGCTGAAATCCAGCACCAGTTGTTCCTTCCAATTTAGGGGCGCATCCTTATATGGCAGCGCCCCCATAGTCACGCCGTAGCATCGTATCCCATGCTTGCAAAGTATCTCTATCACCGGCGAACCATAGCCCGTTGCATCAACCCATATCGGCAACCCGCCGCCGTATTTCTCCCATATTGGCTTGACCTTTTCAGCAACCATGTCCCAGCTTATCCCCTGCGTATGTAGCATGGGAAACATTGCGCCATCACGGGTGCAGGCAACCAACGCGGTATAGTCCACCGTTTGCCCCAAGTCCAACCCAAATGCTACCGGTACGCCTTCGCTTAACACGCCCAACTTGGCGCCAAGATTGAACGCCATCTCTGTGCCCAGGAATACCCCGCCGCTCGGCAAGCCCCAACGATTCAAGCATTCCCGTTCAAACACCAGTCGCGGAGTAGTGCGCTCGGCACGCAGCACCTTCTCCATCCACTGTTGTTGCGTAAGGTGCGCGGGCTTGATGGGATAACCCTGCTCGTCCATTGGATAATCAAACACCGTAAAGTAGTCGGGATCGGCGGGGGCACCCTTTAATACAAGTTCATGGATGAATGTGCCTGCCTTCTTTGACGTAATGTATAATCGCCGCACACCCGGGCGAAAGTTGTATTCGCAAATAGGGAAGAAGTCGGGGTGATAAAAGCAGCACTCTTCAAATATCCAATACTCCGGTTCCTTAATACCCCGGATACGATCCACGCCCTCCGTGTCCCGGCAAGTGAATGTCCACAATGTGCCACCACCGGGAATATAAACAGCCGCATCATCCTTGACATGGCGCAAACCAGGGATGCGGCGTTTTGCCTCTGGCACAAATGATTCCTTGATGTGCTTATATTCAATGGAACACCAGGCGCCGATTACATCTGGCTTTGCCCACGAGAATGGATTCTCCGGGTTAAGCAACTGCACCGCCGCCGCCGTTTTACCCACATCACGGGGGGCGGTGATAATAATAGCTGGCTTATCACAGGTCAATATCTGATGCCAAAAGTCATTTAGCACATAGGCTTGACGGGATAATGTCATGCGGTTACGCTCCCGCCATGTCTCGCCAGCGATACTCTTAACTGATTTCCGTGATGTCCGCACTAACACGGCGCAACTCCTCCATTATTGGTTTGATTATATCAGGTGCCAAGCCACGCGATTCCAGGATACTCTGCGCTTTCTTCAGCCACATCTCCCGCGCCCTATCCACAAAGGCGGCAATCTGCGCCTCCTCCATAGGAACCATCGGGCAGGCTTTAATGGCGGCGGTGATAATACTGGTTTCATCCTTATCCCAATCCCCACTATTGTAATGCTCCAGCGCAATACAAGCAGCGGTGCGCACCAGGCGCTCCCATCGTTCCGGTGTGCCGGTAGTAGCGCGGCGCTTGGTAGTAATAGACGGAACAACCAACTTCGCCTGATCATCCGGCGACCGCTTCCACCCCGCCTTAACCCAAAGCTGGATGATTTTGCCCGCCTCGGTTTCCGGGATTTCCCCAAAATCACGGAGCTGGTAAACCCCAATCACCTTAATCCCGGCAGCGGTAAGTTCACTGTGTAATTTAGCAGCGATGCGCTTCAGCTCTACATTTGCCATGATTCCACCACCCCATTTGTTACAGATAGATGCTTGACAAAATCAAGTGTAACAAATCTGTAACACCGTAAGTTATTGATAATCCTACCTATTGTTACAAGTAACAGATGTAACAGATCAGTAGTTATGTGATGATAAAAATGGGGTCTAGGGACACCCCTAAATAACGGAGAAAAGTGAAAACCATCTGTAACACCTGTAACAGTAACAAGATTGTTATTTATCAATGACTTACGGCGTAACAGATTGTTACAGATGAATTTTCCAACCCCTTCATCTGTTACATTGTTATTTATCAATGACTTACGCAAATTACCCATCTCCCCTTGCATTTACATCTTTCTTCGGTAATCTCTTAACCGTCCATTCCCGCTTGATTTCCCCGTTTTTGCGGGTAGGTGGAGCCTTATCATATCCGAGCCGTGCCAGTTCTTTGCCGAGTGAAATGGCGCTCCCCTTGATGCTGGGATTAACTCGGTGCAACTCGGCAAGTATCTCGGTAGCGGACAGGTATTCAATTCCAATCTCGCTGGCGAACCCCTCTGGTTTATCAAAGAGGTCAAGAAAAGCCGATAGTATGTCCGGCTCCTGGTAGAATTGTTCGCTGTGTTCAAGCATTTCATAAATGAACCCACGATTATCAGCGAGTATATCATCCTTTTGGGCTAACGCTTGTGCCCACACCTGGTCACCGCAATAAGGGGGCAGTTCATCTATAGGGTCGTCAAGTGGATTGTCGGGTTCCAACTTAATCACCCAAAATCGGCGGTTGCCGGTAGGGTCAGATAGAAACCGATCATCATTGGTGTCACCGCAGAATGATGCCCGGCGGGGGCGGCTAATAGGATAGTGCCCGTATGCCTTGCGGTATTTGACTTTGGATAGCGTGAGATAACCCTTGAGGGTATTATAGTCAGCGCGCTGGAATGATGCCAGTTCGGAAACGTTGATGATAAAGTTATCAGATAGCGCCTCAAAACTATCTTTGTTGTGTAAGTCGGGCAATGTTTCGCTGTAATAGTCGTGGAGTTGCGGCGGACATAGATGGCGGAGGAATGTTGATTTGCCGATGCCCTGGGCGCCGGTCAATATGAGCATCCCCTGGGGAATGAACTCTGATGTAATGGAGGCGATGGATGCCGCAAGCCAGTGGCGCAGGATACTGGGCACTAATGCCGGTGAATGTTTGGTGTGTAATTTGGTGGCGAGTTCGGCTATATGGTCACCACCATCCCAGCTTAACCCTAATAGCCAGTCATTCACAGGGTTGGTGGATGGGCAGAATTCCGATTCAAGTATGCTGATGAAATAGTCTTTGGATGCTTTGGCGCGCTTTAATGATTCATCGGTGAATGGCAGGGTATGCCAGATGGTATTAAGGTCGCGCTCTGATAAGCGGGATACCTTGCCATTGGCTTTACGCATGAGAGCGTCAAGGAATCCATTATGGAATATGCCGTTGTGAGTGGCATGGTCAATCACGAGTTTAATGTGTTCGGGGATGTTTTGGTCAATGTTAATGATGGTAGGTTCCGGGATAAGCCACTTTGAATTGCCTACCAACTCCATTAGCATGGATAACCCGTTGGCATCAATGAAATCGCGGATGGGCGAATCAAGGAATATCTGTTTAACCTGCCATCCTATTGATAGGCAGGCATCCCGAATCTCATTGAACTTGCCCCGGTCAATTTGGGGATCGTCAAATATCACGATGCCGCCGGATGCCTTTGCGCGGTTGGCGAGTATCTTATCGTCAAGCAGAACAGCGCTCAGGCTATATTCAGCGAGCTTGTCTATATCCGCCTGGGTTGCTACCACCCACAGGACGGGTTTGCCATCAGCCGATGGTGCATGGGCTGGCTGAGGCTTGGGTTGCCCCTTGACCATTGGCGCCGCCCCCCCTATTTTTTGAATCGCTTGTCGGGTGGCGGGGTGTATGCCCGCACATAATCAATCTTGAATAATAGCCTATCCTTGCTGCCATGCCGCTTGATTGGCTTTAACCCGCCATTACTAATCCAGCGCCTCACCGTGCTGATGCTGACGCTGAAGTGTTTTGCAATATCGTAAATATCCCAGCAATCAGGGGGTTTGATAACGTCTCCTGCATAAACCGCCATGCCCATAGTGCATCCTTTCTAATGATGATTGATATATCAATCATCATTAATCAATAATATAAAGAAGTCAAGGGGAATTTTAGGGTTGCCCCTAAAATATCCCGAGTAACTTCAATGCAAGCAGCGCTCCGAATAGCAGTCCAGCGGCGAATCCCAGCCCATTGGATAGCATGGTGCGTTTGCGCCATCGCCGGTCATTCTCATTGCAGGCAGCGGCGGCAATCCGTAAATCGCCGAGCTTAATGTCATTACTAATAGATATGACATTCCTGCCGATGCCCTCCACTATCCCCCCCAATGCGTCCAGGGGAGGCTGCATAGCCTGGCGTGCCAGTTCAGCGGCAGTGGCAACCAATAATGCCTCGCGCTCCGTCCACTGAATCGGCTCCTGCTGTTTACTCGGCGGCATTACGCTTAACCTTCCTGCCCGGCGCCTGATGTTCTTTGGGGGGTAGTGGGTCAGGGGTGCGCGGCTTAATATCCACCGCTGGCTTGACCAACTGGAATTGCTCATCAGCAACTTTGAGCAGCTTGAATAGCTTGCTCCATGCGTCATTGCCGCTAATCAATTCGGTGAGGGTCTTCCAGCGCACCCCATCAATCCAGCTATTGCCAACAATCTTTTGCCACGCGTAAAGCTGGGTGGTAAGATGCCACTCCTTTTGTAGCACATCAGCCGTTAACCCGACTTTAATGAACTCCTGCTGGCGCACCGGATCATAAGTCAGCCGCACCCGCTTTGTCCACCGGCCAGCGAAGTTGGGATCATCACCGAATAGTTCATGGTCAACCGTAGTGGCGCAGGTTTTGGGTAGGAATGCCTTGCCGCGCAGGGCATTACTCATATGGTCACGTTCAATGTTGACCATAGCAGCCAACTTTACAACATCAACATAGTTACTCATGTTCAACCTCCTGCCCTTATTATAGCCATAGCCGATTTTACTTGTCAAGCTAAATTTTTACTTGACAAGCTGTGTCAATATATTAGTATGAAGGCAAGGAGGTTTCACATGATTGAGGGAATAAAGAAATATGCGGTGGTGGAGGCTGAATCGGAGTGTTTTATCGGCGAAGGAAAGCGCCAGATTCACCTGCAGAAAGGGGACAAGTTCATCATGGATGCCGGACTTGTGCCCGCCACATTGCAAGCCAAGCACGCGGTGATTGATGAACGGGGTGTGCTGCTTTGTCGGCATTGCCTGCGCCCGGCGGGGCTTTTGCCCAAGCTCTGCGACAGGGTGGTGACGCGGCTGGGGCAAATGCACAAGCGGGTTCTTATCCTGCGCTACGGTGGGCTGGGCGATGTGTTGATGATGGCGGAACTGGCGGCGCACTTAACCAATGCCGGGCATGGGGTGGGGATTGCCTGTGATGCTGGTTATGCTGATGTGCTGGAATATATGCCGCACCTGGTAGCGCGGCACGCGGTTCCCATGCTACTGAAGGAGCTTGAGAGGTATGATGCAGTGCTGGTATGGGATGAATGCGAGAGGGATATTCATTGGTTGGGTGATGTGCGGTTGGCTGGCGTGGATATATGGGCGCGTGTAACGTGGTTGCCCCTGCCCCTGTCGTTGCTGGATAATGTGGTGCTAACATTGCCCGCCGAGAAAATCCAGACACACCGTGACAAGCTAAAGACGCTGTGGGATGATTATAAACCGCTATGCGTAATTCAAGCGGGCGGCAGCACCATAAGCAAAACGCCCCCGCCAACGGAGATAGCCGCCATGTGCATAGGGCTGGCTAAAGATTACCATGTAATGCTGACTTTAAGTGAGGAGCTTGTCGGGAGATACCAACGACTGCCTAAAGATACCGTTGATGCCATGAAAGCGGCAGGGGTGCAGGTATCCAGCAGCAGGTCATTGGGCGGCGTTACTGATTGGCTATGCTTGCTTGCTTGCGCTGATCTGATTATCGCTCCTGATAGCGCGGCTTTACATGCAGCAAGGTTGCTGGACATTCAATCCATCGGTTTATTTTGCCCCACTGACGGAAAGCAATGGCACGGACGCCCGGCGCGTATCCGTCATATTGAGGGCGTGTGTTCAATCCATCCCTGCTTTGGTCCCGACATGGAGCATTTATCCATGCCTTGCCTATGCCCGGATAAGCTGGGATATGCGCAGGGGTTCGCTGGTATGGCAACGAAGGTTATAGAGAAAGCAAGGGGGTTGGCGTGAAAATCCTATGTGTAGTGCCCGTTTATGGGCAGCCGGTATTAACGCAGATGTGCCTTAAAAGCATTGCCAAGTATGAACCGGACTTGCCGGTATTGGTTTGGGATGATGGCAGCCCGGATGAAACGATGGTAGGTCGCACATTATCCGGCATGGTTAAAAAGATGCCGCAACTTGAGGTTGTTACAGCCGAGCATCGCGGGATACACGGCGCATGGAATGGTGCGGTTGAATATGCGTTGGGTAAATATCCTGATTTGGGGTGGATATTTTTGCTGGGCAGCGATACCGAATTGACCCAATATAAAGTGCTGGAAGGGATTGCCAATAGTTTGCCGCATGTCGGCGCTATCCATGCCGCGCTGTATAATTATGATTCAAATGGCATCCTGCGCGTGCAATGGAGTGGTAGCCGCGATGGTCAGACCATAGAGACGCATGGCTTGGTATTAAGTGGGGCGGTTGGTTATGATGAATGCCTTGAAAGCAAACCGCAGCCCTGGGTAACACATAGCGCGGTTCTATTGAATGTGAAGGCATTGAAGGCGGTCAAGGCGCAGCGGGGATTTTACTATGATGATGGATACCGCATATATTGTGGCGACCGGGATATAAGCTATGCCATGCGGGAACTTGGTTATGAGGTTTGGAGCGCTGCTAATATGGCGGTCATGCACTATGGCGGTCAATCGGTGGCAACCGCACATGGAAATGATAGGTATGTGTGGGAACGAATAGATACTGCGCGGTTGTATGAGCGCTGGGAAAAGGTGATATACAGTGATTAATAGACAAGATGTGATTGATTTGGCGCAGGCATACCCGCATGATTTGGGGTATATCAAGGAGCTTATTCACCCCCGGGATGAAGGCAAGGACTTTATCGTCAATGGCAACACCTATCGCTGGTATGCAGCGCTGGCGGCATTGATGGCGCAGGAGCATCCAACCTGTCCAATCATAGAGATTGGCGTGCGTTACGGATACAGTATCGGCACAATGGTTGCGGCGGCATCAGAGGCGCGGCTGGCACAGGGCAAGCCGGTGCCTATCACGGCATTGGCGATTGACAATGAGCAGTATATAACGGGCAGCGTGCGGCATTGGCAGCGATGGATGCGGGCAAACTATCCCGGTACGGGATACCCACACATGCACAAGCGTCCGCACAAGCTGGAGTTTGAGGCATGGATATGCAGCGTGGATGGGGATCATAGTTATGAGGGGACGCTGGATGATTTAGCATGGGCATGGGTTCATACTGCGCCCGGCGGCGTAATAGTGGTGGATGATATGAACCATAAGGATGTGCCAGGTGTGCGCAAGGCGGTTGAATCGTTCATCCATGCAGTTAAACCCGAGTGGTATGAGATACCCAGTTGGCGGGGGACTGCCTTGATTTGGAGGTCAGTATGAAATATAACCTATGCCTTTGCAATGAGGTGGGCGGCACTACCGAGGAGGAGCAGGTTGCGCTCTTAAATCTGGTGGATAACCTAAAGGCAACCGAAGTGCTGGAGATTGGGACATTCCGGGGGCATACCGCGCAGGCAATAGCGCAGAACTTTCCGGCGGTGCAGGTAGCGACAGTGGACTTGCCGCCAGGGTTGTTTCCCGAATTGCCGGATATACCGTGTGAACGCCCCTATTACGATATAGGCAAGCAAAGAGATGTGATAGTGGCGTCCAATGCCAAGCGATTCTATCATGACAGTGGATTGCTTAATCAAGCCAAGCTGGAGTTATTCGGATGGCTTGGTAAGTTTGACCTGGTGTTTGTGGACGGCGGTCATTCGCTGGCGCAGGTGCTAAATGATAGCCTGGTGGCGGTGGAATGTGTGCGCAGTGGTGGTGTAATAGTGTGGCATGATTATGGCGAACCTTACCTTGACACAGTATGCCGCGTGGTCAACGGGCTATTTGCTGGCGCCATGCAAATCCCGCATACTCGGCTGGCGTGGTGGAGAAAACCATGATAACCATATCCGAGCTTTGTGTGTTTCTGGGCTGCGATAGTCGCACCGTGCGGCGGATGATGAAGGATGGCAGGCTGCCACCGCCCAGCCCTGACCTTGTGCATCGTGAGCATCGCTGGGATAGGGGGGCGTTGGCGGACTACTGGGAGCGGGAAGGCTATGGCGACTGGGCGGCAAAGCTCCGGGGATACTGCGGGCAAAAATAAATTTGCGGTTTTGTGACCTACATCACAAAATCCCCCAAACAACTGATATATGATTAATCATAAACACATTTTGAAAGGATATGAAAATGATCACAGCATCCCAAACCCACTTATTTTCCGACCGGCTGGCGCAGGGGGCACTGCGCAACCTGCAATCCAGCCTCCGCCATGCCGAGTCCACCAAAGCGACCGCCCTGTATTTCTACGGCAAGACGGGCAAGCGTATCTACCGCGACCAATACCTCGCCGCGTGCAAGGCAAGCGACCAGATCCGCGGCGACCTTGATAATTTTCAGAGGGGAGATGATTGAGGGTGAAGTTCCACCACAACTCCCCTCACCTCCGCCGCATTGCCGAGAACAGGGCAGCGGCGGAGCGTCAGCGGGAAATCACCCCCATCTGCGGCTTTCGTGGCGTGCCCTGCATCTATTGGGCGGCGAATAAGGAGCATAGCAAGGTGATATGTAAGCACCCCCTGATTCGCAGTCTGGAGCTGGGCATCGGTGAACTTGAGACCTGCCCCGCCGATAAGCAAAAACCACTATTCAAGGAGCCGGTATGACCGATAATTTAGAAGAGGCGCTTGGCAGGTATTATGATAAAAAATCAAACGCCAAGCAGCACGCTGATGCCTGCAAGTCGGTTAAGCACCACATTGAGAAGTTAGGCTATCGCCAGCGCCGCAACCTGTCAGTAGTGGCGGGGCGGGCGGATTTTACGGTATGGGGGCAGGGAGCGGTAACGCTGGAGCTGGAGATTAAGACGGGGCGTGGTTATCAGAGCGCCGGTCAAAAGGTGGAGCAGCGCGCTATTGATGCACGCGGCGCCTTATACCGCGTGGCAACCGTCAATAAGTCCGGCTCCCGTTACGACATGGCAGAGGTGGACGCCGCCCTGGCGGAGATGGATAGGCTGAACGAGATGTTGCGGCGATTACTTGAAACGCCGATAACGATAGGCACAGCAATAACCAGCGCAATGGTGCGCTAGACATAACAAGGAGATACAGAGATGGCAAGAGGAACGAAGGATGCAGAGGGAACCGAAGATACAGCGATGTTTCCCACATCAGAAAGCAAGCCCCCGGTAGCAGTGGAGGCAGTAGGGGAGTTTGACCTTGATTCATTCATCGCCCAGGGTGGTGCGGTGGAATTAAGGGAAGGGTTGGATTCCGAGCATACGAAGGTGATAGACAGATTAACCGGCATGGGCAGTGGGGTGGAGGGCAGCGATTGGTGGAAGATATTGCAAAAAGCAATCCCCGATCCCGCCAACCCCAAGCAGAACCTGCATGTGCCGGGTGAGTATTATCGCGGTGAGGGCGGCGATGTAACCACAGTCGGCAAAATCATAGAGTCCGCCGATTGCCTAATTGGTGCCGTGCCTTGCGCTTTACCCAATGCGCGCAGTTGCTGGTTTGATGGCGCCGACCGCCCCTCATGCTGGAGTGAGGATGGAATCACCGCAAGCTATGATGTGCCACCGAATCCCTTTGATGGTTGGAACCCGCTGTGCGAGGCGTGTTCACAGTGCGCCGCCAATCGCAGCGATGAAAAGGGGAAGAAGTTCTGCAAAACCAAGCCCCGCTTTTTGATGATAGGGGTGGGCGATGACGGCAACCTGGATGAAAAGAAGCAGATTATACTGGTTGCCAGCTTCTTCAGTAGCACTATCTGGTGGGATTTCACGAAGTCCATGCGTAAAAAGGGTGTGAATTTTGCCATGTTTCTGTATAAGTTCACCGCCCGCATAGAGGATTTCGGCACCAATGTAAGTCAGATGGTTGCCGGCATCAACCCGGAGATTATCCGCAACCTGAGCAAAGAGGAGTATGCGCTGGTAGCGGCGGCGGCTTATGACATCATGGCAAACAAGGGGCGCTGGACACCGCCACGCGTCAGCATGTTGGCGGGGGAACGCCGCCCTTATCAACTGCCCCCGGCGGTAGTGCCGCAACCACCGGATGATGAGATTGACGATGGAGGCTTTGCTTAACAGTTTTGTGGCAATGATGCCACAATTACGGCAATTCCGCCGTGCACGACGGCAATAGTGCCGAGAGTTTGGGATGTAGTATGCCCCTTGAGGAGTTGGATTCACCATCACAATGGCAAGGGGCAAATGGAACTAGACACGATAATGCAGGGCGATTGCCTATCAATAATGCAGTCATTCCCCGATAAGAGCGTGGATTTGATTCTGTGCGACTTGCCTTATGGCACTACGGCGTGTTCATGGGATACCGTGATTCCCTTTGAGCCATTATGGGAACAGTATAAACGGATTATAAAAGATAATGCTGCGATTGTGTTATGGGGTTCGCAACCATTTACTACGGATTTAATCAATAGCAACCGCAAGTGGTTTAAGTATGAATGGATATGGGATAAATACACTCCTACGGGATTTTTAAACTCTAAAAGACAACCACTAAAACAGCATGAAAATATATGTATTTTTTATACATCACAACCTATCTATAATCCAATCATGGTTATGAAGAACTATAATGGATATAGAAATGGTAAAAAACACAAAGATGGAATAATACCACCTGGGATATATGGTAGTAAAATAAAAAAGATGGGTGATAGAAGTAATTATAGATATCCTAAAACCATCATTAGTATTGATGGTGAAAAAGGTTATCACCCCACCCAAAAACCCGTTGCCTTGTGTGAATACCTAATCCTCACCTATTCCAATGAAGGTGATTTGGTGCTGGATAATGCCTGTGGCAGTGGCACAACCTGTGTAGCAGCCAAGAGGTTGAAACGTCATTGGATAGGAATAGAGTTAGAACCCAAGTATGTAGAGATAGCGAGAAGGAGAGTAGAGCAATGTCAAGAACCAATGTTTTAGCAACCCCCCACTGCCCCACTTGTGGCGGCGAGTGGACATTCATCAGCGAATCAAGCGGCAACTTTAGCACCGCCGAGGAGCAATGGAGCGCCAAGTATTATGTGTGTCTGATCTGCGGCGCCAGCATAGAGAGGATATGGCTGGGATCGCCGGTCGCCGAGTATGCAGAGGAATTCACTGAAGGGAAAACACTAGAGGAGGTATTGCTGTGTGCATTAACGGCGAAATGAGTGATGCCTATTATGAGATGAAGGGTGAGCGCGATAACCTGGCAGAGGATAATGTCATGCTTAAAGTCAAGGTTAATGCGATGCGGAAAGATGCCAGGTGGATATGTTCACAAAAGACCCTAACAGAGTTCTTAACCACATACCCAAAGGAAACCCTGTGAACCACCACCCCGCCGGACTTGACGAGCTTGCGGCAATGGCGCGGCAGTTCACGCCGGAGATTGACGAGTGGGCGGCAAAGCACGGGGTCAATGCCGACACTGCCAGGCGCGGTGGCATAGCCCACGCCCCCTATCTGCTGGATGAAAAGGATTGGACGGTGTGCCTGCTATTCGGGGTCACCGATGCCAGCCGCCCCAAGCAGCACGGGGTTACGGGCATCATGGCGGTCAATACAGCCGAGACGCGCTGTGAATTATTCGGGCGCGGCGGCTATGCCTGCTTTAACCCACCAGCGGATAAGTCTATCTACGGGCAATTCACGCACCCCTGGGAACTGAAACACAAGGTTGCCAGCTTAATAGAGGCAATCAAGCTAACCGAGGACGGTATGCACACGATTATAGAGAGGGTTGCGAAGACAGATAATGGCTAAAATCGGCGATCACTACACCGCGGTCAATCCGCAACCCATAATCCGCTGCGAATTTTGCGGGCAGGATCATGCGGCGGGTGAGGTGAATGTAACCTGCACCCTTACCCGCATGGGTTGGGTGTATGAGATGGATAGGTTTGATTGCCCCAACCCGCCGATGAATCATAGGGGCGGGGGAAGGGACGCTGGTATTAAGTGGGCGAGAGACGCCCAGGCTGAATCAGATAAGAGGTTTAATGCGGGATTCAAACCTTATGGTTTTTGACCCAAAGATTTTGCCTGACAAACCATTTACCTTGAGGTAAACTAATAGGTATGAAAATCAAACTGATTAAACTAATAGGTATGAAAATCAAACTGATTAAACTAGAGTGTAAACGCTGTGGGCACAAGTGGTTTCCCACACAAGAAGAAATCAGAATGTGCCCCAAATGCAAGAGTCCCTATTGGGATAAGGAGAAGAAGGCAAAATGAATAGCTCGGAGCGTATTTATGTTTGCGCCCCGCTGAAGGGCGGCAACCCCACAGTGGAGAATATCACCCTGAATATCCGCCGCGCCCATGCGCTTATGTGCGCGCTGTTGCGGCAGGGATATAATGTCTTTTGCCCGCACACAATGTGGGGCGGCGCATACGGCGTGCTACCGGAGAACACCTTCCTGGCGCTATGCCTGAATTGGCTGTATAGCTGCACCACTGTCGCGCTGCCGGGGCTAACGGAACCCGGGGGCAATATGCTGCCGGAACTCGGATTAGCGGCAACCCTGGGCAAGCGGATCATGTATTGGGATGATGATGCCCAGCGCCTCACCGAGTTGCCGAAGGGCTGGCTTGATAAGGTGCTGGGCACCGGGCAATTACCCAACCCTAAGTATCCGCCGGTAGGGGTGCAGCCATGACTCCCGAAGAGATGGATTGTGTAGCACCTCGCGACTATAACAAGCTGACCAAGTGTCCGACCTGCCCTGACCGACATACCTGTGCTGGCGATGCACGCGGGGATAGCGTATTTGACCTGAACCAAGAGGAGGAGTAATGAGCAAATTGGTAACAGGAAACGAATTTTCGGCGATGACCAAACCAGAGCAATATCAACTTTACCTTGATATGAGATGGGAGCTTAACGACCTCCAAGTCAAGTTTGATAGCTTAAACACCGAACTCCTCGCCTCTCGGAAAAGAGATAAGGCGTTCAGGGAATGGCTGGCAAAATACAAGTCTGACAATACATGGAGCGATGACGCTGTGATAGAAGTAATTGACGAAATAGAACGCGCCTATAACAAAGCAGGGGAGGAGTAGAGATGATATTTCGCAAGTTAGGCGAATGGCTATATCGGTGGGCAACCAAGTGCTACCGGCAGGGTAACACCCGCAACGGCACGCCTGTTGATGGGTATATGTGCCCAATTTGCGGTAGCACTGAAATTATATTCCGCCCCGAAACCTACGAGCGTTATGCCACAATACGATGCACTTACTGCAAAAATTACACCACTAAAATCTATGAATGGAGGGTTAAACCATGCCCCTCCTGCTAACCATCACCGCCGCGCTTATGCTGATAGCCATTGCCAAGCTGCTTGCACTGCTGATATGCCCCCGCTGCGGCAATGAGATGTGGCATGACCTGTTGGTGGTGGCGTTATTCGTATTCCTGTGTGTAACCGCGCTCTTGATAGGATACTACTATTGGGAGCTTGACCCGATAAACATTATCGCAAGGATGGAGATATGATAGAACTAACACCGTTTGAACGGGATGCCTTAACATGGGGGTTGAGTGATTTCCACGATGCTATGACTGCGCTAAAAGAAGCGGCATTGTTAATCAAGGAAACCGCCCAGTTCACGAGAGATAGTGTAATCCCGAAGCAAAAGCCCCTTGAATTGTCTTTAGAACTTGACGGCAACCAATGGAGCGTTTTAGCGGGTAGCAATATACAAGAGGGCGTTTGCGGATTTGGCGATACCCCCGAAGAAGCCATTACGGAATTCGCTAAAGAGTGGCTTAAAACGAGGAGCGACTAGCCATGCGCCCCGCCCTCATTATCGGCTTTATCCTGATATGCGCGTTGATAGTGATATGGTTGCCAACCGCCCCTCTGCTGCCCATAGAGTCCGCGCCCCGTTGGTTGGCTATGCAGAATTGGCGGGCTGATGTGATCTGGTGGTATCAGATGCAGCAATATCATTGGGAGTTGATCCCGGCGGCAACGCGGTTACGCGGGCATTATCCGAGTGAGGGGGAGTGGGAGGACTGCGAAGGGAACGCCAAGAGTTACGGCGATTGTGCGGTTAGCCCAGACTTGGGGCTGGATGCCTATGCAGAGATAAAAGAGGAGCTGGCAATTTATAAGCCGGGCGTGGGCTGGATTGAGGGCGTTCACCTGGTCAATGATGTAACGGCGGATTGGAAACGCGGCAGAAAGTGCTATCAGTTTCACCCCCGCCCTACTAACCCCCACCACAAAGGAGTAATGAGATGGCAATAAAGGCAATGCCTGATACGACAAGGCTTAATAATCTCTATGATAAATTATCAAACATGCGTTTACAACACAAGGATAAGCACATCATAATAGAAGATATAACTGAATGTATTAATATCATTGAAAGCATGGATTTATACAGTGCTTACTATGATATGGCATCTAACGCTACCGAATATACGGAGGACACCCCATGCGACCACTAATCCTAGCGATGCTGATGGAGGGGCGGGGATGAAATATTTAAAGTATTTATGGTATGTATTGAAACACAAATGGTTTGTATTCCTTGAGTGTTGCAAATTGGGAATATGGTGGCGTGGTGTCACGCATGACTTTTCCAAATTCTTGCCCAGCGAGTTTATCCCTTACGCGCGCTATTTCAAGGGAACTATCAAGCGGGGCAGAAATGCAACAGGATACTATAAACCATACGAAACGGGGGATGGCAACTTTGACCGAGCATGGTTTTATCACCAAAAGCGCAATAACCATCACTGGCAATATTGGATTATCCCGCTTGATGGTGAAGGTTGCCATGCCCTTAAGATACCAGAAATGGTCATTAGAGAAATGGTAGCCGACTGGCGTGGTGCTGGCAAGGCACAAGGGACACCAGATACAGTCAAATGGTATAAAACCAACAAGGATAAGTTGCAGTTGCATCCCCAAGCACGCAACAGGATAGAAGAATTGCTAGGCATTAACCACGCCGGTGCCGCCCGCCGAATAGGAGAGTGATAGTATGGCAGTATCACGATTTTGGGATATAGCAGATGTTTATACCAAAGAAATCCAACGCGGTGACTGCGTTATTGTGTTCTGGCAAAGGGGAGAGGGAGACAGAGGATTTATTAATGGCAATGAAATCCAGATCGTATTAACTCCCGAAATTGCCAAAAGATTAAAGGGAGTATTGCCAGACTAACCACCCCCGCGCCCAGCGCAGAAAGGGAGAGATGAGGGAACTCATAAAAGCAGTTGAATACAATATCAAGCCGATTCTATGGTATATCGGCACGATCCTGGTGTGCCTGCTTATCGGTTGTGCTATCGGCACATTCTGGCTTCACGATGTGCTATTCCCGCCGATGCAAGTCACCGACACCACCGCCGCCGAGTGGCACGGGGAAACAGTCAAGCCCGCCATAGTAGCAGCATCCAAAGTGCCCGCCGGGGTGATAGCGCAGATAGAACTAACGATGAATTTTCCGGCGGAACACGGCTGGGGTGAAATCATCGGGACCAAACCAGCGGGGGGCGGTCCATCGCAAAAAGATAGTAGCAATCAACAAATAGGCATTGCGGACCAGCCCAGCGGTCCATCTGCGGTCCCGATTTTTCAAGGTCCGCGAAAGGTCCGCTTTGCTGCCAATGGGGAATATTGGGCGGACCAATGGTCCGTAAATGTAATCATCCAGCAACTCACCGATGGCAGCTATAAAGTGTTGACTGACGAGGACGGCGTGAGTTTTACCGTCAAGAGTGCGGTGGCGGTTAAGCCAAAGCAGGCGTGGATTCGCACAGGATTATCGGCTGGCTATGATGGCAAGGGAAATCTATCGGCTGGCGGCAACCTGCTACTGTGGAATCATGTGCAGGTCGGCGGGGGATACCGCACCGATAACGCATGGGAACTGAAAGGCGGGTGGCTGTGGTGAAAATCGGACTCGTGGATGTGGATAGCCATAATTTCCCTAACCTTGCGCTGATGAAACTATCAGCATATCACAAAGCGCAGGGTGATTCGGTGGAATGGTTTTGTGGCTATTCAACCTACGATCTGGTTTATGCCAGCAAGGTATTCACCTTCACGGCTGATAATGGATACTTGCCTGATTCTGCGATCCGGGGCGGCTGGGGATATAACTGTGATTTATTGCCTGATGACATAGAACACATCATGCCTGATTATGGCTTATATCCCCATATTGATTATGCGCTGGGCTTTACTACCAGGGGTTGTATCCGAAAATGCGATTTTTGTTTAACGCCCAGCCGTGAGGGTTATATCCATTATCACGCCAGCATAGAGGAGTTTTGGCAGGGGCAATCATCGGTAGTATTGCTTGACGGGAATATCATCGCCAGCGATCACGGCTTGAATCAACTCCAATGGATTGCCGATAGAGGATTGAAACTTGACTGCAATCAGGGAATAGATTGCCGGTTGGTAACGCCAGAGATCGCAGGGCTATTAGCTAAAATCCGATGGCTAAAACCTATTCACCTTGCCCTTGATAATCATTATGAGGATTCGCTGGATAAGGCAGTCAATCTATTAAGGGATGCCGGAGCCACGCCGAAAAATTATACCGTCTATTGTATTGTGAAACCCAATGAGATTGATGATGCCTATGAACGGGTGATGTTTTGTAAAGGATTAAACTGTGATCCCTTTGCTATGCCGTTAGATAAAAGCGATAAGCAATCCCGCCATTTTGCCCGTTGGGTGAATCACAAAGCGATATTCAAAACAGTAGAATGGAAGGATTATCACTAACTCCCCCGCCCTGCCGACAGTGGGGATAACAACAGGAGGATGGTAGGATGAAGGAGATTGAGGTATTTGTTGATAAACGCAGCGATGATTTTATCCTCGTGTGTTTAGAGGATAGTTGGGATAGCATGGGCGATTTTGCCACCTTCCCCGAAGCCCTCGCCTTTTGCGACTATCACAAGCTAACCATCACCGCATATTATCGGAATGGCGTGAAGGTAACGAAGGAGGAGATATGAAACGCTACATTGAGATTGACGGGGAACGGGTGGAGTTTGATAATGCCCATAAATGCCCCGCATTTGGAAGAGAGGGATGTGAGGGAGAAGATTCGGTATGCCATCATCCTAAACATCCCAATAGAGATAAGGACAATGTTTGGTATCCAGAATGTCACTATCATTTTGATTGGGTTGATGGTGATTTGACAGCAATATCACCCGCCAATTGCCCAGCCCGCATAGCAGAGGAGAAGTGATGAACGAGGGAAAGTATTGGGATGAAGGCATTATGCTAGTGCCGGGATGCACGAAGGTTAGCGAAGGGTGCGACCATTGTTGGAGTGAATCTATGAGCAAGCGCACCGGCAAGGGCTTTGAACCCCGCTTTGATGAAAAGCAGTTGGCACGATTCGGCAAAGGCAAGCCGCGCATCATCAGCATTTGGAATGATTTGTTTCACGAGTGCGTAATGGATGAACAGATAATGGATGCTTTTATCGCCATGACATTGGCGGGAGATAATATCTATCTCATTCTAACGAAAAGAGCTTGGCGGCTAAAAGACTATTCGGCATTGCTTGATTCACCTAACATATGGCTAGGCGTAACCGCCGAGAATCAGGCGCGCTGGGATGAGCGAGTGCCGCAACTGCTGGCAGCGAACCCCGCGCACCCGTGGGTTATGTGCGAACCATTGCTGGAGGAAATCAAGAGACCCCGCAATATAGAGAAATTGCATTGGGTAGTGGCGGGAGAGGAAACGGGTAAAAGCAAGCGAACCATAGAGGAAGCCGTGTTAAGGGCTTTGTTATGGGACGCAGACGCGGCGGCAGTTCCCTTTTGGGGCAAGGCTGGCTATGGTGAATCTGACCGCGCCTATCCCCCCGCCCTGCTGCACCATTTGGGCAAACACTAACGGAGGTAAGAGAGATGGCAAGTGAATTGCGGGAATTGACGGAGGAGGAGAAGTGGCGGTTTTGGAAAAGTCCTGCCGCTATCATGGAAATTGGTGGCAAGAAATTCGCAGTGCCAAACTTATCTGACCTCCGCATCACCCCCGAAGGCGAAATGGCGCGCCGCAGGGTGGCGGCAACCCAGGAACCGATGTTCTGATTTTTTCCCTGATACCCCCGCCACAGGTCGCCACGCTTTACCACAGCCCGCCAGACAAGCGCCGTCCCGTTAGCCGTAGGGATATAGCCTGAAATGACACAGGGCATCCTACGATAGAAAACTCCCCCGCAGGATTACGGGGGAGCGCCCAAAAGGAAAGTAGCATGAAACACAAGCACACTAATTAAATTATATCACAATTCCTATTCAGATCGTCAAGCAATGCCAGCAGATTGTAACAATACATTTCGCGGGGACGCTTTATCCCCGCCTTAATCAGCACTGTGCCATTTAGCCACTGGGCGCGTGGTTCGCTGGCGGGGCTATATTTGAAGTAATATGCCAGCGCATCCGGGCGCTTAAACCACTTGCGCGACCACAGAACGCCGGTGGAATAGACCTCGGAATGCAGGTGCATCGCCGCCCCGTCAGTCCAGCCTATGCGCTCCCCCGCTGTTACTGATTCGCCGAAGCGCTGGGCGGGGTCAATATGCTGATAAAGTATCCACACCGGCAACTCGCCAATCATGCTGCGAATTACAACGCAGCCCCCCGGTGGCGCTGGTTCGCCGACATAGGTTATCTCACCATCAAGGCAGCTCACAACCTCGTGGCGCTCGGTATTATCCTTGTAACGAATATCCAGCGCGCCATGCCAGCAGCCATTCTCACCCTTATTGCCCGGCGGCGGGATAATATGGCGCTCGGCGATTTCGTCAAAATCCACGCCCCGGCTACGGCTGCGGGAGTAATATGCCTTGACATTGCCCCCCGGTTCTACTACTGCCCCGTATTCGTTGCGATCCCAGCCCTCCGGTAGCAGGGCATTATAGACCAACCAGCACCAGGGTTTAATCATGCGCGTTGCGTCAAGGGGATAAAAGGCGTTCATCAGTTCACCTGTCTATATCGTAGGATTGAGCCGGTCATTATCTTAACCGTGCCCGTTGTTTCAGCAGCAAAGCGGATAACCAGATTACCAGCCGTTGCGCCGTTACGGAAGATGCCTGTTATGTTGGCAAGGTAGCTAGTATTAATCACCGGCACCCCCGCCGATGCCGTGCCACTATTATATGCAACAGCGCAACCATGCGTTATTGCAGTTAGCGTAGTCGGAATATGGGTTTGCAATCCCAGCACCACAAACCCGGCCGGACCATTGACCGCTAATTTAATGCCGGTGGTGGTAACGGATGATTGGAACAATAGCCACACATCAAACACATAGTCCTTGTTGGCTAGAACAGGAAATAATAACCCCGTTACATCGGCAAAGCTGGTAGTGGCATTGGCAACATCAGCACCAAGCCTAACGATGATTTCCGATTCCCCGCTGCTGGGGTGTGTGTGGTCAGTATTACTCTTGCCATCCAACGCCGCCTGCAATCCGGTGATGCCGCCTATGCTGTGGGAGTGATTGGTTGCAGCGTAACCTGTGTGCGTATGGTCAGCCGCTGCCTTGTTATTGAGGGCAACATTCAGTGCGGCAATATCGCCAATCTCCAGCGATTTGACGTTAAGCGTATCTCCATCGTAGGATAGCAGGTTGCCCGCCAGGGGCTTGCTACCGCTGGATATTTTGGATTTCTGCCACTCGGTAAACTCCTTATCCACCCGCTGCAATAACCGGCTGCCCTCTATCTGGTCAAGGCTATGGGTATGATTGCCTTTCAAGCGTTCCCACCGGCTTTGATGTTGCCGTAAATGTAAATGCCGATAGTGGCAAGGGCAGCGCCAAAGCAAATCCCCGCCATCAGGTAATCATCGGTTCGCATCACCTTGATAAGCGCCACCGCCACAATAGCCGCACAGGTCAGGAACTTGCGGCTGATGTAGTGTTTCCAATCAAATATCGCTGGCATATCTCCTCCTTACAGCTTGATGATAATTCCAAGTATGATGCCCAAAAAGCCCATGACAAGGGCGATCACATTAACGGTTGTTAGGGTGCCCACCTTGCCATCCAGCGTATCCAGTTTGGTAGAAAGTCCCTCGTGATCCGGGCAGTGTGGGGTGCTTTCCAATACGGTCAACCGGTGCAGTATTTCCTCGCGCTTGGTGCTATCGCAGCCGCCCCCGCCGTCCTGATCTGTTAGCAATGTCATGGAAGAATTCCCGTCTGTTCTATGGTTTCGTTGTTAGAGTGAGCGCGCACTAGATACTCCCCACCCGGCTCGCCGATGTTAGGTGGAGTTTCAAATTCAAATATCAGCCGTTCAGCCCCGCCGGGAATGACGGATTGCCAGCCTATCCACTGGTCAATAATCACAGACATGGATAGATAATCACTAGCTTGTGTAGTATCCACCCATGCCGTGATGTGATAATGGCCGCCATCCCGCACGGCATAACTCCCCACCCCGGCAATAACATTAGCAGGCGGCTCGGCGGGCTGACTGCACGCCAGCAGCAGGGCAAATAGAATTAATATATAGCGCATGGTTTTACCCCTTTATAACCCAGATTTTATCACTAATGCGAATACCAGTGGGAGCACCGCCTGCGGTCGCATTGACTTTATGACATATAAAGCTGCCATAATCCCCGCCTGCCAACATAATCGGCGCAGCGGTGGGGGCACCGGTAGTGCCCCAAGTCGGCGTCCATTCCGCCCTGCCAACCCGGGCACCAGAGGCTATGCGGCATTTATATGTGGCGTCCTCAGCCTCAGTCCCGGCGGCATCACAATGATAAAGTGAATAATCATTATCGCCGCCGCCCGCTGTTTGTAATGTTGCCAGCGTGTGAACCCCAACAATAACGCCCTCAATGCACGGATCAAAGCCCGCCCCATTATTGGTTTGTCTATCGGAATCAGAGAAGGTATTCAACGCTACTGCGCTAAAGGAAAAACTCTGATTGATGATTTCATAGTATTCATCGCCCAGCGGCATCCAGTAATTGCCGGATTTAGACATAAAGAACAATCCGACAAAAGCAATTAACCCGGTGCTGCCCGCCGGTGATCCGCCGGTATTGGAGATTTGCCAATAAAGGTCAGTAGCGGCGGCATTAACATCATGGTCAACATAAAAAACGGTATAATCCGCCGCAGCGCTGACATCAATAGTGCCCGGCGATGAACCGGCGCTATCTATAATCTCCATGGTCAAGTCCTCTGTGCCAGCAGTATTTTTATATACTACTACCAGACGCAGCTTTTTACCCTTGAAGCGGTTAAGCAGATAGGTGATATTGCCGCCGGTCATGGCACGGCTAAATACCGAATCTCCATTGCGAAACCTCACACTCCAATCATTCTTATTGCCAAATGTGCCGCCAGCCGCCGGGGCTGATACCGCAGGGGGTGCGCTTCCGGGCTGGATGCCCAGCGGGTATGCTTTTGTATATCCAGCATAGCCGGTAAAATATTGAAAGCAACCATCCGGGTGCATATTACCTTTCAATGACATTAGGGCATCCAGCGTCAGATTATCCTCGCCAATGATGCGGGGCAGAATGGTATCGGTTGCGGGGTCAATCAACACATTAATGTCGGTTGCCAGCTTAACCAGCACATCATCCTCAAGATTATCATCCTCAACCCAAAAGTCAGTATCAACCGGGCAATCATCCTCCATTGGCACGGATGCAGCATTATTAGCGTGATCCTCCGTCCCCCATGCAACCTCATCCTCCGCCGTTTTAAATGCACCCTCACGCCCTACCACCACTATATCAATGTTGGCAAGGGTCAAGGTGGTATAGTCAATAGGCAAAACTGCCGTGCCAAGATGGTATATCTCGGCATCGGTTAGCACGATATTGTCATTGACCGGCGGGGTGGTGCTGCCGCTATCCAATCGCCATGCCGTTTCGGTGGACACATCAAAGACATAAACCACATCACCTGCCCACACGATACCCATTGAATCGCCCAGCGTCCCGGATGGCGAGTTCATCACCTCAAGGTGCATCGCCGCCGCGATAGTGCCAGTGGAATCGCAGTCAGACCCTTGCGCGTAAGATAGAATACGGCAGCCACGTTCAAAGATAATGTCGTGCTCGGCGATGTGGCGGGTAGCATTAACCCGCTTTGATGCCACCGCCCCCTCTGATTGCACAAGGTTTATATAAGCCTCTACGGCGGTGCGTGCTCGTGAATAGAATTGTGACATTGTATGTCCTCCTATGCAGACCAGGGATAGATAAATTTGGGCTGCCCGGTATAGTATGCAGCATAAGCCAGCGTAGTGGAGTCAAGTTCAGCCCGCACAAAGCTGGCGCTATAAACATCGTGATAACACCCCAACATCACACTACCAACCCCAACTGATAGCTGCCCACAATATCCGGTAGTATAGTTGGCATCGGTGGTGGAGCCGACATACAAGTAATCAGCCATCATTGGGGTTTTGACCCAAACCCTATGCAGGGAACCGTTGAAATGAATCTTGAAATCAAACCAGGTATCAACCGCCAATGCTACCGGTGACGCGAACGAAACCAGCAATGTAGTATTGCGATAAATGGCAATCGTATTGGCAACCGGGTCAACCCGGATCGCATAATAGTTGGTCATGCCGACATTGGACCGCCAAATCAAACCGCCCACGCCATTGTTTACAAGGATTTGCGCCGTCATGTAACCATTGGCGGGCGTCACATAGTTCAATATGCTGCGCTCTGTGCCGGTGCAGGATAATCCCGCCGCCGGTTTATTGTTGATGCGCAGCCGGTCAACCACAGTAGTGCCGGTGGTTAACCATTGCGGCGGGATTTCGCCATCGCGATAAACCCCAAATTCCCACGGGCAGCCTGTCTCGGCATAGCTATGAACGCCCTCATCGGTAGGATCGTAAACGATTGCACTATCGCAATAGTGGCTGACTATCTCATTATCAGGTTCGGCGCTATCAAGGTTATCAACGCCAATCAGCGTGAATGATACTGCATAGCCCGCCGCCGCATTGCCATGAGACCAGGGATCGCGCAATGGACCACGCCACTTAACCCGGTATGCCTCGTCTTTATCGGAGTGGCGGCGGAATAGGAGCCAGTTCTTTGGGTTCTGCGCTACATAGCCCCGCAAGGCGCACAGGGATTGATATAGTTCTTTGGTGCAGGGGTCAATGGTTAAAGGGAACTCGCCACGGCAACCACGGTCAAGGAAATACAGCGAACCATCGGCAGCCGTTTCCTCAATGGGGTCAACATCAGGAAATGAGGTATCCTCCGGTTCGCTATCGCAGTGGGTATTCCAGGGCAATTCTATAACCACCCAGCGCCCACCAACATACCGATCCGCCAGCATGGTGCCGCCGATGTTATACCAAATCTCCGGCATCCCCACGCCATAAGCCTGATCGCTGATTTTAGCCATTTATATTCTCCTTGCCGTAACCATAATCATCTGATCCCGGTATTTTGGCGCCAAGTTCATTACTTGCACATTAATTGCCTGATGCTCGTCAATGATAGGGAAGGGATAATTGACCTCGTAAATATTCATCAAGTCAACCTCTTGCTCCATCCGCACCACTATTTCGTATATTTCGCTGGTATCAATAGCGTAGTAAAGGTTGGCATTCCATAAGGCTTGATTGTAATTGTCAATGCTGGGAATACTTAACCCCCGCGGGTCTATCTGCTTGCCCGCTTGCGCCGCTCCCCGCAAATAGTTGACACGCACCGAGCGCGGGGTTGGCTGCTCCTTTAGTGTGGGCGTGGGGCGCACTGCATCAAGGGCATCGCTGCTAACAGTCTGGTCACGCCGCCTGATGTTGATTTTACCATCAGCGTCAACATTGACCAGCATCCCCATTGATTGCACCGATAAGCCGAGCAGGTCAATTAAGCGCCCCCCGGTTGGCACAATGCTATCAACATGCCCGCTGTGATTCTGGCTAAACTTGGCAAGGTATCCGCCGGGGGCTGTTACTATCCAGCTATCATTGCCCGCCGCGATTGCCAACGCATTGCCGCCATCCTCGCCCCGCCCCAAATCTTGATGAACGGTTACGCTGCTGCCATCATATTTAAGGATTAAGCCGGTGCCCTCCTCCATAGCATAGATATTTCCGCCCTGCACCCAAAAATCACTTATCCAGTAATCATCGCTGTAATACTGCGCCTGCACATAAATCTCGGTTCCGGCAAGGGCATTGTTAAACACGATCCAGGTTTCATCCCTATTATCGCCGCAATTCTCCATGTAATAACCGAATTTGCCCGGCGGGATGGGATAGGTTAGCGGCACGCCAAAGGGAGCGCTATCCAATACCCGAATCTGCGTGCGGTTTTTCAGCAGAACGGTTGGCAGCGTAAGGCTAACTGCATCCAGCTTAACTTTGCATAAGCCGGTATCATCGGTTGTGATGGTGAACTTCTGCCCCGGCGGATCGTTGGCGTCAATGCGGGCGGTTAGCTGCCCGTCAATATCGCGGGCAGTATCCCGCACACAGTTATGCAACACCACCATATTTGTCCAATCGGCATCGTAGCGTATCCAGCGCCCCAAGCGGCGGGTTGCTACCAGCTTCCAGATATGCTTGCCAACGGCACTGCTGGGAACGCCGAGTTGCGGATAGACAACTGTGCGGGTATAAAAGTGAGCGCCCAGCCCGGAGGGGCTAAACAGGCTTTCGTTGAGGTCAACCATCCTGCCAATATGGTCATTATTGGTTGGTGGTGTGCCCTCCTCTGATATGCCGATAATATCACCGGCTTGCAAATCCACCGCGCCCAGACAATATAAGTCGTGGGAAATACCGTAAGGGTAAGGCGCTAAATTGCCGGTATCCACTACCGCCGCTATCTCCCCGCCGGTATCAACCCACTCATAGCTGATAGACTGCTCGGCAATGTGATGGTAGTTTCGCGCATAGTCAAATATATAAGCGTTGCCGTGCGTATAACGGGACTCGGATTCCAATACTTCATAAGATAATATCCCACTATCATTTATAGCCCAAAAATTAGTATCATACAATAAATCATATAAACTGCCAGTAGTTAAAGCTCTGTCCTGTTTACTATATGTTTTGCTTCTCGCCATAAATATAGTAGCAACATTATTATAATAGATAACACTATCAAGCCGCCCCTGCCTATGATCCCACACCCCCGGCGGCGTGTCATGCGCGGTATCCCTTTGTGTCCAGCCGTTAGCGAAATCGCAGATATAGCGGGGGCGTTCAAAGGTAATAACAAATGGCACTGCATCAGCTTCAGTTTTATCAGTGCTGGGTACCGGATGGTCAGCCCATTCCCCGGTTTGGGTTAATATTGCATACCAGCCCGGCTGTAATTCGGCGGGCAAGGTTATCCCGGTGTCAAGGCTAATATGTGATGCCGCCCCGCTATAAGCAGAGTTGCGGCGAAACACCTTGACGCTGGCGGTTTTGCGGGGGTTGCTGCCGGTTATAGGGCTTAACTCCACATCAACCATAGTCGGATAACCGATATAGACATTGGGGGTGAATGAATAAGCAGGCAACCAATTCGCCGTGAAGTCAGTTACGGGTGCAGTCACCACATGGAATATTCCGGTTGACTCTGATAGCGTCAGGGTTGTAGCAACACCATCATCAACAATATTCGTTATATAACCAGGATAATAACTGCGTCCATCAATGTAAACCATAATCCCATTATTAACGGCAAATGAAAGCCCAGTCCCATTAATCACAATCATATTATTTTGCACAAAACTACCAACCGGCAACCAAACAATCACGCTATTTTGCGGGTATCTGGTGTCAGCATAGGTTTGATCTGGTGGTGCTGGAATCGCGGCACCAATAGCCTCTGCGCTGGCATAGGCGGTTCCCCCGCTACCATTGCAAGCATAACGCAAGGCACGGCTGGCTATGCGTTCATGGGTATGTTGATACCAGGTGCGAATGGTAGTATTAACGCCGGTGGTTAGGTTGTGCGTAATCTCATAAACCCTGAATGACTCCTCGCTTGGCGATGAACCTATCGGCACGCTGACCGGCAAATGCTCCAGTAGCGCCCGCAAAACGCCAGCTTCGTAATTCAACCCTATCACGCAGAAATCATAGCCCGTTATTGCCGTCATGCCGGTATATGCGCCGTGATATTCCCATTCGTGAATTGTTAAATCGTAGCTTAATATCTTTTGCTTTACGCAAGCCCAAATCCTACCCCCGCCGTAAGCCAATGCGCGGGTATAACTGTTCGGCGTTACATCGGCAATATCATTAGTAATCAGCGCATATTCGGGGTGCTCGGCAAAGGATAGGTAGGGTTTATCATATTGGATCGCCGGCGATTGAATCTCCCCTGCTTGTGCGCCGAGTGCGGTGATAATCCGATTCGCCATCCAACCAAACCATCGCCCCTGCAAACAGGGATTGGCAGCCCCAAATTTATCATCGGTTATATGCCGCCAAATCACCAAGCCCATATCGCAGGTTAGGATGGTTTGCCCGTCCATGTGGCTGGCGGATACTTCTTCCACCCGCCCTACATACTTGGGAACTTCATCGCCGCCAACTGATTCATAGGCGGTGGCAAGGCAATAGCTGGTATCCGTCAATCCCTCTAAAAATCCACCGGGCAGCGTGGTTAAGGTTGGCACCTGCGATGTGAAAGCGGACACCGTAAAGTTGCCGCCGTTTATCTCCCCCGCAAAGTCCTCCAGCGATGAATTGGGGGTTACTTCAATTAGCGAACCTTCATCACCTGGCGGGGCATATTCTCCTGCCCAAAGCGTCAGGGGTGCCGTCATTGTGCCGCCGCCCATGCGCTGCAATACCACGCGGGAGATATCGCGGATAGGGGCGGGATTAGCCATTGCCGCCGCCAACCCTTCCCCTGCTGCGCCGTGCATCGCCGCTACGGTATGCCTTGTTTATCCCGCGCTCCACGCCTTCCTGTCCTATCACGGCGTCAGCTTGCACCTTTATATTGGTTATATTGGTTGTCCCTTTGCCTTGCACCCGCTGCACCAGGTTGTTTAATTGCGGGGGGTTAAGCATCAGTTCATCGCCATAGGGAGAATCGCCGATGATGGCGTTATTCTTTGCACCGAGCACCATGGTTGGCGACCCCACCCACTTGCCATAATCGCCGCCACCAACAAAGGACCTCCACTTGCCGCCAGATAGATAGCCGCCACCCGCGAGGCTAATCCCACTCATTCCACCAAACAAACCCGACAGAATAGGACCAATGCCAGGAATGGCAGATAGTGTGGTGAATATAACGCTGATAAGCATATTGGCGATTGCCTTTGCCTTGTCCTGGCGGGTGGCTCCCTTATCAAACCCGATGGCAATTCCTTCCCCAACCGCATTACCAACGCTTTGCTGTAATCCCTCGGTATAAGAATCCCACAACTCTTTTTGTTCCTTCTTCTTCCCATAACGCTGGGCGCCGCGCTCCAACTCTTTGGGTGCAGGGACGGGAACACCCTGCCGCCTTAATAACCCATATTCAGCAGCGCCATAGCGAGTTCCTTCATATTCGGCAATCTGACGCTCCTGTATTTCCTGCGTATAATCATTGATCATCTTGGGTTGACCGGCAGTTCCCCCGCCACCAATCCCCGCCGTGCCGGGGGGCTGCCATTCCCCGGTTGTAAGGTCAATATCGCCAGGCTTGGTTTTTGGCACCCAAACTTCCTCACCATTCAGATTTATCCACGATCCCGATTGGCTCTTTTGCCCCTGCTCTATGATGAATTTGGCATATCCCTTTAGCGCTGGCACCAGTTCGGTCAATGTGGTTTTGGTGAGTATCTGCATAGCGCCAGATACATCAAAGCCCACTAATTTGCTTAATTTATTGACCTCATCGGTGTATTGCATATCGGCAAGTTTCAATGCCTCTTTAGCGGCGGCAACATCAATCTGCTGCCTTACCGCGTCCTGCTGGGTTAAGATAACCGCATTTTGCGCTTGCAGCACCTTTTCCTCTGCAACGGCAAGGTTCTGTGATGCCTTGCCCACCGAATCCAACTCGGGGCGTAAAAGCTGCATCTTGGTTGCTATGTCCTGTGCCGACATACCCGCTGCACGCATGGCATTTTCCAACATGGCGGCTGTTTCATTAGAGATTAGTTGCGCTGTTTGCGCCAGCCCAGCCTGCCCGCCCTTTTGCAGCAGTAACGCCCCGCGCCCAGCCTCTTGCGTTTTCTTAATCAATTCGTCAAGCTGCTGCGCAGCAACCATGTATCCCATGCCCGCTTGTTTGGCGGCATCGCTATTGGCAATCAATTCAGTTGCAGTTTTCTTTGCCTGCTCCTGCATCTTTGCCATATTATCAAGATAGCCGCCGATGGCGGATATTGCCACGCCTACGCCCAGCCCAATCCCGCCAAAGCCCGCCGCCACGCCAGCCAGCGAACTCGTCAAGCTGCCCATGCCGCCTTGCAAAGTATTAGCCAATTCGATGAATTTACGCTTATTTAATGAGGTTTTATCTATGC